>JACCEA010970743.1_pt1 | contig 15243 bp, 7 predicted proteins | sample 7449851 | NCBI WGS metagenome assembly JACCEA01 (sample SAMN15323453, study PRJNA562643) | freshwater metagenome | isolation source: river surface water | place: USA:Blue River Watershed | collected 2017-08-18 | reverse complement strand
CCCTGAGATGATACTTTCAATAATTTTAATCCACGACGCTCAGTCAATCGTTGATGAAGACCAGTAGGCAAGAGAAGAAAGTGATGCGGATTGATCCGAACCAAGTACGGATTCAGGGCAATCTCGGTAGGAATAGTTGTTGCAGACATCTTGAAACTGGGATCCGTTACTGATGAATTATTGAACATGAACTAGAGTATCGAGACTTGCTTTCGGTGGTTCAAAAGACACGACGAATCCAGCAATGGTTTGAATTCACCCACAGCACAAAATTAATTCCTGACAGATTCGTCCAACCACAAATTGTACCAACCCAATAGGGATACTGAATGTAATCCACGATGCACACTGACTCAGCACACAGCCAGCGCAGCGGCAGCATACAGTATACATTTTCATGATTTAAAACTCTTCAGAATTTTATCTTCTATTGGTCATAACCTCATTATTGTCAAGCTATTCACTCTTGTTAAGAGTAATAATACATATTTGCAGAATATCTCTGCAGAACTCCAGTCATTGAAGTTTATCCTATAATTGTTTTGAACAACAATCCTCCCATCAGCATGTCCTCATCATCACCGTCTACGTCATCTTCGGAATTCAACCAAGCTTACGTATTTGTAGATGGCTTGGCACCAGTACCAACTGCGAACGAACAAGTGCAATCTTCTGATGTACCAGGAAGTAGTGACAATGATGTCCACTCCTTGCTATTGCCTACTCTAGAATGTAGTTTGTGTCTCAGCTTAGTCTGTGAGCCTATTTCTACTTCTTGTGGACACACATTCTGTCGTGTGTGTTTGGTGAAATCTCTTCGTAGACATAAGAAACGTTGCCCATCTTGTCGTGAAGTTTGCCATTTAGTTGCTGAAAATGCAGCAGAGAATGTGATGATCAAGGCTATTGCTATGTTACTCGATCGTGATACCTATTTGGCTCGATTGGAAGAAGCAAAACAAGAGAAAACTTCATGGACAACTCTTTATCCTATCTTTTATTATAACTCTACAATCTTTCCTGGTAATATCTTGTCCTTACATCTTTTTGAACCAAGATACAAATTAATGATGCAACGTGTGGTCAATACCACCAATGCCTTTTGTTATGTGCCAAATTTCAGTAATTATTGTGCACAAATTGGTGATGTTGCATTGGTCGCAAAAGTCAAAGAAGCTGAATTCCTTCCAGGTAAGATCATTTTCATTATGGAGTTTCCTGTTTTAACTTATGTTTATTCTTTTTAGATGGCCGTTGTTTGATGGAAGCTTTGATTGTGTCACGCAATAAGATTGTTGATCACTATGGTAAGCGAAATCCTTGTCTCCTAGTTTCAATGGTCTAATATTGGTCTACTTGTTTCCCCGTGATATTAGTTGAAGATGGTACTCAAGGCCTCCATTTTTGCCGTGTTGAAACATTCAAGGACGATGCAATCCCCGCTGATCAGCGTCCTGAAGTGGAACAACTGGCACAACAATCACGCGATCTCTCCAAGTAAGTTCCAACAAAAGCAACCACTTCTTTCAGATATAATGTGTATTTTTTTTCTCTATTCTAGTCAATTGTTCGAATATGTTGGAAATCGCCGTGCTATTGAGGCCCAATATGGTGCTATGCCTCCAAACAGTGATATTGAAGCACTCTCTTTGTGGACCACTTCTTTTGCCCCTTTGTCCACAACTCAAAAGGTCGAACTCTTACGTGGCACCAATACAAAGCTTCGCCTTCAGATATGCAACGAATCTATTGTACAATACTTGCAGAGATTCAATTTGCCAAATATTGCCAGCACTGCATTGTCTTCAGCATCGGGTGCCATTTCTACTGCTCTTCGTGGTATGGTTGAAGCATTCATGGAAACATCTCATTCTGAAGATGAAGCTCATGCAAATGAAGATAGTTTTGATTATGCAGGAGGTGGATGGGGAAGAGAGACCACTACTCGCAGTCATGACAGTGATCATGGTGATCATGATGAGGAAAATCACGATGATGGTGCCGATGATGACCACAGCAGCTACGAGTCTGCTGATGATGACCACGGCAGCTACGAGTCTGCCGATGATGATCATCGTCACCCTGATGGAGAAGAGTTCCATGACTTAGATGATGATGGTGATGATGGTGCTATTGACCACGGCGATGCTGATGCGGAGGATAGTAGTGGCGGCGATGATCCCAATCTTTATGCTTAAATGGTTGTTGTGTTGTGTTTTGATAACACTTGTATACCCAAATTTGCGGCATATATATTTTAAATTTTTTTCTGAGCAATATTTTTATGTATTGTCTATTTTGCTGTTGTCAGTTCTAGATGGTAGTGTGTTTGTCCTGCATGCTGTGATGATGTATTCCATGTGTGTAAGTTGTATTGCAATCTTTATGTGAAAATGTTCACAAGAAAGCAGCTTTATCTGTATATTGATATAAATGTAAATTAATAAAACTTCGATGTGTATAACATGTTTTTTATGGTTAAGTATTACATTCACCGTCACATGCCAGGGGATCGCTGCTGCAATGCCTAAGAAAATCCAATGAACCTGATTCAAACTACCTATCATCTAAAACTTTAACAACGAACAAGCATTCTAACTACATTAGAAGAAACCACCGAAATGATTCTTCTCGTAGTAACATTTTTGAAGAGCATGATATGACAACACACATTTTTAACTAATTGCTACAATCAAAAAAGCGCATCTACCTGTGAGACATGAGACAACTTTAAATATCCCCATTGCAAGTACTTAAAACAATTTAGAGCTTATCCTTAGCACGCAATTGATCTAAAATAAAAGCATATTCAAAAGCAGTTTCACGAACATACTTATAACGATCAGAAGCAGAAAAATGACCAGAACTCATATCAGTCTTTAATAACAATGGATTGTTATCAGTCTTCATCGTACGCAACTTAGCAACCCACTTAGCAGGTTCCCAATAGGCAACACGTGGATCATTCAAACCAGCAGTAACTAATAAAGCAGGATATGCTTGTGCTTTCACATTATCATATGGTGAATATTTACTCATATAATTATAAAACTCTTCTTGATTAGGATTACCCCATTCTTCCCATTCTGTTACCGTTAATGGTATCGTAGCATCACGCATTGTAGTTAAAACATCAACAAATGGTACATCAGCTACAGCAACTTTAAATAAATTAGGATATAAATTAATTGTAGAACCAATTAATAAACCACCTGCACTACGTCCAACTATTGCTAATTGACTTGGTACAGTAATTTGTGTTGCAATTAAATGTTTTGCACAATCAATAAAATCAATAAATGTATTCATTTTATTTAAATATTTACCTTGATTTTCATACCAACTACGTCCATATTCACCACCACCACGAATATGAGCAATCGCAAACACTACTCCACGATCCAATAGGGCTAATCTCTTGAAATCAAAGGATGGATCAATACTTGCCCCATAACTACCATATCCATACAATAGTACTGGTGCCTTATACAAGCAATTATCAGAAACATAACGGAATGTACCATCAGATTTTGATAACACCTTTCTATTGAAAACCAGACTAATAGGGATCTTTACACATGGATCGGTAGAAGAACATGCTTCCATACGACGTATCTCATAATCTTGTTTCAAATAACCTGGTACTTCTTGCATTTTACGTATTAATGTACAACCTGTCTTAAATTCATAATCTAATACTTGACGTGGTGTAACAAATGAAGAATAAACAAGACGTAATACAGTAGAATTATAATCCTTATTATCACCTGGTGATAAAGAAAAATCTTGTTCAGGAAAACATACATCATTCCATTGACATGGACAATCTTTTGGATCATTCATAATCCATAAATGTGCTAAACCATTACAACGTCCAAAGATTGCTATACGTTCATTAAATGGTAAAATATAATCAATTTGTTCAATACAATTATATGGACGTATTTCTTCCCATGTTGATGGACAAACTTCTAATTCACAACCACTTTGTGGACAAGTACCAACATTAAGTATCTTACATGCATCAATACGTACTAAACGATTATTAACTGCATTATTAAAATTAGTTACAATATAAAAATAACCATTGTGATGTTCAATATCATAACGTAATCCTTGTCTACGTTTTAATATACATTTCTTACGTTTATTAACTTCACAACGATGACATTCTGCACTATTTAAACCACATAAATCAATGACATGATGTTCACTTGTTTCTTTACTTTCTGATGAAATGATTAAATAATTACCATCACGTGATTTACTTACATGTAACCAAAAGCGTGCATCATCTTCACAATGGATAAGAATATCGTCAGATTGGGCAGTACCAACAGTATGTAAGTAAAGCTTGTTAGGACGATGTTCACTATCTACAGTCAAATAGAAGAAAGTTGAATCATCCTTACCCCAAGTAATGACACCATTACTATTCTTAACAGCATGTTCACAATTCTCTTCTTCACGTGTTTTCAAGTCTTTAATAACACGAATATCATAAGTTTCATAACCAGTATAATCGACCGCATAGGCAGCAGCACGATGAGATGGTGATACCTTGATAGCTTGAACATCAGTGTAATCTTTACCTTCAGCTACCTTGTTAATATCCAAGACAACTTCTTCATCCGCATTGTGATGCTTATACTTGCGACAATGGATACGATAGGATTTGCCTTGAATAGTGCGGCTATAGTAGAGGTATTCACCATGACGGTATGGAACTTCTTCATCAGTTTCCTTCAAGTGCCCAATCATTTCCTTGTACAAGCATTCTTGGAAGCATTTTAAATGAGAAGTTTCTTGTTCAGTATATTCATTCTCTTCATTTAAATAACGAAGAACATCAGTACGTTGACGAGTATCATCACGTAACCAGAAGTAATCATCACAACGTTCCTTTGGAGGGTTCATTGGACAATCACCGACATTTGCATCCGGATTCTCAGGGTTAACACCGAAATAGATCTTCTTGGTGACCTTAGCGGCAACAGGAGCATTCTTTCTGTTCTTCTTGCAGCATGTACTTGGAGCATCACCAGCTGTGCAAGAAAGAACTCCTGCTGCAACAGCGAAACGGGCTAACAAAGCACCAGCAAAGAAGATAGCACCAGCTTGTGGATGTTGCTCAATGGTCTTCAAAAATTCCATCTGGTAAAATTAAATAGAGTATAGAATTTTATAAGATTGTGATTAATCAAAGATTCGATGCGTTGATTAGATATCTTTCATACCTTGTTGAATTAGAATTTCACTTGATTCCAGTCAAGAAAAAGATGCAAAGGATAACGAAGATAGTTATTGGTATTCGTAAGGAAAAACCAAATGTGTGAATTGGAATAACCTGACAAAAATTTTGATCTCAATCCTTCTCAATGCAGAAGATGAGGTGACAAAAATGAAAATTTCGCCACTCAATCGCATAAAATCTTGCCTACGCATAGATATCTGTATTTATGTGAATATTATATGCTTAATGCTTGTTAAAAAAGACCTTTCTTAATGCAACTCTACCACCGCAATTAAGCCGTCCTAGCTCAGTCGGTAGAGCGCAAGGCTCTTAACCTTGTGGTCGGGGGTTCGAGCCCCCCGGTCGGTGCTTTCTTTTTTGTCTTGTTACTTATGTCTCTTGTTTGAGCTGTTCATTATTGTGTCAAATAATAATGAATATGGATTGGAACTTTATTTGTTAAATTATACCATTTATTTCAAATATGGATAAACGACAAATCATACTCTACATATGTTTACACTGCATATCGACATAACCTAATAATTCTTACAAAACTGAGAATACTGTTGAAGGAACAACCATGCTCCATAAAACTGCTTATCAATGCATCTTCCGATCATGCACATCGATGGTCTTCACATTCTTCACAAATAAAATGATCATAATATTTTGCTAGTTTTTTCTTACAATCATAACGGTAACGTTGACATGTTATAGTCATTATTCCAGAACTTTTCCATTGCCAAGTATCTTGACCAATAGAATTCTCTTCGTTGCCTCCTTCTTTAGTCTCACCACTATTGGCCTGAATATGCTTGAAATATAAGACCATTTCACCATCTCCATATGCTTCAGTTCGAATATCATGACTATCAAACACCGTTTCTCCAGAAGCCGATAAGCAAACACGATAAACCTTGATATTATCAGAGGATTCCCCACTAACACCTTTAAAACGCTTAGAAGGTAAAGTCTTTCTCTTCTTCCTTCGTTTACCAAACGGTTTATTTGAACGCTTTTTCTTATCGTGTACCTTTTCAGGACGTTGATCGGTATCTTGTTCATATTCTAATTCACTTACTTGTTGAAAATCCACACATGTGAATTGCTTATAATGCACATTTGTTAGATATCCACATATTGAATGTGAACTATCTGCTGCATCATAGCAATATCTATCACATGGACGAACTTGTTTTAAATAAGTTAATCGCATTAATGTCATAATCAATATTTTTTGTACTAAATTAGAAGGAAATTTTTTGATATTATCGAGTACTTTTTGGTGTACTTCATCGTCAGATTTTCTAGCAAAACCTGGTATTCCTTTGCCTTGACCTGGTAGAGGAAGTAATATATTTGAGGTACCATTAGTATTTGGAATGTTCGAAGAACGAGATTGTTCTTCTTGATTAGACAATAGATTCAATTGTTGACGCACACGACCAATACAATATTGTTGAAAGCGAGTTATTGGATAACAACTATGCCATTCACAATGACACAATGGAAAGGTTTGTTCATCATGATATTCATCTCGTATTTCTTCATTAGTTTGAATACTACCATCAGCAGCTATAAAAGGTCTGGGATGTAGATGACCCGATAGGATAACATTCTTCATGATTAATCTCTTCCATGGTATTTGATTAGAATTGGAATCACCTTGTTCTCGTTGTTTCTCTTTTATAACTAAATCATCAGCATTGTAAACCAAACAACAGTTATCAATTTCTAACTCTTCAACTTGTAAATTCATTGAACATAATGGCTTGAGATCGATGACTCGATCACATCGGATCAGTGATAGATGGGTCAATGGTACAGAAGTGACGGCATTAGATTCCACAACACATTCGGAAGTATCAGTATCGCTACTATTACTCACCACCATATGAGGGCGCAATTTCTTTGCTGTTGCTAATACTTCTAATATGGGGCGTAAATCAAAGTTTCCATCACCAGTTGTTGGGGGTAACCATTTACCATTCACTTTAATTAATTCATACGAGTTTGCCTTTGGTGGAGATTTAGCTGGTCTTCCTCTCTTCTTTGATTTGGGCTTAACAGGAATATCTTCTTCGTCATCTTCATCACTACTATTCTCATCTTCTTCACCATAGTCCATGGATCGACAAGGGACGATTGAAATGATTGAAGCAGCTCTCAGTAAAGATATTTCAAACCTAATTGGTGTCATATTACTCATAAATAACAGATAATTGTCATCACAAGGAATACAGAGTTTTAATGGGCTTGTTGTACTCGTCATGACTTGATGATTTGCACATATTATGGCAGTCTTTCGATCAACCATTCTCAAGAAAATTTTCTCATCAAAAGTTAGAAGTGAGAAAATATATCCAACCAATTCAGATGGTAAATATTCAAACGACCAGCCCTTCATGATGAATTTATTTCCTCTCTTACTCGTATGTCTGAAATCGACAAGAAGAAATCGAACTGATATGTGGGATACGCCAAGTATACAATAATGACATGCAGAATTGGGAATGGTTTTTGGCAATGGTTTCTGCTGGCGTGCCATGTTGGGATCTGGGAATCTGGAATTGTTGAACTAAATAAACTCAACCCAATACCAACAAACCGATTCAGAATTTTGAATAACATAATATCTAAATATGAAAGTATGTATAGTACACAGTCGTATCCCCACAACTTGATTTGATGAAGACATCAATAATATCATATTGGAATTAGGTACTTTAGTTCAAGCTTCTCTGAGTATAGAGAAAGATAATATACTCGCATTAATTATAATAAGCTAACTACTAGCACAATGAAAGATTGAATCAATAATGTTCTATAACACAACAATATTAAGATAATAAGGCTTTTCACAATCGACACAATTTTTAGCAAAATACTCTAAAACCCTACAAAGTTCAAAAAATATTGTGAATATATGATGTAACACACAGCAAATAGTACCTACAATGACCGATCAGTTAATTACATGCTTACCTTTTTTCATCACCGCTTTTAACCAAAGTACTTGATATCTAATTTCTTTAATTCTAATGCTAATACACGAGAATAAATTGTATTGGTTGGCATAGTTGCATAATATTTTGTCTTACACGATTCTGTATCATTCAAATACTCAACATAATTCGCAACTTTATGACAACTATTTATGTTGCATTCCTTTGGAAAATCGGCAATAAGTGGTGCTAATATATGTATTTTTTCTTCACGTGTTTCATTACCTTTAATATAGCGATGTGATACGACCGCTTTTTCAGTATTAGCAATAAATTCTTCAAAACATCCAAAATGAAAATGTATAATTGAAAGATTTGTTACATGATGAGTAGGTGGTATGCTTTGAATTGAACCATCAGATAGCATGCAGTCGTATAAAGTAAAGTCAGGATGTACATCACCACGATGATTACCTAAATCACTATTTGTTACAGAGATTGAAGGCAAAATAGATTTGAATGTTGTTGGAATAGGCTCTGTAAAGTATAAAGCTTTATCCAACAATAAATCAGTATTATTTGAACCATCTCTGGCTTCACATATAGTTTGATTAGCCCAAGCAATTGTCACATAACCAAACTTGACAATTCGTCCATCATAGACAATTCTATCGAGTTCTCTCGTCATACCATGTAAAAGAAATGGTCCTTTACTAATATCAACAGCATTGAGAGCAATGAATTCATCCGTATCCAGCTTTGTCACATAGTCACTACTATATGCTAAATCAAGCATAATATTTGCAAGATCTTGTTCTAATTCATTTAAACCATGATTTGTACGTATTACATTTACTTTCCATTTTGTTTCAGCCATTTTTAAAAATTCAATACATTCTAAGCGTTCACTACCATCAATAATGTAAAGATTTTCAAAACCAAAACGATCACCATGATATAATATCCACCATTTTAATATTGGCCATTCATCTTTTGTCAATAAAATAATTTTTAATATACGCATACCACGATGTGTTCGTTTACCTTCAAACATCCCTTTAGTAACAAAATGTTTATATGGTGACATACCTTCTAACTCATGATGATAATGAGTTTGATAGAATTCCGTGTCAAATATGGTTAAATTTCGTTCGGGTTGATTTTTAAAGTAACGATACATTGGCGGATGGTCAGGTATTGGTCGGGCACATTTATGTTCTGGTAAGTGATTATTCGCAGACAACGCGCTACAAAAATAAGCCAACAGCAGTGGTAATATACGAAAAATATTCTCAATCCACATCATAAATTTATCCTTAGTTCAGGAATTTAATATTTTCTTGTAATAAAAATTCGTATGAATTTATTTCCTCACTATGGGAACTCTATTTGACCCAACCATTACTGGTTTGTCTGCAGTCGACAAGCAGAAATCGAACTTAAATTGCATAGAGATTTTTTTCTGTGGTCCAAAATCAACCATGGGCGTTTTTTTTTGGCAAGCACTAATTTCAACCCAATAGGACCAAAAATTCATGAGGATTATTTTTGTCGATCACATTGAAAATTGCTGCTTGTACTCGCATCTCGCATCCATGGCATTGAAAATTCTCTTGTGAACCAAAATGAAGGTATTACTGATTCTTGTGATTCTTCAATTTGTGGGTTCCATCGGTGAACTCATGGTTCTGAGCTCAACGCAAACACTGTATGATACATCCCCAAAACTAAGCATTATCGGATCAGGATTTGATGTAGATGCCAATAATATAATATTGGAACTACGTGCTTTAGGTCAAGCTTCGTTGAGTATAGAGAAGGATTATACACTCGCGAAGGACTTGAAGGGTCATGGTTTGATATTGACTTTGGGCGAGAATAGGCGGTAAGTTTTACATATATATAATCTACTGTGTATTAACATAGTAGCTGGTCTTAGATGGGCTAATACGAGCACACATACCTCTCCCATTGACTTGATCCTTACTACCGTCAAGTTTATCACAGATCCTGAAAAGAACTTACTCTTTAGTCCTGTAAAAGTCGCTCAAGTATCGACCAAACCGATTGTGATTGAAAACTCATCAGTAATTCTGTATCAATCGAATAGTAATGAATTAAGAATTAGTGGTATTGGATTGATTGGATCTACATCCATTAAACTTTATTTCAATCCACCATTGGCTAGAGGTATTGCTTATGACATTGTCAGTTCATATCCACTACAAGACAATGAAATAGTTGTCAGGTTATTCAAGGGACATCGTTGGAGAGAATTGGTAGGTCCATTGAATATCCTTGGTATTGACTCTGGTGGTGGATGGAATACATTTAGTGGTGATGGAGTTACTGTTGCTATGGTTGTTACTGATGATGATACCAATATTCTGAATGAAGTGAAAGTATTCCCTTCCACATTCAAATTATATCAATCATCCAATCAAAATGAAGTTGTTATTTATGGATATGGATTTAAACAAGGTATGAATATAACATTATCTACTAATTTAGAATATGGAAAGGATTATATCATTCATATTAAAAGTATTTCAAAATGTTTATTACAATTTAATTCTATTAAATGGCAATATGCACTTGGTCCACTCCTAATTAAGACGATTATTATCGATAAGAAAACATATCAAATAGGAGGTGATAATGGTATACAAATCGCTATTGTTATGATGAATCCTAGAATAGTGAATGTATGGCCTACTAGTATTGAAGTGATTAGTGGGACTATCGCTGTATATCAATCACTCGGCAATCGTCAAATCACCATATTAGGAAATGGTTTTAAATGGGGAATGAAATTAGAATTATATCCTAATTTGGTAGTGAATAAAGATTATACCTTAGATGTATATAGTTTCTATAGAATTATATTAAAATTAAAAGATGGTAAAAAATGGAGTAATCAACCAGGACCACTCCTAGTTACGCAAGTTATATTGGATGATAAAATAATTACATTATCAAATGGTGAAGGTCTTCAAATTGCAATTCTACAAGATCCAATTATATTGGAGACTGCAAAACAAAAACTACCAAAATATTATGAAACACAATCAAAAGTCATTGCTATATCAGGTAGAGGATTTACTAGTGATACTATTAAGATTACACTCGAACCAACTTTGAAATCATCGTATGAAGTATTACGTGTAGAAAGGGATACTATTTATTTACAATTAAAACGTAATGAATCATGGTTACCATCATGGTTATCATTTAAACAAGATAATCCACAAGCGCTACCAATACCATTATTAGTATCTGCTATCAATACAGGTGCAGGGAAAGTGATATTGAAGGAACCAATTACCATTGGTTATATTGTAAGAGATATTGATAGGAAATATTCTGCTGAACCAAGTTTTCAACCTACTCGCAAGAAAAAAAGTGAACGCCCAAGTAAGCAACCAACTATGAATCCAACTGATAGTCAAAACAGTATGCAACCAACGGCAAGTCCTGTGGAATTTATTATGCCATCGTCTCTTGCAGTTTCTCCTCCAACTGGTTTAAGATCATCCAATTGGGATAATAGTAATGTAGAGCCACTGCAGCCTCCTAATCCACTTGGATCAATAGTTGAAGAATCTGAATCTGATATGTTACGTATTTATAACTTTGCAATTCAAATATTTGGTGGTATCTTAATACTATCTGCTGTATTATATATGATGATTGTTGGATACGAATGGTGTACTTATCGTTCAGATGATACAAAGCGATTGATAGATTCTTCGGGTCATGTCATAGTTACTCCAGCGGCTATATATGAATCTTCTAATGATGGTACTATGCATTCTCGTCATTCTCGTGTGAAATCAAAGCATCGATGGTATCGCGATGATGTAGAAATCGTTTCTCATCGTAATACTGATATTAATAATTACAGTGCGATATCCATTGCATTAGAATCTAAATTATATCGATTAGAAAAACAATTACATGAAATTAATTCTTATCTTGTTTTATCTACAATGGAAGTGATTCTACGGAATAAACCAATATTTGATATGGAGAAGTTGAAGATACTTCGCTTAAAGGGTCAATTGTCATGGATTGGTAGACCGAACAACGTGATAGTATCATATGAACACTTGGATTCAAACACTGAATTTGCAGAATGGAATCGTATTGCTACGGAATGTAATACTTTAATGGATCAGTTACATAGTATATCTCCTTCATCACCCTCTGATCAAGGTAAGGAAAATTTATCTTCATTAACATGTAAAAAGAGTTGTGTTGGATCGAGTAAAAGATATTTAAAATTGATAGTTATTACTAGCTTGATACTTTGTATCGCTCTGATGTTTGTTCGTGTTATTTCATTTGCTTGAAGATTGTAGTAGAAGATGCTGCAAAATATAGTTTTATGTAATATTATGATGTATTATTTTGAAGATTGAACTATTCCAGGTATATAGTTGATTGAACTAAGAGGATATTTAATTTAGATCATATTGATATTTTAATTAGGTATAGATGTTCAAGGATTGTTTTAATTTGTATTTTTCGTTAAACCTATTATTAATAATTTCTTCAAGGAAGTAGAACTCAAACGCAATTGGTAACCCTCGACACCACTCACCGCTACATCATCAAACAGAAAACACTCAATGAATCAACAATTGGCTCATTGTCGGTAATGCAACCAATCATTTCACCTTATGCATCGAGAAAAAAAAAGAGACCAACCAGATAGAAAGTATGCAGTTCATTCAAGAAACCAGCCCATACGTCATACATACATAGATTTGAGCAAAAATAAATTAAAACGATAATATAGACATTATAATAATGATGATGCTAAACTACGCCGTGACCACAAGTCCACCTCACAATCTACCGATTCTGAAACACACAAATAATAATAAACTATTTGGAGCAGCAGTTTTTGTCTCGTGGGGTTGGCAAGGGTAGATCTTTACCTATTGCTATTGAGTGACAGTCCGACCTTCGGCGATGGAGTGCGGACTGACACGACCATGATGATATTGTATTATGTTCGGGGTCAGATAGAGAGTACGTACTTACACATCGATTATAAGTGAGAAGTATTACCAACCGGCGACATGTCAATCCTGATGCTGGAGTAAGCAAATACAGAGTATGGAATAGTAGACAGACCAGCAAATGAATGAAGTAGTTGCGAATGTGGCTGAAATGTGAATGAATAATACCACTATTGTAGGGGGCGATGATGCGAACTTCAACTTTAGAACTCACGCACGCAGAACTGAGGGACGTTTCAGGATTTTAAGGAATAGAATACGACAATAATGTATGCAGTGCCGAGCGCTCGTATCTTTTATTACGATCAGTAATTAGCTAAGTCATTAATAATCTTATTATTTCTGCTGCGTGAAAGAACCACCAGCTGCGTGTTCTGAGGCGTTTTGCATAGATAAGGATAATTGTTGCCACCACCGTTAGTTGTAGTGACCGAAATTAAACTATGGAGAAATTAAACTGTGACCGGATGACCGATTTGTATAATAAGTTTTTGATATGTAGAACTGGTGCGGCATACTATTTATGGGAGTTTTGCAGGGAGGTGATTAAAAATATACCTGCTATGATGACTGCTTTGGAGAATCCAAGTCTGCACCGATTGTACGGACGAAGCGTTTCAAAGCTCTTGTATGACGTTGTTTTATGGCGCCCATCGATCACTGGCAAAAAAAGATATTCGGATTACAGATTTGTTGTAGCCACCATATTAAAAGTATACATTCATGATGTGGTTCAAATGCACTATCTGAGCAATGCTGAACTATGCGGTGTTAATGGTGTCGAAGAATGGATGTTGAATATGGAAAGTTCAATATCAGAACAAGGGTTTTCTCGAGCATTGTATGCGATGATTTTGCAGAAAAGTCCAAAAGATATCTTAGACATTATGCTATGTTCTCCAGATTACAAAACTTATGAGTTTGCGTTGGAAACATTATCGTTCAGCCTATATCTGTCCAAGGTGACCCGGCAATATCCAAAGAATATCAAACCCAACTTGACAGTACCCGTCGACAGTCTATTAGCCTATTGGAAATCGTTTTTGGTGTATCATCAGATGATGCGCACTGTAGAGCCTGCAATATATTATCACCTAGCGAAAAATTTGGCAAGTATTGACTCTTCGCCAGAATTTACAGGTGTATCGTGCAAATCGAAAGTTGGTTCCGATGGTGATGCAGATGTTGCATCAACCACCATCAGCAACCATCAACCAAATCTTCGAAGCAATCGAAAACGAGAAATGCCTTTCAACCAACTCATCAACAAGCGACATTCAAAAGAAATGATCAACGTATGTGACGAAAGAGTTTGCGCATTGAAAAATGATTACGGTAAGGAACAATTATATGCTCTTTTTGCAGTCACTGATGTCGAAGAGATAATGAAAATTACGGCATCATCGATTAGGACATTTGAAGAGTCATTGGCATTAAATTTGACCAAGCAGTTAGTTCGCAACAGGCAATTAGCAGATTGTTCAGCGGTTGCTTTAATCAGATGGTTAGATTTAGATTGCATGTTTGTGAAGTTTAATTTGGCGATCCATGGTTTAAAATCCATCTCTATGACGCCATTTAGATCCTTACTTTCCCAATCAAATAATGACATTTTGAAACCATTCTCTTCAATGAATGGTTGCAATATTTACATGGTGGATGACGACTGGATACAGACTTATGCGAGCCCTGTTGCAGATTTGTTGAAAGTTTTTCAATACCAGTTCCAGTTTCTTTTTCCTTTTAAGGTGGTGAGTGGTACATATCTCATGCACTCAGTGTCTTGCGATGTGGATGGTACATTTAATTCTGATTATGACGAATTTGATCAACAATCAGCTATTTTCGGTCTCCCTCATATGTCATATTATGCAATCTTGGCTATTCATACTAAGATAAGGGTGGCACTTCGAAAAGATGGAGTAGTAAAAACGGTGGATGTAGACCCAGGTGAAATTCTTATCTGCTGTGCAAACATAGAATATAGTTGTCAATTTGAAAATGAAGATCATTTTTCAATTAGTTTCTTCATTTT
>JACCEA010726432.1_pt1 | contig 15244 bp, 14 predicted proteins | sample 7449851 | NCBI WGS metagenome assembly JACCEA01 (sample SAMN15323453, study PRJNA562643) | freshwater metagenome | isolation source: river surface water | place: USA:Blue River Watershed | collected 2017-08-18 | reverse complement strand
ATCCAACTGTTCTTGAGGAACAGAAGCTTGTTCTTGACCTTCTTTCGATGATGCAGAAGATGCTGCAATATCCAAGATAGGATTTAATTTGGTAAAAGGGGATTGTAACACTGGATATGGCAAACCATTTTCTTTGATAGTATACAAACAATCCTTCATGAGCTTTGTCCAAGTGCCATGAATCTCTGCAAAGAGAGATAATTCTTGTTTGGCATAGGAACGAATAGCATTGGTGAACAAATGATGAACACGATTAGCTATAATTTGTCGTTGTAACTCTAAATCCATTGATTCAGCAATCAAAACACACAAAGCTTCTTGAGAATCACGAACAGCTGTCTTATAACGTTGAATCGAAAGCCACATATCCTCACGTGGTGTCGACAATATTGTTTGCACAACGGATCTATTACTGAAATTGGCTGCTGATGCAATTACTGCAGTAGGATGAGCCATGGTTCCACTTGCCACTGTCGAGTTCCCACCTCCGATGGCAAACGAAGTAGACGCAACATGTAAAGCTGCAATAGAGAGAGGCTCACCAGGTATTAAATATTCTGCAATCAAACTATCAGACCACGCAGGAGGAGCTTTTCCAGCAGACGATGAAGTGAGCGTAGATGATGACATACTATCATAATCATCACTAAAATCGATCACACCAGCATCTTGTGATGGAGAAGGTGGCGAGACCTTCTTCTTTGACTTCTTCTTGACATTAGTGAAATAGATAGGATTGTAAGCAATACCACCTTTCAAACCATGTAACTCCTCAGATAAAATTGAAATTTCTTTCAATGACGATTGAGTGGATGATTCGAATGCAATTCCCACACAAGATAAGAAATTCCGTATCGCAGCTTCGGATAAGCGACAGATATCACTATTCTTACGAAAGACTGCACGAGATTCTTTCAAGATGGCTTGTAATTCAATCAGCATTTGTTCAATTTCATCGGAAATAATTTGCATCAAATTTGTTGTGTAATCATTGACAATGTTGGTTTTTGCTTGGGCTGCCAAGAAGACTTTAGAAAAGAAAACATCGGCACAATGTAAAATGGATCGATTTTCGTCGCCCTCCCCACCAGCATTTGCTGCCATAAATGATGATTCTAATTCGTTCTGTTTACTAGGCGACATCAACACGTAAGACTGATCTAGCAATTTTGGTCCCTGTGCACTATTGCCACCAGCATCGCGCATAGAAAATTGTGACCAATATTTGTGACCAAGCCCTTCCATCCTCTTTGCGAAGTCTCTTTCCATAGTAATACGATCGTGAAGGTACTATGTGATAATATAAAACAGATTACAAAGGCACATCCGACTGCAGCACACATTCCTTACCATCTTGAAGAGCTTTAACTTGTTGCCCAACTCTTTCAGTACTGCCAACGTATTTAATGTCCCTTGGGTAGCCAAATGAAGAGATTGCGCAAACACAAATGAGCGGTTTTCTTCATAAAACTTCACCGCTTTGAAAGCTTCTTCCTTGTTTTTCATAGCCGCTTCAATGTTCGTACGCATCTCCATAATCCTGTCTACACGCTGCTTGATGCGTTCGCAAACTTCAGGAGAGGTACAAAGAATAGTGCGTACCCATCTTCTTTTGCGAACCATGCTTGTTTTGGTAGTGACACCACTGGCTACACCAGTCTTAATTGTTTCTACCAGGCGATCAAACGTTGCAGCATAAAACCACCCTTCGGTGTCAGGTTGACCATATCGCGAGGAGATATCGACTGCCCAACGATCAGCCCAATCCCATCTAAAAATGTAACATACTCAGCGGTCGCTAGATTGTGCGAACTAAGACTTACCCTGGGGGTGGCGAGAGTTCATCGGGAAAATTCTCTGTGCCAGTGGGAGGAAGAAGCACACTCGTAAAGTGGGGTGTTCCAGACAGAGGAGATCCCCAACCTTTGATTGGCCAGTAGTTTTGTGACTGAAGCAAAACGTGAAATTTGACAATAATATATATATGATAATATGGGTAGCAGAAACAAATGCCTTACCTGCCAGACTTCCACTTGCAACACGATCTTGTTGCTGGGAACTTCCAGACGGCTCTCGTGCCTCACGTAATCCATAGCCTACAGAAAATGACTCCGTGACCACCAAGAGTCAATTCAAAGAGTCTGGGCAAGCAAAACTATATAAAACTATCTATTGTACAAGATGCCGAAAAAAATTCTGTCTGAAGGATTCTTTAATTATTAACCAGTAAGTTTAACCGATTTTAGAAGTGGTTGGCATGGCATCATCGCAAACGAAATACTTCTAAAATTTTTTATTTATTTGCAACTCCATTGGGAGCTATTTTCACAATGGAAGCGGATAAAGGTCCTCAAGGAAAGGTGTTGGGAATAATTGTCCCACCACCTGAAATCCGTGCGGTTGTAGACAAGACGGCCCATTTCGTTGCTAAGAATGGTAAAAGCTTTGAGCAGCGTATTTTATCCAGTAGCGAAGGAAAAACTGCAAAGTTTAATTTCATGAAAGAGTTTGACCCTTATCATGCATATTATGAGCTCAAAATTCGGTAATTACTCCATGTTGACTTCTTTTCAGTCTTTTTTATGATGTCTTGTAGTGAAATTGAGGAAGCGATTGTCCTTGGTAAAGATGTTGCTGCCGTTATCAATAAACCTCCGCCTGCTCCAGCAACAGCACCACAAAATGTTGCTCCTGCTCCTGCTCCAACTGCTCCCAAAGTCCAAGAGAAGAAGATTGTCGCATCCTCGGCGAAGGCTGCGTTGAGTAACCCCATCGCAAAACTGGCAAATATTCCTCCAAAGATTGCACCTTACAATTTGGAATTCACTCTAGCCCATCCTGCTGGCGTATCCGTAGCAGATATCGATGTAATCAAGTTGACTGCGCAATACACGGCTGTCAATGGTCGTGAATTTCTTGCCGCTTTGGCAACTAGAGAACAACGCAATCCACAATTCGATTTCTTAAAACCTACTCATATGTTGTTCAGTTATTTCACAACATTGGTGGATGCATATGCTAAAATTGTCCACCCTTCAGAAGAATTAAAACAGCGTATTGACGAGCGTACAAAGTTACAACATGTATATGAATATGCCGTTCATCGGTGGAATTGGAGACATAGTGAAGATGAAAGAAAGCGCCAACAACAATCTATTGAAGATGCTGATCGATTAGCTGCCCAGGCGATTGATTGGTACGACTTCACAGTTGTTGAAGTGATTGAATTTGGTGAGAATGAGTTGTTGGATATTCCTGGATTGGCAAATTTAGACCTAAATGCCAATGGCAGAGCTGGCACCGTTCCTTCGTCGTCTGGTTCATCCGGTGGCCCGCCTCCTCCCCCACCCCTAATGGGAATGGCTCCTCCTCCAAGACCTCCGGCTGGAAATGGCGCTGTGCCTCCACCACCTCCACCTTCAATGCCTGCTCCTCCTCCACCCAGACCACCTGTTCAGTTTATGGATGATGACGACGATGATGAAAAGATCAAGGTTGTGACTAATTACAAGCCTCGCCTTGCTGGATCTGCTCAGCATGGCAGTAGTAGTAATGGCATGATGACGATTGATCCTGTCACAGGTAAACCGGTACCTCTTGATCAGCTTGAAGAGCATATGCGTATCCAGTTGCTCGATCCAAAATGGAAAGAAGATCAAAAACGATTCCAAGAGAAGCAGAAAGATACAGGTTTTGCAGAAGGTGCATCTATCGCTGATAGTTTGAAGATCTTTGCTCAGAAGAGAGGTGATATATTCGGTCAAACAGTTGCAGGCGGTGGAGGAAATGGTGAATCAAGTGCAGCATCTATTGCAGAACAAGAGGCAAGAGAAGCTTTTCGACACCAACAGGCAAGTCAAGTACAATGGGATGGTCATTTGACCAGTATGGCTACCGTCCAACAAATGAAATCAATGATGCCAGGAATGCCTGATATGCCAATGCCGATGTCAAACATTGGGCCTGCCCCTGCCCCTCCTTCATTAAATGTTCCACCTCCGCCACCAATGCATATGTATAATGCTGGAATGGCTCCACCACCACCACCTCTACCGATGGCACCACCGCAACCATACGGAGGCCAAGCTCCTCCCCCACCACCTCCGCTTCCCATGGCACCTATGATGCCTGGCTTCCCACCAATGCCACCTAATGTCCCAAGACCACCGACAGCTCCTATTCCTACAACCGCGGAAGATGATCAGAAAAATAAAAAACCTAGAATCGAAGACAGTAAGCCCATTAGTTGATTGCTCCGTTTTGAAACTTATTTTCCCCTTTCATTAGATTTGATTCCCGCCGATGCCTTTGCCGCAATGCATCCTAATCCAATTAACATCATCATAAATGTTCCAAATGACCCAACTGCTTCGAACTGGAATTTCAATGGCCAGACAATAACTGTGAGTGTTTCGGTGACAGCGTCCGTAAAAGATCTCAAAGAATCTCTTGGTGTGGAGTATCTTGGAAATATGCCTGCCAATAAGATGCAGCTGAAGACAAATGCCCATGGTTTTTTGAAAGATGCTACTTTAGCTGCTCTTAATATTGGCCCAGGAACCGTTATCGACGTAAGTTCCAAGTCGAGAGGAGGAAAGCGTTAAAAATAAAAGTGCCTTGAATTTTATGCTGTGAATGCGGCAATAGTAACACTGATTATAGCTCAACTCCATATCGAATGTGAGTTTCATAGAATTAAATAAAACGAACACCATTGTTGCAGACTGCATGAATAGTTAATACTTATAACTCAGAAATATAATACAAATATATCCATAAAATTCACTTCTTATTTCATACTGCTTAGCTGATCTCTAATCTTACCAAATCCATCAATCATTGTTTCTAGAGCTTCTCGACTCAATTCGAACTTGATTTGTTGAGTATCTGGCATTGCATTTGTTGAAGTTGGCGTGTTTTCAACAGTTAAAGACATTAACACCGAGGGGACTTGCATATCGCCAATCTAGATGAGCAGAGACATTATCATGCTAAAACGTAAGAAGGAACTATTCTACCTCGGAAGATGCTCTCTTGAAGTTCAGGGCCCAGTCGAAGTCTTGTAACCTTGGTAAAGTTATGCGATCCAATAAACTAGATTCTCTCCATGTTTCCAAGTTGGCTTGCACAAGCTTTTTTGGAGAGTCACAATAAAACACAAACTTTCAGAAATGGCACTCAAATTATTACCTGTCCAATTAATTGTTTTAGCTTCGCGTTGACTTGTTCACCATGCTCAGAAAACATTTCAGCAAGGTCTTCAATTCTTCCAGAAGCAAGAGGAACCTGGATACATTCTTTTAGGGCTTCTCGTAGCTAAAGTTTGATGTTAGTTTAGTAAGAATTGACAACGGTAAAATCACCTTACATTAGAGATCTGTGTATCGCTGACATCTTCCCCTAATGAAAGAGTTTCTCTCAACCGCTGTAAAAAAGACAATTTTAATTCCTTAAGAGCAATACATAGTTTGATGAAACCTTTAACGGCGTTGATTGGTCTCCATCTTCACTAATGTCAATGGGTTGGTTACGAGTGAGGTATACAAAGTGAAGAGCCTGTTCAATCAGCTGCTTCGATGGAGCACCCAACAAGATATTTAAGTCAGCTAGATCCATTTCATCAAGAACGATAAGATTGACACGAAATTTATGTTGGTATTAAATTTATTGTATAATATCATCACACCCCATGCCATGTCGCCAGTCAGAAAATGACCCATTGATGATTCCTGTGACGAACACAGATCATCTGGAAGACGCACCTTGGAGCGTATTTGCTATGTATTTGCTTCCCAACATTTTTATTTTTATATTGTACCATGTACTGGATCGTCTGCGATTCATCTTGATCATCCAGTCCTCCAATTATCACGTATTTACCCTACCAGATCGGATAAGTGAGAAGAAAAGAAAGAAATGTCGTTGCAACAATCCACTTCATCATCGACAGCTCTCATCGTTCCATCTAATGCTGAGTCATCTGCCACTGTCTATTCTAAATATCATAAAAAACGGAAAGTGTTAGAAGAAGATGATTATGTTGCAAAATTAGAGCAAATTATTGAACGTGATTATTTTCCTCATTTACCTAAAATGAGAGAACAATTGGCTTATCTACAACGTTCTGAAATGTTTGATATTTCCACATTACGACGAACATATAATCAACTATTTCGGCCAACATTTGCAACATCTTCTGATGATCATAAGGAAGAAGATGGGAAAGGTACACCTCTATCTGTTCTATCATATCGTAATGAGAAGGCGAGTGGTCGTATGAGTCCATTATCAATGAGTCATAGTTCCTCAATTGACCGTGATGACTTTTCTGAACAAACTAACAAGAAATCATCATCCTCAAAGAAAGAAAAACGTTTAACAGTAACTGAATTCTTTACTAAATATACAAGTGAAGATAATGAATCATTTGAAGAAATTCATGAGAAATCAATATTAGAACGACGTAGAAAATTTCATTGGATGCATGAAGCATTAGATAATCACTTACTATTGACCAATGGGGATGATTCCACTGCCAATGGTAATGGAACAGGAGAACAACGACGTGCTGGTATGCTTATGTTATATTATGTTGGTAAGAAAGTATTAACACATGAAGAACGTAAACGATTAGATGCTATATTAGCCGGTGAAGTAAGTGTTGGGGATGATAGAAAAAATGGTGTTGATTCATGGGCATTTCGTGTACGCAATCAATTAATGTTTTATCCTGATTTAAAAGATAGTATAGATACATGTTGGCAACCAGCTGATCCACAGAATTCTCAATCTTCACAATCTCGTACATCGGCATTACCTCAACGAATTACCAATGGTGATAAAGAACAGATGCTGATGATAGAAGATGCCAAACGGGATACTGATCAATTCTTAGTACCAACAAGACCAAGTAGCAAACAACCACGTTATCCACTTTCTAAGAATAGTAATGCCTTGGCAAACCCTTTATTCGAAAAAAGTATACAAAGATCAAGTACGCATATGCCAGGTATGGATCTGGTACAAGCAGTGGATGATTATCTGCGTGGACACACACATCGTTTTATGGCATCACCACTAGAGGCACCACATACCCCTTCAACTATATCCACACAACGATCTATCAATACAGCAGATGATTCTTGGTCAGCATCGACATCTTCATTCAATCCAGTTTCTACTAATATTGGTACAAAGAAAGATTATGATATTGTGTCGATGAGTCCTGCTCCAATACCAGGCAAAGGATTGTTAGCATCACCATTGATGACATGGGGTCAAGTTGCAGGGACTCCATTGGTACTTAACCGCCAATCGAAGGTCGCGTCTGTTGCTGAGTTAAATAGCGGCGGGCCAACATTTCATATTAACCAAACTAGTGAAAGAGAGCAATTAGCCAGATCATTGGAGACTCAAATGAAGAATCGCATGAAACCTTCCCCTATGCCAATTGAAAGTTCATCAAAAGATATTCATGATCGTGCCAGTATTCTAAGCACACCATTGTTCGGACAGCAAAAAAGCAAAAGGTCTAAACATTCACCTTCTTCTACTCCTGTGAGCAAAGCTACTCCTTCTTTTAAAAAGATGGATCAATTGACACCTGCAGCTCAAGCACTCGCTGCAAAGATCCAGAGGAATATTGTCAGTAGTAGGAAGTAGATAGATAATATTGATTTCGGAGGAAGTATGTATAATTGTATAAAGATACCGTTTGTTCATATCTCATTGTAAATTTAAACCATAAAGCTGATATAGAGATATTTTTACCGACTACTTCTAAAAATTCAATGCTCAGACATATCGACTACCGTCGTTACATCAATGTAAATACTAATAACTCTATGGAGTCATATGTGTTTCTATACTACAAGTACAACAGCTGAATCAATTGCCAATTTGCTCCAAATAGGCATTAACTCTGTTTAAATAATTATATAAAGTTTCCACTTCACGGGCATCCTTCGTCATCGATCGATAACCAATAATTCTATTACGACATTCTTCCAAGATAGATCGAGCAACATCTGCCCTTGCACCAATATTAAGACCTTGTACTAAAGCAGTTCCATAATTTAAGAGTAATGGTATCACCAATGATAAAGGATCATGAACTGAACCATAGTTAGAGCTTTTAATAATTTGAAGGGCAGCTTCATAGTGATCATATGCTTCACGAAATCTTCTAAGAGATGAAAGCAAATTCGCTGTGAGCATCAGGGGATTGACCAAAATATGCGATCCAGATATAGGAACGAGGCGTTGAAATACTTTCAAACTATCTTCACAATATATCAATGCGTTGCTTACGGATGTATGAACATCATTCATTTTATCGACATCTATTTCCACAGTTTCACCAACATTTCCCATTGCCATCATACACTGTTGAATCTTATGGTGAGCAATCATATGATAGATTGCATCATGTTGCTTTTCATTTGCAGTATTTAACATTTCTTGTAATAATTCTCCAACTTCTTGAGCAACTTTTACTTTATCCAGGCTTAAGGGTATTACTTGCTTGGAATCACTCATCGTCGGTGAATCCGTCTCCAATAGCAATAACTGTTGACCAGCGATAGCTACTCCTTTGACCAATTCAGGATAATCTCTTGGATAACGAAATGACTCTCCAATTCGATATTTTTCTCGTTTCTCATGTTCCAATTTATTTTGCAAACGTTGAATATTTAACAACAACAATTGATATACTTGAATTCGCATATTATGAACTCTATACAATGGAAACGATTGTTTCAAACTATTAACTTGATTCCAATAATTTGTATCGTCATCTATAGAGTCACTCTTGTAATGCAAATGCTCAACAGCAAAAGCAAAGTGATGAACAACATTTGATAAATATCGACCAGCTTCAACATCAGCAAATCCATGATTTGCTAAAGCTTTGTATTCCACAAATAGTTTTTCTATCCGAGGTGAATCACCCTTACTTCCACTATTATAACGATATCCAGAATATTCTTCAATCGTCCAAATTAAAAGATTTCTTTGGGTTAATGTCAACTGCGATTGTAAAGGATGCACAGGTTTGACAAGATTATGATTTAATTGAAAAATACAGAATTCTAAATGCTCTAAGATATGACTAGTAGCAGTACTAAATGCTCGAATACGGAAATCTTTCTCTTCTCCCTATCAAGAAATATACCAATCACAAAAATATGAGATAAAAGATAGAATGATTATCGCTTACCATTAAATGCAACACAGGGTGATGTGCTTGTTGCTTTGTCATTGCAGGGGGATCTGAATTCAAGGCATATGGAGGCAAGATTTTGATTTTTGTCTCAAGATATTGCCTTTGCTTGGTGGTTCCCTTATCACTCGAAGATAAAAGGGTTTGATATAACAAGTCAAATTGTTCTTGATCACTCAATAAACGACGATTTTGAATTTCCCACCATTGTCTCAAGAATGTACGAGTCCATTGCGAATTCTTTACAAGGACAGAACCACTATTAATCATGGTTGTACTTCCAGCATGTTCTATATTTAAGAGCCTTAGTTAGTATCAAATGACATACGATCAAGAACATTTACTTACCAGCTGAAGCAAGAAAATGTGCCTTTGGATTTTCTGCAATAATCTCTTGTAATCGTAAATTAATTAAATCCAACACTATCAAATCCGCATCAAACCACATAAAATAATCTGCGTGATTTGCATCCCACATAAAATTCGATTTTCCAAATTGATTATCGATTATTTCACTATTTTCTGACAAAGTAAGTAATAATCCCACTTTACTCCAACGATTATCATACGTGTCAAGTAATAGATCGATTTCTCGCTGTTGTTGAGCATCTTTATTCAAGTTTGTAAAATTTGCACAGTAAGTGTTTGAATTCGTTGAATCTCTTTCCATCATGAGATGAGGATTGCAAGTATTGGTGTAAAAGTCATCCATAACAAAGAACAAGTGATGGTGGTAGATTGCAAACGCTAAATTTACAGCAATCGAATAAACCGTATAATCAACAATCTCTTTTGTTAGAAATGTAGTCAAGGCGATCAATGGTAGATGTGGGCCGTATACTCTATCAAGGTTGTTTGGTTCTCCTTTAACGGGGACATTTGTTGATTGGTCTTGATTATTTAGTGAACGAATAACTTGTTGATTGTGGTCACGACTGGCTTCAATTAGACAAGCATAAAATCTTATATCATGATCCTTTGTAATAGAATTATTATTAGTACGATGATCACATTTAAAACTCAAAGGAAGAATATCACCAGCATTATCAGCGATTGACATGCAGTGTTGATTGAGACATTGGTGATACTTTCCCCATTTGCTTTCAAATAGACCATCATTCACAGTATCCCACAGAACTGATGTGGTTCGAGATAGGTTAACTGTTTTCTTGACTTTTGAATGATTTTTGTTGCTGATAGAATTTAGAGAAACGACAACATTTGAAATGACAAACAAAACACATGCTAATCCTGCGATTGGCAAGTTCCGTTGCAGTCGCGGTTGAATCTGTTTCATCGTATACTTGGTTTACTCAGCGAAAGAAAAGAGTTGATTTTAGCCATGGCCTACAAAATAGCACCGAAGTACACAATTATCAATTAAAGATTAAAGTTTGATGACCCTCAAGCAAATTATTACTGTTGGGGAGTAAAAGGTAGTATTACAATAATAACATCTATTTATATGTCCTCCACTGCCGGAAGAAACAAGTTTTGTTTTGCACGAAGTACAAAATATGGTAGCTTTTCCATCATATTTTAATCGCATGAACAATAAGGCCTAACATTATTAAAGTCTTTCATGACTTAATTTCGAACATTCAGTCGTCGTACCACCAGATTTGATAGAAGAGCAGAAGTGCTGCGATCAGTTGTATTTTGGTTCTGCATTTGCTTTGTTGTGTATTTGAATTTGGTGAGTGCTGAACGAGCTGTAGAATCTCCCATTGCAGAAACTCACGACAGCAGAAACATTGTAAAATTTGCATCTTCTAAAGCTATGGACTCATTATCCCATTCAGAATGGGTTCATATGGAATCCAATGAACCTCAAGAAACAAGACTACGAGAATCGGGACATCCTGTCACTTGGATTGGCCGCGCAAGTCCCGAAACCATGCATGAGTGTACATTCCATTTGAAAAATCCCAGACAAGCTGACCTTGAAGCGCTGGTCTTACAAATTTCTGATCCTAAGAGCCCAATGTACGGCAAACATATGACAAAAGATCAAGTACAAGAAATGACGAGAAATGTCGAGGGTGAACATGCTTTGGAATTATTTCTCCAAAACATTGGTGCAACAATTACAAAGAAAATGACATCTGCTATTACGGCTACTGCACCGGTTAGTGTCTGGGAGCAAGCATTTCACACTGAACTTCATCGTATACAAAGTCCTGCAATCAATCATGAGCTAGTGCGAGCACGAGATTATTCATTGCCTAAGGAGGTGGCACCTTTCGTTCAGTTGATAACTAACTTGATCGATCTACCTGTTCCAGTACATAGAGGACCACGACTTAATCGTCCCATTGGACCTCGTTAAATTTAAAAATCCTAGATAAATGTTCATTTGAATTTTCTACATGTGTGTACACCTTTTGTTTGAGTCAATTTGTCAGTTAAGTTAACTACCTCGTTTCATCTCGTTCAAGAATTGAGTCAAACTGTCTTTTATTCTTGTTGAAGTTCACTACTTCTACATTGCTCAGTTAGTCCATTTGTTTGTTATTCCATATTCTCACTGCATTTGCGCCCCGCCGCTGATGATGATTGATTTATTTTGATGCCATATATCCGTATTTCCAATTCTTTGTTGATGTACATTGTAAAATTTGGTTTGTAAAAAAATGTTGTCGAATGTATTAATTGCTCTTTGCTTGATTTTTGCAATCTGCCAGGCTCGCACGGGTGTTGATATTTCGGTTGCTACAACTTCTTCAACATGGGACTGTCTCGTGTCACAACATCAAGTTGACTATGCGATCATTCGTATCTACCGCAATTTGGGACAAGTAGATTCCAATGCTCCCAACACATTGAAGATGGCATCGCAAGCTGGTGTTAAGGATCTTGGAGGATATTTGTTCCCTTGCATGCCAAGTTCCCCTTACTCTGCCGCCAAGAATGTCACTTGCGATAGTCCGAAGGATCAAGTATTGGCTACTTTGAAGAATCTTGAGCAAAATGGTATCTTTATAAAACGTACTGGAGCTGATGATGCCACTCTTCCAAAAGACGCACTTTTCTTGAATAGATTATGGTTGGATATTGAAGATGAAGTTCCAGCGAAATACTACGATTCTGTTCCTTCTGCCAACCAAGCATTCATCGCTGATATGGTTGAAGTAATGAATAATCTTCGTATCCCCGTTGGTATTTACACCACTAAGACTTATTGGACCAATATCATGGGAAATATTGAGGGATATTCACAGTACCCATTGTGGTATCCACGCTATGACGCAGTCAACAGTATGGATTTCTTCTCTCCTTTCGCTGGCTGGACAGAAGCGAAAATTAAGCAAACTGGTGGTGACATTGGATGGTGTTCAGTCTCTCAAGTTGATCCAGACTATATGCTTGATCAGTAAATGTGAAAACAACGATAATTTGGCAAGGATGAAAGAGATTATGATTTATACCATATTTCAACAGTATGCAGGATAATAATATTTGTTTCTTTTTTATTAAAATACGCAGCGTCTGTTCATCATTTCTTCATCGAATGTAGCTTTTAATTAAACGATTGTTGAGTTCGTGATTTCAAAAATAGGATTTTACTTAACAATTTATACAATGATTACACTCTATAGATACTAACAATAGCTCATTTCACTTCACGATTGGGCGGAACGGAGAATGAGGACTGAAGTCATCGATCAACTTTTTCATAAGAATTCGATGCTTATTCCGCAATTCCATTACTTCATTGCTAAAGGTAACCTCTACTGCCTTCGGCGGCAATTGCAACAACTGTGCAAGCAAGAAAGAAGAATCACCACAAAGAGAAGCAGTTATTGTGGGGACGATGGTCAAATGGTCTTTAAACTTTTCCGCAAAGTTAGCATTGTGGTAGGCTAAAATGGAAGCCAATTGTCGAGCTGATACTTTCTTGTTGTTCAATAAAACCGCTAGAACAGCTTCTTCAAGGTCAGTTAAATAACCATTCAATCTAGTAATAATTGGTGTAAATGCCCGACGAAGTTCCAATTCTAGCGGAGAGGATATTGCTGAAGAGTTGTTCCGTCTTTCTTGCAATTCATGACTCAATTTACATGCTCCCATCCACTTCCAAAACTGCTCTTCATTTTGCTTATATGACTCAATACTAGCTGTATTGGATCCTAAAAGTTTCAATTCTTCATGCAATACTTCACTGGCATTTGTATATTTCAGTGATTTCTTGGAGGTTGATCGTTTATTCGGCTTCTGATCCTTTAAACACACTGGCATCACCAATTCTACACCGTCCAGGATATTGGAAAAGAATCGCGATTGTAAAGGAAAATCGACGCCATCTTTTGCTAAAACAAATATTTCATTTGCAAGTTTCGCATTTGATTCTTCCAATTGTTGAACTTTCTTAAGCTTGTTCAGGATCACACCATATTTCATCAGCAAAGCATTCAAAATAGTTGGATCAGATATCAATTCATGGTTGCCCACATCAATACTACTATTTCCTATATGAAGTGTTTTGGAATGGTAACTCCCAGTTAAGAGTTCCTTTGATGCAACAACATGGTGACATTTGACACTAGTGGCCTCATGAATGTTGTCAACAATTTGTTGGGTCCATAACTGCTCTTGAATGCTACAACTCCCAAGATCCCAAATTGTATGAGCAGGATCAGTATAACTGTTGGATGATAAGCTTTCGTGAAGTTGTTGAACCTGTTATAAAATTATATGAAGCAATTGTTCAAAACAGTATTCCTGGAATCACACTTACCAAATTGTCTTCTTCATCTTCACATAAACCAAACTTTACTCTTCTCAGCAATTCAGGAGTGATAGATTCCAACATTTTCACACCACTTCCTCCAAAATTTCTAAGAATTTCGTTTTCCGAGTTGATTCCTCCATTCAGCATTGCCATTGACATAGTTGAGGTAAGTACATCACAACCCTGGGTTATGAAAACTGGAATTGAAGGAGATGTCATTTCATCATTAGAATTTCAACTCTTCCATGAATGCATCGAAATATGGTCAACAAAATGTTCCAAGGCTTACTTGTTGATTGATGGCTTTGTCAGCTGTTCTGTTTCATAGAAAATCAAATTCAATTAATAAATGGACTAATAGGGCTTAATTATGGTGCCGTGCTTGCAATTTCTCAATCAAATTTTGTATGTGGTTTATTGGTTAGCCACGTCATTCATCCACGGCGTTCCTTTTCAGTAAATACAGACAAATTTTATTTCCAATTCAGTGCTAGCAATGCTAGCTGATTCTATTCTCGACACAAGCGAGCTGAATATGGAGAAGAATTGTTTGGAATGAGCTTCTGCTATGCAATGCATTGTTGCTATTTCCCCTAAGTTTCTTTCAACCTTCTTGTTCGACAACTTACAACTGCCATGTTGAGTTGGCCACGGATTCTGTGGATTTTTTCCTTTGCCTCCCTTGCAAAGATTGTCCTAGGCTTTCTTCGAGGGCGCCAAATTTCTTCATTTGGAAATCCTCCGCCTGAGTCAATAACATCCGAAAGTTCATTTGATTTATTTACCTCTTCTTTGCCTGTGCACCAAGATATAGATCCAACAAAATCAGCCTACCATTTTAATGATGCTGATCGACTGGGACGAAAGCTCTTACATAAAGAAGGTTCTTCATGTCAACAAAGCCAACTCCTCTACCCCATGAAACCAAAACCTTCCAAAATTGAATCTCACCAGACTTCCCCAACTCAGAAAGAGTCACTCTTTCAAACCATCAATACCTACTCCAACGAACATCAAAATGCTACAACGTATTCACATGTTAACTCACCTTCCAATGCTCATCGCAATAAAAAAGCCACAATCCTCCAACCTTCACATTTCCAACCATCACAAGGAGCGGCCCGAAAACCAAATGTGCAATTTCACTCTCCGAACCCAATACTTCCTCAACAATCTCATCAGCAAGCCCATCACCATCAACAACATTCCGCAAAGCATATTTCAGCAAAAATTGACAATTCTACTCTCGAAGAGCTCGCTAGACCAATTCAAACCTATTGGTCATCTCT
>JACCEA010894311.1_pt1 | contig 15249 bp, 17 predicted proteins | sample 7449851 | NCBI WGS metagenome assembly JACCEA01 (sample SAMN15323453, study PRJNA562643) | freshwater metagenome | isolation source: river surface water | place: USA:Blue River Watershed | collected 2017-08-18 | reverse complement strand
TCCAGTCTCCAGGTGAATCTTGCCTGAATAAAATCATCGAGTTATACCAAGGTGTATTTTGCGTCCCCTCTAACCAGCGCCACTCCGCGACATAGGGCAACAGTAATAGGGTCTTTATCCCGAGCGCGCCGCTCAAATGAGCAAGGGATGTGTCCACGCTCATCACAACATCCATTGACCGAATAATCGAAGCGGAGTCATAAAAATCTTCAATTAAATTTCCGCAGTCCACATAATTACCATTTTGAAACATCCATTCTGAAGAGTTTTTTTCAACATCTTTTTGAATTAAGAAGAAATTAGCATCTATTTCAGATAAAAATTTTGGATGAATTGAGCGCAGCGAATTAGAGCTATGCTGTGAACTTCCAGAAACTGCTAGGCCAATATTCAATCGCTCACCACCTTGTATTTTTAACTTATCTTGCCAGTACTTTACCGATGCCTCCGAAACACTCAAATATGGCTCTCTATTTTTAGGTGAAAGTGAGTGGGATAAAAATAGTCCTGGAAGGCTAAGTAACGGAATTTGAAAATCGACCCTACCAATATCATCCAGTCGGTCAGTGCACTTAAATACAAAGCTTTCTTTCAGCAACCTCAGCAGTGGGCTTTGCACATAAAATATTACATCCCCTCCAAGTTCAGATACTGCATTCAAAAATCTGCAAAACTGAATGGAATCCCCATAACCCTGCTCCCACCAAATTAGGATTTTTTTACCTTTAATTTTTTTTAGGCTTTCAAGACGCCTAATTTTTCCAAAAAATGAAGCAATGCCTTTTTTTGCCTTGAAACGACTTTCATAAGCCTGCCAACCAGCAGTAAAGTCCCCAAGAGTTAAGTCAATTAAGGACTTATTCCAGAGAATGTCATGGGACTGAGGTTCAATTTCTAAAGCCTCTTTATATACCTTTAGCGCATCCTTGTATCTCCCAATTGCATGCAGTGAATTACCTTTATTCAACCATGCATCCACTATGGTGGGGTTTAATGAAATCGCTCGATCATATGCCTTGATTGCCTCCTGATGCTCTAATTTTTCATGCAAAAGGATGCCACGATTAATGTGGGCGGATACAAAGTCGGAGTCTATTTTCAAGGCCTCTTCGTAGCACTTTAAGGCCAGCCCCTTATCTTGCAAATGATCGTGCACCAGACCCAAGTTATACAGAGCCTCACTTGAATTCGGCTCTTTTCTTAAGCACTTCTCAAACCCATCTTGTGCACGTAACCACTGCCCAGATTCAGCATACTTCAAGGCTTGAGAAAAGAGGACCTGAAAAACACAGTCATCATCATAATTAATTGTCATTTAAATCTATTCTATCGGTAAAAAAAATTAATCAAATCCGATTTGATTGGCTTTTGAATGCCAAAATGAATTAGCTTTTTAAAATGAGTAAATAACTTAATCATCAGCTCAAAAATTGGGTCAAAGTTGAAAAAATAAAAAACGATCCACCATCCAAAAGGTAGATTTTTAATCTTCGCTAGGCGGGCTTCTTTTTTCTAATCACGATTACAGCGATCAAATATTTGAGATGGCCAAAAACTAGCGCCCCTGGCATACAAGTGGCATCTCCCATAGCTCCTTCCCTTGACTAAAGTCACAAGAAATCCCATCTGGTGAATTTGTATTTGCAAGACATCCAGTCAATGCTAAGGGCAAAGATGCTATGGATAAAACAATAAAATTTTTCAAATTCATATACTTCTGTTTTTTTAAGTGTATTCAGGAGCTTTTAGAAGTAAAAAACCCACTGCGTTTCCACAGTGGGTTAATTTGATGCCAAACTAATTATTAGCTAACTTACGTTAGCATTAAATTAGAAAGTGTGACGTACGCCAGCAGCGTAGTTGTTTGCGCCAACGCTTGGCTGGCTTGAGCTTGCGCTTGATTGCTGTGTTGAGCCAAAGATTGTGTACAAGTTTGTACGCTTGCTCAACCAGTAGTTAGCACCCAACTGGTACGCTGTGAAGTTAACTGTTGGGTTTGCTGTACCGAATGAGTCATAACGACCTGTACCGGCTGATGCCCAACCTTCGATCTTTGGTGTAATGAAGCTACGAACACCGATCTGTTGCGCAGTGCGTGATACAAAATCATTTGATGTGATCTGTGATGTAGCTTTACGGTTGATGTACTGACCATAGGCCTTCAAGATACCAAAATCATATGTACCAGCAAAATACATTTGATTGTCACGAACGTTAGTACCACCAGTTGCGTTAGACCAAATAGCTGGGCCTGCAGTTGCACCAACAGCAGAGTTATTTGCTGATTGGCGTGAGTTCAACGCTTGGTAGTTAGCTGTAACCAAAAGTTTTTGCCATGTGTAGTTAACGCCAATACCCCAACCGTTTTGGTTATTAGTACCACCGTTTGTAGTTTGAGCTGATGTTGCTACTTGAGTTGTATCTTGGTTGTTTGCAGTGTAGAACGCTGTACCTTTAAAGCCAGCAACAGTATTAGACTCTACCTTAACCATGTTCGCTGTACGAATTGTGTAAGAGTCTGTATTGCTAGTTGAAGCAAATTGACCTACACCTTGGTTACCATTGTTTGCTGGAGCGATTGGATAAATTGCATCGCCAACCATGTTGTTTTGCTGGTTAGCTGAAGTAATTGCAACGGCAGAGTGGATTGGTGTGTACTGTGTACCAAAAGAAACTGCGCCAATTTTGTTGTCTTTTAAACCAACAAATGTTTGACGGTTATTGAATGTTGAAGCAGTTGCATTGGTTGGCTGGAGACCAGTTTCCAATGTGAAGAATGCAGACATGCCGCCGCCTAAATCTTCAGTACCTTTGAAGCCTAAACGGCTTGTAGATTCAGCAGAAGATCCGATAGAGCTATAAGTACCTTTTTGTGAAGCACCAGAAGTAGCTGATGTACCACGTACATTACCACCGATGTAACCAACGTCCAAAATACCATAAACGGTTACTGATGACTGAGCTTGAGCTGCTGACGCAAACGCGCCGATTACTGCAACTGCTAATAGCGATTTTTTCATTCTTTAAATCTCCATAAATTGAAAGTAATGCCCGAATAAAGCTGGGACCTATGAATTTTGCTTGCTTTGCCCTACTAGACTGGGGGTAAGGGTATTTAGGAGCTCTTTTTGCTTGTCAAAAGGCAGTTTTTTGGCTTTCTTCGTTGTATCAGGGCAACAAGGGCTTTGATTTCTGTCTTTTTAGGCCTCTGAATGCCAAAATTGTCACATGGCAAGCCGTGAATTCTTAAAAATCCTCCAATCTGCCCGAATGGGTGATGTATCCGCACAACAAAATTTGGCATCCGCCTATTTGACTGGGGCATTTAAAACCCCTATCCAACCTGCTAACGCCCTGATTTGGTTAGAGAAATCTTATTTTTCTATTCAAAATCAGCTAGTTAGCCAGTTGAGCTCAAGTGATACTGAAATTTCTGACCACTTTGGTGATTCTCCTGAAATCTTGAGAATCTTGAAACAAATTTCAGCCGTTCCTTTGGAGGGAGCCTTTAATTCACCGGCATTTGCTTTTGGCTGGGAATCATTCTGGAAATTGGCTAAAGCCAATATCGAAGCAAGTTACGCAGCGCAGTGGCAACTAGCAGAACTATTACTAGATCCCAATAAAAAAGATTTGCAGAGTGAATTGTCTTCCTGGCTCTTAAGACAAGGAAATGATGGAGATGACTTTCTATCTTTGCAAAAAAAGGCGAAAGATTTTTTATTGGGTCTGGCAGATTCTGAGACACCATTTACTAACAGCGCAAAAGAGTTGCTAATTAAGTTGCAACCAAAAGACGAGGCGCTCTCCTCTCTGTGGAATGCCTGGCTATCGGACAAAAATGAAGCCGCACTGGTTCAAGCTGCAGAACTTGGCCTCACGATAGCCAAGCTCACACTAGGTTTACGGCTAGCACAATTTAATGAAACAGCTTCTGTGGGAGATGATGTTGGGGGATCTCGTGGTAAATCCAACGCCTCTCTCAAAAAAGCAGCCTACTGGTTAGAGTTGGCAGCCAAAGATGGAGATCGTGATGCTTGGTTTGCATTGGGGGAAATTTATCGTCGCCCACAGTTCTCTGGATACAACGCTGCTGAAAGTGATCGTTGCTTTGATCGCGCAGCAGATTTAGGTCATCCGATTGCTCAATTTAGAAGAGGTGCGAACCTCTGGCGTAAGCGTGAGAAAGTAGAAGAAAAGGTTCGCGGCCTGCAAGCTTCTTATTGGATTTGGCAAGCTCACCAACAAGGCGTACCTGAAGCAAAAGAACTGCTCGGAAAGATTTTAGAAAACGTTTCTAACCCCAAAGAGAATGATTGGCATGATTTAGCCTCCTTTGCGGAAGAAGCGCTCAATCATCATGCGGAACACAAACTGGATCAGGAATGGATCTTGCTATGCCACCGCCTCATCATTGCCAATCAATTTAATTTGAGTAAAGCCGAGTTATTGCTGTGTGAGGTTGGAAAACTTCAGCATGAACATTGTGTTGTAGTCGATATTCGGCATGAGTTACCAAAGATTTTGCCTAGACTCATTCAGATTGATACGACCCAGCAGCGGCGCTCTTTACTGGCAGCAGGAAAAGCGTTCGCAGGAAGCGAATCAGACTTGGAGGGAAACCTCAGGCAAAGGCGCTATCGTTTTGATCGAGTAACAGAATGGCTTACCGCCACCTTCTCACAAGATCAAACAGTGGCTTGAGTATCTGGATTTGCTGTTGTGCCAGCATCGTCGTCTGACGGCTTGGGCACATAAAAACGCGCTATCAATAATCCTAGCTCATAGAGCAGACTCATTGGCACTGCAAGCAACAACTGTGAAAGCACATCCGGAGGTGTAACGATTGCTGAAATCACAAAAGCACCAACAATTACATATGGGCGTATCTCTCTCAGCTTCGCCAGCGGCACCATACCCATACGTACCAGCACCACAACTACAACTGGCACCTCGAAGGTAATACCAAATGCCAAGAAGGTAGTCATTGCAAAGCTAAGGTAGTTATCAATGTCCGTCGACATCTCGGCGCCCAGAGGTGCGTTATAGCTAGCCATGAACTGGAATACCGTTGGGAAAACCAAGAAGTAAGCAAAGGCCATACCAAAAATAAATAGGCTGTAACTGCTCACTACCAAAGGCACAATCAGTTTGCGCTCATGCTGATAAAGTCCTGGTGCAATAAACGCCCATAACTGATACATCACCACAGGTAGCGCAATTAAGAAGGCAACCAACATGGTCACTTTCATGGGCACAAAGAATGAACCTGTTACATCCGTCACAATCATCTTGCCGCCAGCGGGTAATGCCTGAAGTAATGGTTGTGCGAACAAATGAAAGATATCAGGCGCCCAGTAAACTAGGCAAACAAATACCACAATGATTGCTAGGGCTGACTTAATGATGCGATCACGCAACTCAAATAAATGAGACAGGAAGGATTCTTGTAAGCCCGAATCTTCTGTTGAATTATTTTGCGTCATTGATATATGTGTTTACTTTTATTTGGGCTAAGTTATTTGCCTGCACTGTGGTGGAAGCGCTTCATACGAGCCGCACCAGATTGCACGCGCGTGCGCATACCAGTCGAACGCTTAAACCAAACCGGTCTTGCTGCACGTCTTACACCCCAACTTTTACGACCTTGGCGTATCGATTTTTGTAGCACTTCTTTTTCATCGAGAGGGGCTCGCGTATACATATTCGCACCAATATCCGCTTGGTCGCTTAAATTAGCGCCCGCCTCTTGAACGGTAGATTGAATGGAGCTCTCAACATCCTTAAAAGCGGAGACACTTTCTTCACGGAGTTTCTTAAACTCCTCAACATCCATCTGCCGACTCACTTCGGATTTGACATCCGCCATGTAACGTTGGGCGCGCCCGAACAAATTACCCGCCATACGGGCGATCTTAGGAAGACGCTCTGGCCCGACCACTACCAATGCAACTACTGCAATGAGTGCAAGCTTTGAAACTCCGAGATCAATCATTGCAGCTGCGCATTATTTCTATCAACAATTATTTATTGATGTCTTTTGCCTGAACATCCACAGTTTTCTCTGTTGATGCAGCGGCACTTTGAATTTGTTCCTTAGCTTTGTCTTGCGACTCTTCAGTTCCCTCAGGCGTTTTCATGCCGTCTTTGAAACCTTTAACAGCTCCACCTAAGTCAGTGCCGATATTGCGCAATTTTTTGGTACCAAATACCAACATCACGATGACCAAAACAATTAACCAATGCCAAATGCTAAATGAACCCATTTTTAATCTCCTCGGACTATTTTTTCCAGGGGCGCGGACCGCCCATCACATGCAAGTGCAAGTGATAGACCTCTTGCCCACCATCTGCACCGTTGTTCACTACCAATCTAAAGCCGCCATCTTTTCCAGGACGACAGCCTTGCTCTTTGGCGAGACGCGGTGCTAATTCCATCATTCTACCTAGCAATGGCGCATCCACCACTTCCGCAGACTCCAACATAGCAATATGTTTTTTAGGGATCATCAAAAAATGAATGGGGGCGGCAGGATTGATATCTTTAAAAGCGTAAATTTCCTCGTCTTCATATACCTTTTGGGACGGGATTTCACCTTTAGAAATCTTGCAAAACAAGCAATTAGGATCGTGACTCACGCTTTCGCCTCTAGTTTTGATGAATTTATTGGGTTTTATCTGTATTTACTCTGTACCAGCGGCCTTTCTGGCCGCCTTCTCTTCGATGCCAGAGGTACCCAGGCGACGATTGAGCTCAGCCACAACATCCTCGGGACGCAAACCAAACTGGGACAGTGCAATTAAGCAATGAAACCAAAGGTCGGCCATTTCTCCTACCAAGAGCTTTTGCTGCTCAGAGGCTAGATTGGCGTTACGGGCGTCTTTAGCCGCCATAACTGCTTCTGTAGCCTCCTCGCCAATTTTTTTCAGAATCCCATCATCACCCTTGGAAAAGAGCAGGGCCGTGTAAGAGGTCTTGGGATCTGCCTCTCCAGCCTTAAATGCATCGCGTCGCTGATCCACCACATCGGCTAAATAAGCCAAAGCGGAGTCTAAATTGGAAGGTTTTTGTGCTGAACTAGTCATAAAGTGATTTTATGTCTTTATTGCTGGGAAGACTCTGAAGGTCTTATTGATGACCCTTGGACTCATCCACCCAGGCAGAAACACCGGAATCCCACCGCAAAAAGAAGCAACTGTGCTCGCCAGTATGGCAAGCAATACCGTCTTTTTGCTCAACCATGAGCAAAATGGTGTCGCCATCACAGTCGAGGCGAATTTCTTTTACTTTTTGGGTGTGGCCAGACTCTTCACCCTTATGCCAGAGCTTCTGCCGAGAGCGAGTCCAATACACAGCCTCCCCCAAACGCAAAGTAGCCAATAGAGCATCGCGATTCATCCAGGCCATCATCAAGATATCTTGACTGCCAACTTCCTGGGCGATTACCGGAACCAGACCTTGTTCATTCCAAGTAACAGCATCTAGCCATGCTCCAGCCTCTAAAGACTCCATTGGAGTGAAGGAATTTTTCATGGTCATCTTTATGTGGTGTTCTCAGTTAGTCTGTCTGCAAATTAAATGCGGACAGGAATTCCTTGGCTTGCCATGTATTCTTTTGCTTGGCCAACAGTGTATTCACCATAATGAAAAATACTGGCTGCGAGTACTGCATCAGCATGGCCTTTAGTAATACCATCCACCAGGTGCTGCAAATTACCAACGCCACCAGAAGCAATCACAGGCACACTAACTGCATCACTTACTGCTGCAGTTAACTCTAGATCAAAACCATCTTTACTGCCATCGCGATTCATACTGGTGAGAAGAATTTCTCCAGCACCACGTTTAGCGACTTCAGAAGCCCATGCAACTACATCCATGCCGGTTGCAGTTCTACCACCATGAGTAAAGACTTCCCAGTTACCCGCTTCAGTTTTTTTGGCATCAATCGCAACGACGATGCACTGAGAGCCGTAATATGCTGCAGCATCAGAAACCAAATCGGGATTGGCTACTGCGGATGAATTCATACTCACCTTATCAGCACCGGCATTGAGCAAGCGACGTACGTCAGCCACAGCGCGCACACCACCACCAACAGTCAAAGGAATAAATACTTGAGATGCGACATCTTCAATGATGTGCAGAATGAGATCGCGCCCATCAGAGGTAGCTGTAATATCTAAAAAAGTAAGCTCATCAGCGCCCTGGGTGTCGTAGCGTTTTGCAATCTCTACAGGATCACCCGCATCACGCAGCCCAACAAAGTTCACGCCTTTCACAACGCGCCCTGCCGTCACATCAAGGCAAGGAATAATTCGTTTAGTGAGCACTATTAAACAATCTAAATAATTTTCTTGGCAAACTTGAGGGTTAACTCGTCGGCATATTTTTGTGCTGCAGTTAAATCTAAGTCACCAGCATAAATCGATCGACCCGCAATCACACCCATCACACCCTCAGCCTCTGCTTCGCAGAGTGCTTCAATATCTTGGTTATTAGATAAACCACCGCTAGCAATGACTGGAATCCGAATAGCTTGCGCTAATTTAATCGTGGCATCCATATTGATGCCTTTCATCATGCCATCACGACCAATGTCGGTATAGATGATGGCTTCAACCCCATAGTCTTCAAACTTTTTAGCAAGATCAATCACTTCATGTCCCGTAATCTTGCTCCAGCCATCGGTTGCCACTTTGCCATCACGCGCATCTAAGCCAACCATGATATGACCAGGAAAAGCTGTGCAGGCATCTTGCACAAAACCAGGACTCTTGACTGCTGCAGTACCAATAATCACAGTGCTAATACCGTCATCTAATAAACGTTCAATCGTTTCAAGATCACGAATACCACCACCCAGCTGAACTGGAATCTCATCGCCCACTGCTTTCAAGATTGATTTGATAGCAGATTCATTCTTCAACTTACCAGCAAATGCGCCATTCAAATCAACAAGGTGTAAGCGACGCGCGCCCTTGCTAATCCAGTGCGCAGCCATCGCCCCTGGATCCTCAGAAAAAACAGTGGCTTTATCCATGTCACCTTGTTCGAGTCGAACACAGTGGCCGTCTTTTAAGTCAATCGCGGGAATCAGCAGCATAGCGGTAGGTTAGAAAAGTATTAAGGTTGCCAAGAAACAAAATTTTTGTAGAGCTTTAATCCGTATTCTGCACTTTTTTCTGGATGAAATTGCGTTGCAAAAATATTATCCCTTGCAACCGCAGAAGTAAACCAATCGCCATACTCGGTTGAGCCCGCAACATCTTCCTGGCGTTGCGGTACAACATAGTAACTATGTACAAAATAAAAACTAGTTAAATCTGGAATGCCATCCCAAAGTGGGTGCTGGCGATCTTGGCGAACTTGATTCCACCCCATATGGGGAACTTTGTAAGCGGAGCCGTCTGGCTGTACTTTGCCAGCTAATTCAAATCGCCTTACCTCACCAGGAATTAACCCCAAGCAAGGCGTCCAACTGGCATTGGAATTGGCGCGCACTTCGGCACTTTGATCAAACAGCATCTGCTCGCCCACACAAACACCTAATAGCGGTTTATTTTTGACTGCATCTAGCAATGCCTCCAATAAACCAGACTCTTCTAAATGCTTCATGCAATCAGGCATAGCGCCCTGCCCTGGAAGCACTACCCGCTCGGCGGAGAGGATTTCTTCTGGGGTGTGAGCAATCAGCACATTGGCATCGGGAGCCACATGATGAAAGGCTTGATACACGGAACGTAGATTACCCATTCCGTAGTCAACGATCGCAATGGTTTGCGCCAATTGTTAGCCTATGTTCTGTAGTTTTTTGACAGTCTTCTACTCAACACTAGAAATTTTCTAGATTAGAGGCTGCCCTTAGTCGAAGGAACAACACCAGAGGCACGCGGATCTATCTCTAAAGCCATGCGCAACGCACGACCAAAGGCCTTGAAGACGGTTTCAATCTGGTGGTGAGCATTAATACCGCGTAAGTTATCGATGTGCAAAGTTACTCCAGCGTGGTTAACAAAACCACGGAAGAACTCAATACTGAGATCCACGTCAAAGTCGCCCACACGTGCGCGGGTAAACGGGACGTTGAACTCCAGGCCTGGACGGCCAGAAAAATCGATCACCACACGGGAAAGGGCTTCATCCAAAGGGATGTAAGAGTGGCCATAGCGGGTAATGCCCGCTTTATCGCCAACTGCTTTGGCAAATGCCTGCCCCAAAGTAATACCTACATCCTCGACGGTATGGTGGTCATCAATATGGGTATCGCCTTTTGCGACTACCTTAAGGTCAATCATGCCGTGACGGGCAATTTGATCCAGCATATGGTCTAGGAAGGGTACGCCAGAGGCTAGCTCAGCTTTACCTGTGCCATCTAAATTGATGGCAATTTGAATTTTGGTTTCCGAAGTGTTTCGGGTAACGTCGGCTTGCCGCATGCTTCAGTGCGCCGCGAGGCGAAGTGTTGATTGAAGCCTCATAATATCATTCCTAATACAGATATAAATGCCGATGTTGATTGCTGGCTTTTATTCACTTTTGCTGATTTTTGACTAGAGTCCCTCATGAGCCGTTTTTGGAGCCCCGTTGTTCAGACCCTCACCCCTTACGTTCCTGGGGAGCAGCCGCAAATGGAGCGGCTGGTAAAGCTCAATACGAATGAAAGCCCATATGGCCCATCTCCTAAGGCTCTAGCTGCCATAAATCAGCAAAACACGGATGATTTAAGGCTCTATCCAGACCCCGAAGGCTTGGCCCTTAAAAAAGCCATTGCCGATTTGCACGGCCTAGACCCAAAACAGGTGTTTTTAGGCAATGGTTCCGACGAGGTTCTAGCCCACGTATTTTTAGGCCTGCTCAAACAAGCTAAACCAGTCCAGTTTCCGGATATCACTTATAGCTTCTACCCGGTTTATTGCAAGTTATTCGGCATTGACTATGAAACAGTGCCCTTGGGCTCTCATTTTGAGATCCAAACCGAGAATCTCAAAAATGACAATGGTGGAATTATTTTCCCCAATCCCAATGCCCCAACTGGTAGAGCTATTCCTCGATCAGATATCGAAGCTCTGCTGGGTAGAAATACACAGTCCGTAGTAGTGATTGATGAAGCCTATGTGGATTATGGAACCGAGTCTTGCATTCCCCTGCTTCGCGGAAGTGCATGTCCAGAAAACCTCTTGGTCGTACACACCTTATCCAAGTCACGCGCCCTAGCTGGTCTTCGCGTTGGATTTGCAGTGGGACATCCAGACCTCATTGCAGGTCTGGAGCGGGTGAAGAATAGCTTTAACTCCTATCCACTGGGGCGCCTGGCGCAAGCGGGAGCAATTGCCGCAATACAAGATCAAGCCCATTTGGAGTCTACTAGCAAAAAAGTGATTCAAACTCGCGAACGCTTAGTAGCTGAATTGAGTACATTAGGCTTTGATACGCTGCCATCAACCGCCAACTTTATTTTTACGCGTCACCCGAATCATGCTGGTGTGAAGCTGTATCAAGCTTTACGCGATCGCGGAATTATTGTGCGTCACTTCAAGTCACCACGGATTGAAGAATTTTTGCGCATCACCATCGGCACCGATGATCAAACAAATGAATTGATTACGGCTTTGAAAGAAATTCTGGCTAGCGCCTAAACTTGACTGCAATCGTTTTTTCTAAACCGAGCTTGGGTTTATTTTTTCAGGCGCATCTCAGCTGCGCGGGCGTGAGCTGTTAAGCCCTCACCGTGTGCGAGCGTACTAGCAACAGCGCCTAGCGTTTGAGCACCTGCTTCACTGACTTCAATCATGCTTGAGCGCTTAATAAAGTCATACACCCCCAATGGGGATGAGAAGCGCGCAGTACGTGCTGTTGGTAAAACGTGATTCGGACCTGCACAATAATCGCCTAAAGATTCACTGGTGTAATTACCCATAAAGATGGCGCCAGCATGACGAATTAACTCAGCCCACTTGCGTGGCTCAGTTGCACAAATTTCTAAATGCTCGGCAGCAATGGCATTAGCAATCTCACAAGCCTCGCCCATATCTTTTACCTGAATCAATAAAGCACGATTAGTAAGCGATGTTTCAATCACTTTCTTTCTTGGCATGTCAGGTAATAACTTATTAATGCTTACTTGCACTTGCTCAATAAATTTCTCATCTGGACAAAGCAAAATAGATTGCGCTAACTCATCATGCTCAGCTTGAGAAAACAAATCCATCGCGATCCAATCGGGATTGCTGGAACCATCACAGAGGACCAAAATTTCTGAAGGGCCGGCGATCATATCAATGCCAACAGTACCAAAGACTCTACGCTTGGCGGCTGCAACATAGGCATTGCCAGGGCCAACAATTTTGTCTACCGGTGGAATAGTTTGCGTGCCATAAGCTAAGGCGCCAACTGCTTGTGCACCACCAATCGTAAAGACGCGATCAACACCAGATAAGTAAGCGGCAGCCAAGACCAAGGTGTTGCGAGCACCATCAGGGGTGGGCACCACCATGATGACTTCTTTCACACCAGCAACCTTGGCAGGAATTGCATTCATCAACACAGAAGATGGATAAGCAGCCTTGCCGCCAGGAACATAAATACCCACACGATCTAAGGCTGTTACTTTTTGGCCTAATCGGGTGCCATCAGCCTCTTCGTATTCCCAAGAGTGGCAACCCGCTTCAATCTTCTGCCTCTCGTGATAAGCACGCACTCTTTGCGCAGCGATATCAAGAGCATTTTTTTGTTCAGCAGATAAACCTTCGTAAGCTGTTTTTAATTCTTCTGGAGAAATTTCTAACTCAGTAACACTTGAAATATTGAGACGATCAAACTGCTTTGTAAAGGAGAGCACAGCAGCATCACCCTCACCCTTCACTTGCGCCAGAATATTTACTACTGCAGCATCAATCGCCTCATCATCCGCCATAGGCAAAGAAAGGCTGGAGAGCAGGGCTTCTTTGAACCCGGCATCTTTGCTATTAAGGCGCTTGACCATGACTTCTGCTGACATATGGATTTTTTCTTTACTTCAATAACTCAAAGAATGGCTGTAATTGTGTGCGCTTACGTTTATAAGATGCTTGATTAACAACTAAACGTGCGCTGATATCGGCGATTGGCTCAACTTCAACCAAACCATTTGCACGCAAAGTATTGCCTGTAGACACCAGATCGACAATTGCATCTGCTAGGCCAACCAATGGGGCTAACTCCATTGAGCCGTATAAATGAATCGTATCGATGTGAACGCCTTTATTGGCAAAGTGCTCGCGTGCACAATTGACGTACTTTGTTGCAACCTTCAAACGCGATCCTTGCTTTACTGCAGCCGCGTAATCAAAACCTTCTCTCACAGCAACTGACATACGGCATTTAGCGATGTTCAAGTCAAAAGGAACATATAGACCATCGGTGCCGTTTTCCATTAAGACATCCAGGCCAGCAACTCCAAAATCGGCTCCACCAAACTGAACATAGGTCGGCACATCTGAAGCACGCACAATAATCAGGCGGACGTCAGGATTAGAGGTCTCAATAATGAGTTTGCGTGACTTTTCTGGATCTTCAAGCGGACGAATGCCGATCTTAGATAAGATCTCAGCAGTTTCTTCGAAGATGCGCCCCTTCGAGAGGGCTAGAGTTAACTTCATAGACTAATTATCTATCAGGCTTACTTGATTCGCTGAATGTTGGCCCCCAAGAGGGTCAACTTTTGCTCCATGCGGTCATATCCACGATCTAAGTGATAAATCCGGTCTACCTGGGTTTCGCCTTGGGCAGCCAATCCAGCGATCACTAGACTGGCGGAGGCCCGCAAATCAGTAGCCATCACAATAGCCCCAGAAAGCTTTTCCACGCCCTGTGCAATTGCGGTATTACCCTCAATCGCAATATCAGCACCGAGGCGGTTCATCTCTTGAACGTGCATAAAGCGGTTTTCAAAGATGGTTTCGGTAATCGTAGCGTTCCCCTGGGCTATGGCATTGACTGCCATCAGCTGCGCCTGCATATCCGTCGGAAAGGCTGGGTATTCAGAAGTACGGAAGCTAACCGCCTTAGGACGCCCTTTCATGGAAGCCCTAATCCAATCAGGACCGACTTCCATTTCCAAGCCAGCTTCTTTGAGTTTGACGATCACCGCATCCAAGGTATCTGGGCGACAGTGCTTGACCAGCACGTCACCGCCAGCAGCAGCAACTGCGCACAAGAATGTACCAGCTTCAATCCGGTCGGCAATCACAGCATGTTCTGCACTGTGGAGCTTTTCAACACCCTCAATGACTAGGCGATCACTACCAATACCGGTAATCTTGGCACCCATTTTGACGAGCAACTCTGCTAAGTCTCCCACTTCAGGCTCGCGCGCAGCATTCTCCAAAATGGTTGTGCCGGATGCCAAAGTGGCGGCCATCAATAGATTCTCTGTACCTGTTACGGTAATCATGTCAGTCAAGATGGAAGCGCCTTGCAGACGACCCGTAGCAGATTTAGTTTCCGCCTGAATATAACCACTCTTAATCTTGATGGTGGCACCCATGGCTTTTAAACCCTTGATGTGCTGATCTACTGGGCGCGCACCAATAGCGCAGCCGCCCGGCAAGGAAACCTTAGCGCCATGCATTCTGGCGAGCAATGGGCCCAGAACCAAAATAGAGGCACGCATGGTTTTCACCATCTCATAAGTAGCTTCAGAGCTCTTAATATTGGCTGCATTGAGTACTACGTGATTGCGATCATTTGAATCTGGAAAAGTTACAGTCACGCCAATTTCTTGCAAGAGCTTGAGCATGGTCCGCACATCTTGTAAGTCAGGGACATTACGCAAAGTGATAGGCTGATCTGTGAGCAAACAAGCACACAAAATTGGCAACGCCGCGTTCTTTGCGCCAGCAATTGCTACCTCACCCTTAAGGGGGGTGCCGCCAACCATTCGTAATTTATCCATGAATCTATTCCAATAAAAGCTAATGTCGTATTTTATGTTGGGGTATTTTGTGCAAACTCTTCGGGGGTGAATGCTTTGATTGATAAAGCATGAACCTCTGCCTTCATGCGATCGCCCATGGCGCCATATACCAATTGATGACGCTGAATCAAACGCTTGCCTTCAAACTCTGGACTCACAATCGTCGCAAAGAAATGCTGGCCATCACCTTCAACTTTGACATGGGTGCATGCAAGGCCTTGCTGAATATAGCCTTCAATTTGCTCTGGGGTTGGCAACATCACAATCTCCTGATTTCTAATTTCTTAACAAC
>JACCEA011050627.1_pt1 | contig 15255 bp, 13 predicted proteins | sample 7449851 | NCBI WGS metagenome assembly JACCEA01 (sample SAMN15323453, study PRJNA562643) | freshwater metagenome | isolation source: river surface water | place: USA:Blue River Watershed | collected 2017-08-18 | reverse complement strand
GTGCGGGACGGCTCGGGCAACCGCATCCTCGACTTCTTCAACCGCGAGCGGGTACGGGGCAACCCGCTGGACCGGTCGTCGGGCGTATCCAAGCTGTGGCGCGACTACGCCGGTCTGGTGCCCTCGCACGCCTTTGCGGCCATGCTGGCCGAGATGGCCGGTACCGAGGCAGCCGCGCTGGACGATGGCATCGCCCACGCCCAGGCGCAGTTCACCGACCTGGTGAAGGACCTGCTCCTGGACGGATCGGCCGCAGCGCACCGGGAGATCGACGACATCGTCTCCTGCCTCCAGACCATCGCGGGTAACCTCGGCGCGCAGGTGGAGTCGACCGGCGCGGTGGAGATCGTCCAGGAGGTGATGGGCGCCATCCGTGCGTTCGTCGAGGACGGCTGCGGGCAGATGAAGGAGGTGGCCAAACTGTGCGAGTTGCAGGCGCTGATCGACGATGCCCTGTCGATGGACGCGGACTACGCCGCGCCCGCCTCGGGGCCGCAGCGCGAGGCCCTCGAGTCGGCCTACCGGGCCGTGGTCGGCACCGAGGGGAGGGCGGGCGCCGCCTCGCCGCGTATCACCTGGCTCAAGACCTCCCAGGGGCAGCCGGCCTTCACCGGCACCCTGGACGCCTATATGGCCCGGCGCCAGCGCGAGCTGCAGGCCGCCGCCACCCAGGCGGCCAGGGATGCGCCACGTCTGGCGTTCGAGGCCGGCCTGCACCGGCTGCAAGGCGAGGTCGAAGATATCGCCACCCGGCCTGGCCCGCAGCGGGTCCTCAAAACCGACCTGGACCGCCTGCAGGCCCGGTACGACGAGCTGCTGAAGCTGCCGGGCAGTCCCCGTGCGGCGCGGCGCGGCATCACCTGGATTGCCCTGGGCAAGGAAAAGCGCGGTTTCGAGGGAGACCTGGTGGCCTACCTCGGTCACCGCTTCCAGGTGGCGGCGCGCGCCGCGGGCTAGCCTCGCCCGCTCGCGCACCGATAATCCCGGGTGAAACGGCCCGCTGCGTGGCCGGTCGCCGCCAAGCCCATGACCCCTGCCCAGCCCGCCATCGCCCCCGACCGCCTGCCCGCCCTGCTGCGGGCCCTGCCCAAGGCCGAACTCCACATCCACATCGAGGGCTCGCTCGAGCCCGAGCTGATCTTCCAGATGGCCGCGCGCAACGGCGTGGCCCTGCCCTATGCCAGCGTCGAGGACCTGCGCAAGGCCTACGCCTTCACCAACCTGCAAAGCTTCCTCGACATCTACTACGCCGGCGCCAGCGTGCTGCTGAAGGAGCAGGACTTCTTCGACATGGCCTGGGCCTACCTGGAGCGGGCCCGCGCCGACAACGTCATCCACGCGGAAATCTTCTTCGACCCGCAGACCCACACCGCGCGCGGCGTGCCGATGAAGACCGTGATCGACGGCCTGCACCGCGCCTGCGAGGAGGCGCGCGCCAGGCTGGGGGTGGATGCCTCCCTGATCCTGTGCTTCCTGCGCCACCTGAGCGAGGAGGAGGCCTTCCAGACGCTGGAGGAGGCGATGCCGTTCATGGGCCGCTTCATCGGCGTGGGGCTCGATTCGAGCGAGGTGGGCCACCCGCCCGAGAAGTTCGCGCGGGTGTTCGCGCGCTGCCGCGAGCTGGGCCTGCGCCTGGTCGCCCACGCGGGCGAGGAGGGGCCGCCGGCCTACGTCTGGTCGGCGCTGGACGTGCTGAAGGTCGAACGCATCGACCACGGCGTGCAGTCGATGAAGGACCCGGCGCTGGTGCGCCGGCTGGCGCAGGACCGCATCGCGCTGACGGTGTGCCCGCTGTCCAACCTGAAGCTGTGCGTGTTCCCCACGCTGGCCGACCACAACCTGCGCCAACTCCTGGACGCGGGCCTGGCCGCCACCGTCAACTCGGACGACCCGGCCTATTTCGGCGGCTACATGAACCAGAACTTCACCGAGACGTTCGCGGCGCTGGGCCTGGACGCCGGCCATGCCTACCGGCTGGCCCGCAACAGCTTCGAGGCGAGCTTCGCCGATGCGCGGGCCCGGGCCGGCTGGATCGAACGGCTGGACGCCTGCGTCGAATCCTTTACCTGAACCGACTGTTTACAATTCGCCCCGCGCCGCTGTGCCCCGCAGCGGCGTTTTTCTTTGTCCCCGGGGCCATGTAGAGGAACACCATGTACAAAAACCTCGCAGCCGCCGTCCTGGCGGCCGCCAGCGTCCTGCTCCCGCTGCACGCGCAGACTCCCGCGGCCCGTCCCGCATCGTCCCCCGCCTCCGCGCCGCTGAAGGTCGGCTTCGTTTATGTCGCACCCATCACCGACGCCGGCTGGGTGCGCCAGCACGAGGAGGGACGGCAGGCCCTGCAGGCCGCCCTGGGTCCCCAGGTGCAGACGCAGTACGTCGAGAACGTGCCCGAGGGGCCCGACGCCGAGCGCGTGATCCGCGACCTCGCGCGCCAGGGCCATCGCCTCATCTTCACCCCCAGCTTCGGCTACATGGAGCCCACGCTGGCCGTGGCGCGCGACTTCCCCGACGTGAAGTTCGAGTCCATCACCGGCTACAAGACCGCCCCCAACGTGGCGGTGGCCAACGCCCGCTACTACGAGGGCCGCTACCTCGCCGGCATCGCCGCCGGTCGAATGAGCAAGACCGGTGTCGCCGGCTATGTCGCGGGCTTCCCCATTCCCGAGGTCCTCCAGGGGATCAACGCCTTCACCCTGGGCATGCGCTCGGTCAACCCGAAGGCGCAGGTGCGCGTCGTGTGGCTCAACGACTGGTTCAATCCGCCGCGCGAGCGCGATGCAGCCATCGCCCTGTTCAACCAGGACGCCGACGTGCTGGCCTTCCACACCGCCTCCACCGCGGTGATGGCGGCCGCCCAGGAGCGGGGTCGTCTGGCCATCGCCTACCACTCCGACATGCGCAAGGTGGCGCCCGACGCGCAACTGCTGGCCGTCACCCACCACTGGGGCGACTACTACGCCCGCCGTGCGCGCGAGGTGCTGGCGGGGCGCTGGGCATCCGGCAACACCTGGGGCGGCATCCGGGAAGGCATGGTCAAGGTCGGCGACTTCGGGCCCAAGGTGCCCGAGGCCGTGCGGCAGGAGGTCCTGGCCCGCCAGCGGGACATCGCTGCCGGCCGCCTCAAGCCCTTCGCCGGCCCCTTCTCCGACAACGAGGGCCGCGCCATCCTCGGTGCCGGCCAGGCGCTGACGGACGCCCAGATCCTGGGCATGGATTACCTGGTGGCGGGGGTGGTCGGCAAGGCCGGAAAATAGGCGGCATGAAAGCCTTCCGCGCCGCCCTGCTGCGTTTTGACGGGGAAGGCCGTCCCTGCTACGACGAGGACGGCCTGCTGGTCATCGCCCCCGGCGACGACGGCACCTGGCGCGTGAAGGCGGCCGGCAGCTTCCAGGCCCTGCGGGCGGCGCATGAAACGGTGCAGGTCGAGCACCTGCCGGGGCGACTCATCGCCCCAGGCTTCCTCGACCTGCACGTGCATTACCCGCAGACCGACGTGATCGGCTCGCCCGCCGAGGGCCTGCTGCCCTGGCTGGAACACTACACCTTCCCGCACGAAGCGTGCTTCGCCGACGGCGCCCATGCCTCGGCGGTGAGCCGCTTCTTCCTCGACGAGCTGGCCCGTCACGGGGTCACCACCGCGCTCACCTTCTGCACCTCGCATCCGGCCTCGGTCGACGCCTTCATGCTCGAGGCGCAGGCGCGGGGGCTGCGCATGATCGCCGGCAAGGTCCTGCAGGACCGCCACAGCCCCGACGGCGTGCGCGACGAGACGGAACGGTCGCTGGCCGACACCGAGGCCCTGATCCGCCGCTGGCATGGCCAGGGCCGTCTGGGCTATGCCATCACCCCGCGCTTCGTGCCCACCTGCTCCGACGCGCAGCTGCGTGGCGCCGGCGAGCTGGCCGCGCGCTATCCCGACACCTGGATCCAGTCGCACGTGGCCGAGAACCACGACGAGGTGCGCTGGGTCGCGCAGTTGCACCCGCAGGCGCGCAGCTACCTGGCGGTGTATGACGCCTTCGGCCTGATGCGCGAGCGGGCGGTATACGCCCACTGCATCCATCTCGACGCCGACGACCGGGCCCGCCTGCGCGGTACGGGCACCGCGGCCGCGGTCTGTCCCACCAGCAACCTGTTCCTGGGCAGCGGCTTCTTCGATTTCGCGCAGGCTGACGAGGCCGGCTTCGCGTACGGCCTGGCCAGCGACGTCGGCGGCGGCACCAGCTTCAGCCCCTTCCAGACCATGCTGGCCGCGTATTTCGTCGGGCGCGAGGGCCGGGCCAAGGCCGGCGTGTCCCTGCCGCCGTCGGCCCTGTGGTGGCGCCACACCGCCGGCGCGGCCCGGGCCCTGGGGCTCGAAGGTGTGGTGGGCAACCTCCAGCCCGGTTGCGAAGCCGACTTCGTGGTGCTCGACCCCGCCGCCACCCCGCTGCTGGCCCGTCGCACGGCCCAGGCAGCGACCCTCGACGAGCTGCTGTTCGCCCTCATCGTCCTGGGCGATGACCGGACCGTCGTGCGCACCCACGCCGCCGGCCAGGCCATGGCCGCCTACAATCGCGCCGCAGGAGCACCCCGATGAGCATCAAGAGCGACAAGTGGATCCGCCGTATGGCCGAGCAGCACGGCATGATCGAGCCCTTCGAACCCGGCCAGGTGCGCGAGGTCGACGGCCGCCGCGTCATCAGCTACGGCACCTCCAGCTACGGCTACGACATCCGCTGCGCGCCGGAGTTCAAGGTGTTCACCAACATCCACAGCACCGTGGTGGACCCGAAGCACTTCGATGAGAAGAGCTTCGTCGACTTCCACGGCGATTCCTGCATCATCCCGCCCAACAGCTTCGCGCTGGCCCGCACGGTCGAGTACTTCCGCATCCCGCGCAATGTGCTCACCGTCTGCTTGGGCAAGAGCACCTACGCCCGCTGCGGCATCATCGTCAACGTGACGCCCTTCGAGCCCGAGTGGGAAGGCTATGTCACGCTGGAGTTCAGCAACACCACGCCGCTGCCCGCTCGCATCTATGCCGGCGAGGGCTGTGCCCAGGTGCTGTTCTTCGAAAGCGATGAAGTCTGCGACGTCAGCTACAAGGACCGTGGTGGGAAATACCAGGGTCAGCGCGGCGTGACGCTCCCGAAGGCCTAACCAGAGCCGCTGCAGTCGCTACACTCGCCCGCCTTGAGCCGTTGGCGGCTGCGGGAGGGCCACGTGTATTCCTTGCTTCCGGCGATCGTCGCCGCGGTGTTCCTGGGGTACGGCTTGGTCGTCCTGGCCGAGAAAGGCTTCAACCGCATCAGCCTGAGCTTTTTCCTGCTGTGCGTCATCACGGCGCTGTGGCAGGCCTGCTGGGCCGTGCTGTTCCAGGTGCAGGACCCGGCCTGGGCCAACCGCCTGGCCCGCGCCGGCTATGCGCTGATCATGTTCCTGCCCACGAGTCTCTACCTGTTCGTGGTGGAGATCTGCGACGCGCGGCAGGAGCGGCGCTGGATCCGGCTGTCGCTGACGCTGTCGCTGGGCCTGTCGGCGCTGGGCATGTCGACGGACCTCATCGTCTCCGGACACCACGCGTACTTCTTCGGCAACTACCCCCGGGCCGGCACGCTGCACCCGCTGCACATGGTGCAGGCCGCGGCGGTGATCGGACGGGGGCTGTACATCGCCTGGCGGCGGCATGAAGGCGCGTCCGACGACCGGCGCGTGCGCCTGCGCCTGTGCATGGCCAGCCTGTTGCTCTATTTCTTCGCGGCGGTCGATTACGCCTGCAACTACGGGATGGAGTTCTACCCGCCCGGGGTGGGGTTCATCGCGATCAGCCTGGGGCTCATCATGCTCGCGGTCACCCGCTACCAGCTGCTCGACCCGATGGCGATGGCGGCGACCGTGGCGCACGAGATGCGTACCCCGCTGGCCAGCATCCGCATGCAGGCCGACGCGCTGGCCCGCATGCTGCCCGAGGTGCAGCGGGGGTACGACCTGGCCGTCTCCCATGGCCTGCTGCTGCGCGACGGCAGCGGGCCCGACCCGCAGTGCGTGCAGGCGCTGTCGCGCAGCATCACGCAGCAGGTCGACCGGTCCAACATCGTCATCGACATGATGCTCGCCTCGTCCCGCACGGAGTGCATCGACCCGGCCGGCTTCCGCTCCCACTCGGCCAGCGACTGCGTGCGCGAGGCGCTCGAGAGCTACCCCCTCGCGGTCGACGACCGGTGCCGTGTGCAGTGCCGGGTGGAGCGGGATTTCGAGTTCTGGGGCTCGGACCTGCTCATGGTCTATGTGCTGTTCAACCTGCTGAAGAACGCGATCTACGCCCTGCGGGCGGCGGGCAAGGGCGACATCACGATCACCGTGGGCCCGGGGGGGCGGCGCGAGCTGGTGTTCCGCGACACCGGCCTGGGCATTCCGGCCCATGTGCACCCCCGCATCTTCGACGCCTTCTTCACCACCAAGCCCGGCCACGGCACCGGGGTGGGGCTGGCCTTCTGCCGCCGGGTGGTGGATTCCTTCGGCGGGCGTCTCCAGTGCAGTTCGGTGGAGGGCGAGCACACCACCTTCACGGTGGTGTTCCCACCCCTGCCTGTCGCGGCGGCAGCGCGGGCCTGAGAGGCCTGGGCGGATGCCGCGCGCTTGACTCAGGCGGCAGGGGACAGGGTGTACTCGCGTACCCGCTCGAGGATCTCCTCGGGCAGGCGCTGTAGGCGCTTGTCCTGCCGGACGAATGCCACCTGCTGGTAGCCGCTGGCCACCAGGGTGCCTTCCACCAGGAAGCGGAACGCGAGGTGGAACGAGCAGTGCCGGACGTCGTGGGTGTTGAGCTCGCAGGTCACGTGCTGGAAGGGGAAGGTCTCGTGCAGGTACTCGGTGTGCGCCCGCTTGGTGACGAAGGCGCCCAGCCCCTGCAGCATGTCTGGCGCGATGCATTCGTGGAACCAGCGCTCCCGGCAGATGCCCTGCCATTCAAAGTACCGGGAGAAATACGTGTTGGCGTAGGCGTTGGAGTCCTTGAGGTAGATGTCGATGGTGTGGCGGAACGTTCGGCCGGCCCGGGCCTGCGGCGCCGGTGGTGTGAATGGCGGCATCGTCGGAATGGCCAGGGCCGGATGGTCGATCACGGGTGACAGCATGGTTTGCCTCCTTGGGTCGTTGGCAGGGATGTGCCCGTTTTGCGGACACGTACACAATTTACTTAACGACAGAGGATTTGTTGCGCCTGTAAAGCCAACTCTCGCAGGCATGCGCAGGATTCCCGCCTTGGCGGGCCCGGTGATCAGACGGGTGTCAGCAGGCGGCGCGCGCGGCAGCCAGGTCCCAGCCCGCCCAGCCGCAGCTCTTGAACAGGACGGGGCCCTGCTGCGGCACGGTGGCGGAGTCGCCCCGCACCAGCGCCTGCAGCGTGGGGAAGGTGTCGACCGGCAGTCCCGCCTGCAGCAGGTCGCCGGCCTCGTGACGCGCGTCGGCCGTGTCCAGCCAGATGCCACCGCCCTCGGCGCACTGGCGGCACAGGGAGGGCGAGAGCTCCACCATGGCGGGCGTGAAGGCGCCCACGGCGGCGATGAAGGCGTCATCCCGCGCCGGACGGCCCAGCACGATGCCGCGCGCCGGCGTGCAGGTGACCACCAGCGGGCAGTCGGCCAGCGCGGCTTCGGGGTCGTCCACCACCTGCGCCCGCAGGCCCAGCGCCTGTGCATGGTCGGCCAGCGCCTGGGCGCTGGCACGGTGGCCGGAGGCGATGCGCACGTCGCGCAGCGGCAGCCCCTGCGCAAAGGCTTCCAGGTGGGAGCGACCCTGTGCGCCCGCCCCCACCACCAGCAACGGGCCCTCCGGCCGGAGGGCCAGCCGCTGCGCGGCCAGCAGCGACACGGCGGCGGTGCGGCGCGCAGTGACCGTGGGGCCGTCAAGCACCCAGCGCCGCACGCCGGTGGCCACGTCGAACACCACCACGTCGCCCTGGATGGCGGGACGCGGCGTACCGGCGTTGGCGGGCGTGTAGGTGATGAGCTTGGTGATGGCCAGCTGGGTGTCCAGCGCGGGCATCACGAACAGGCTGGCGCCGCCGGCCAGCGGCTGCACCAGCCGTGGGGGCACCTGCACCGTGTCGTCGCGCAGCAGGTCCTCCACCGATCGCACCAGGCGGTCGTAGGGCAGGCGGGCGGCAGTGGCGGCGGCATCGAGCAGGGCGGTCATGTCGCCAATTCTGTCCTACGGGCTGCGCGCGCCTGCCGTGCCAGCATGCGGCGGCCAACTGACGGGGGAGTCGACGATCCATGCCTGATGCACCGCCGCGAAAACGGCTTCGGCCCGGCGCCTGGTTCTGGCTGTCGATGGTGGTCCTGTCCGTGGCCCTGGCCGGCGCGCTGGCTGCGGTGTGCACCGAGCAGGTCGAGCGCGCCGAGGCCCGTCGGCTGATGCTGCGCGTGCAGGACATGGTGTTCGGCCATTGCCTGGACCAGATGGGTAACCTGACCATCTCGCGCTGTCGCGAGCGCTTCGCCGGGGAGCACTGACCGGCGAGGGCTCGCCGACCTGCCTGCTCTCCGGCCCTCAGGCCTCCACGCCCTCGATGAGGAAGCGTACGCGGCGCTGGCCCTGCCACTCGTCGGCATCGAGCCGGAAGGCCAGGTGCGCGCGCGCCGGCAGCGGGTCGGTGTGGCCGAACCAGATGCCGTCGACCACCTGTCCGTGGTGCTTGAGCTTCACCGCCAGGTGGCGCTCGCCCACCAGCCGCTGCGACACCACTTCCAGCTCCTCGCTGAACACCGGCGGCGCGAAGCCCTGGCCCCAGACCTGCGCCTGCAGCGTGTCCACCAGGTCCACCCGCCGGTAGTCCGGCGCGAGCGGGCCGTCGGTCTCCAGCCGTCGCTGTAGCGTGGCGGCATCCAGCCATTCCGTCGCCACCTGCGCCAGGGCTGCCTCGAAGGTCTCGAAGTGCTCCTCGGCGATGGTGCAGCCCGCCGCCATCGCATGCCCGCCGAAGCGAAGCAGCACGCCGGGGTGGCGCTTGGCCACCAGGTCGAGCGCATCGCGCAGGTGGAAGCCGGGGATCGACCGGCCCGAGCCCTTGAGCTCGTGCTCCTTGCCCGCGGCCTGGCTGGCGGCGAAGACGAAGGCGGGCCGGTGGAAGCGGTCCTTGATGCGCGAGGCCACGATGCCGACCACGCCCTCGTGGAAGTCCGGGTCGAACACGCAGACGGCCGGAGGCGGCGTGTCGGCCTCGTCGAACAGCGCCTCGGCCACCTCCATGGCCTGCTCGCGCATGTCACCCTCGATGTCGCGGCGCTCGCGGTTGATGCCGTCCAGCGTGCGCGCCAGTTCGTCGGCCCGGGCCTCGTCGTCGGTGAGCAGGCATTCGATGCCCAGGGTCATGTCGGCCAGCCGGCCCGCGGCGTTGATGCGCGGGCCCAGGGCAAAACCGAAGTCGAAGCTGGTGGCCACCTCGGGCCGGCGGCCCGCAGCGCGGAACAGGGCGGCGATGCCGGCCGGCATCTGGCCGGCACGGATGCGGCGCAGGCCCTGCGCCACCAGGCGACGGTTGTTGGCGTCCAGACGCACCACGTCTGCCACCGTGCCCAGGGCCACGATGGGCAGCAGCGCATCGAGCTTGGGCTGCGAGGCGGCGTCGAACGCGCCGCGCTCGCGCAGCCGCGCGCGCAGCGCCAGCAGCACGTAGAACATCACGCCCACGCCCGCCAGCGACTTGCTCGGGAATTCGCAGCCGGGCTGGTTGGGGTTCACGATCACCGCCGCATCGGGCAGCGTGGCGCCGGGCAGGTGGTGGTCGGTCACCAGCACCTGCAGGCCCAGGGCGTTGGCGGTGTCCACGCCCTCGACGCTGGCGATGCCGTTGTCCACCGTCACCAGCAGGTCGGCGCCGCGCTCCTTCACCCGGCGCGCGATGGGCGGGGTGAGGCCGTAGCCGTCGGCCACCCGGTCGGGTACCAGGTATTCGACCTGCCGCGCGCCCAGCAGGCGCAGGCCACGGATGCCCACCGCGCAGGCGGTGGCGCCGTCGCAGTCATAGTCGGCGACGATGCAGATGCGGCGCTGCGCCGCGATGGCATCGGCGAGCAGGTCGGCCGCCTCGGCCACGCCCTTGAGCGCGGCGGGTGGCACCAGGCGCGCGAGCCCGTCGTCGAGCTCGGCGCGGTCGGTCACGCCCCGGGCCGCGAACAGGCGGGCCAGCAGCGGGTGCAGGCCGGTCTGCTCCAGCGCCCAGGCGGCGCGCGGCGGGATGTCTCTGGGAATGATCTTCATAGGGGTTCCAGGAGGTCGGCCACGCGGGGCGTGCGCCAGCGCGCGGCCAGGCGCCGCAGCCAGCCGCCGGAGGCCGCGCCGTCGGCGGACCGCCAGGTGGCGGCGGCCTTCTCGCCCGCCAGCGTGAGCCGCACCGGCTCGCCGCGCTCGAGCGCCGCGAGCAGCGGGGGGAGGGCCTGCGCGTCGAGGTCCCGCCAGGCCTGCACCCAGGCCGCGGCATCGCCCTGCAGCGCGGGCTCCCGCAGGCGGTCGTCGACGCGGACCCGTGTCGCGTGGGCATGGGCCGACGCCTGGGCCTGGGCCGGAGCATGGGCCCGTGCGTCCGCGGAGGCGTCTGCCGGCAGCGCGCCCGCGCCGTCGACCCAGAAGGAATTCACCGGCAGCAGGCCCGCGCGTTCGCGCGCCTCGTTCACCGGGTGGGTGTACAGGAGCATCTGCATCTCCTGCTGCAGGCGGCGCAGGGGACGCACCTCCGGTACGCGGGGCAGCCAGTCGTCCACCGTGCGGCCCACCACCCGGTCGAGGCTGGCGCAGGGCAGGGCGCGCAGCATCTCGCCGCGGGCACGCCAGTGCACCGGGCCCTGCCACTCGACCGCGAGGCCGTCCTCGGTGAAATACGGCGCCATGGCCGCCAGCAGCGCGCGCGAATCCTCCTCGGCCAGCTGCAGCACCTCGGGCGGGCGCATGGCGATGTGGTCGCTGCCCACCGCCCAGTGGCAGGGCGTGAAGCGGGCCCAGGCCTGCGTGCCAGGGTCGCCGCCGGCCTGCCGCAGCTGCCAGGCAGCCCAGGGAATGCGGCCGTCCTGCGCCGGCAGGTCCAGCGCGCGGGCCTGGGCCCGCTCGTGCGGCAGGCTCAGGCTCCGGTCGGCCTGGCCGTCGCCGTCGTCCGCGGTGCCCTCCGGCACCAGGCGGGCGACAAGGCCGGCCAGCGCAGGCAGTGCGAGCCGGGGCAGGGCCTCGCGGCAGGCGCTGTGGGCGGGCAGGGCGAAGGGAACGATCAGATGGACGGCCGGCATGAAGCCCTTATTGTCCCGGATGCCACAATCCGGGCTGGTTCTCCCGTCCACGTCCCCCACCCCAGCGACCGCGGCATGCGAATCCCGTACGAACTGATCCTCGGCTGGCGCTACACCCGCGCCGGCCGGGCCACGCGTCGCAACGGCTTCATCTCCTTCATCTCGGGCGTGTCGATGCTGGGCATCGCCCTGGGCGTGGCGGCGCTGATCATCGTGCTGTCCGTCATGAACGGCTTCCAGAAGGAAGTCCGCGACCGCATGCTGGGCGTGGTGTCGCACATCGAGGTGTACGGCCCGGGCGGAGGCGCGCTGGCGGATCCTGCCGGCACGATCGCGCAGGCGCGGCGCAACCCCGAGGTGGTGGCGGCGGCGCCCTTCGTCGCGGCCCAGGCGCTGGTGGCGCGCGGCGAGGACATGCGCGGCGCGCTGGTGCGCGGCATCGACCCGGCGGCCGAGCCGCAGATCACCGAGCTGGCGCGGTCGCTGGCCCAGGGGCCGGCCAGCCCCCTGCAGCGCCTGGTGCCGGGCGGCTTCGGCGTCATCGTCGGCGGTGAGCTGGCGCGACAGCTGGGGCTGCGCGAGGGCGACACCCTCACCGTCATCACCCCGGGCGGGCAGGTCACGCCCGCCGGCGTGGTGCCGCGCCTGAAGCAGATGACGGTGGTGGGCACCTTCGAGGCCGGCCATTTCGAATTCGACAGCGGCCTGGTGCTGATGCACCTGGACGACGCGCAGCGCCTGTTCCGCCTGGAAGGCCCCACCGGCATCCGCCTGAAGCTGGCCGACCTGCACCGCGCGCGCGAGGTGGGGGCGGCGCTCGCCGCCAGCCTCGGTGGCGAGGTGCTGGTGCGGGACTGGACGCGCCAGAACCGCAACTGGTTCGCGGCGGTGCAACTGGAGAAGCGGATGATGTCCATCATCCTCACCCTCATCGTCGCGGTGGCGGCCTTCAACCTCGTGAGCACGCTGGTCATGACGGTGACCGACAAGCGCGCCGACATCGCCATCCTGCGCACGCTGGGCGCCAGTCCGGCGAGCATCATGGGCATCTTCGTGGTGCAGGGCGCCACCGTCGGCGTGGTGGGCACGCTGGCCGGCCTGCTGCTGGGACTGGGCGTGGCGCTGAACATCGACATCCTGGTGCCGGCGCTGGAGCAGCTGCTGGGGGCCCGCTTCCTGCCGCAGGACATCTACCTGATCAGCCGCATGCCCAGCGACCCGCAGTCGGCGGACATCGTGCCGATCGCGTGCATTTCGCTGGTGCTGGCCTTCCTGGCCACGCTGTACCCGAGCTGGCGCGCCAGCCGCGTCAACCCGGCGGAGGCGCTGCGCTATGAGTGAGGCCCGCATGCACGCCGGCGTCGTCCTCGAGGCGCGGGGCCTGTCCAAGCGTTTTGCCGAGGGCGGCCTGGACGTCCAGGTCCTGCGCGGTGTCGACCTGCAGGTGCAGGCCGGCGAGACGGTGGCCATCGTCGGCGCCTCCGGCTCGGGCAAGAGCACGCTGCTGCACCTGCTGGGGGGGCTGGACGCGCCTTCGGCTGGCGAGGTACGGCTGATGGGGCAGCCGCTGTCGGCGCTGTCGGCTGCGGGCCAGGGCCGACTGCGTAATGCGCACCTGGGCTTCGTCTACCAGTTCCACCACCTGCTGCCGGAGTTCAGCGCGGTGGACAACGTGGCCATGCCCCTTCGCATCCGGCGCGAGCCGGTGGACGTGGCGCGGGCGCGCGCGCGCGAGGCACTGGCGGCGGTGGGGCTGGCGGCGCGGCTGGAGCACCGGCCGTCCGAACTCTCCGGCGGGGAGCGCCAGCGGGTGGCCATGGCCCGGGCGCTGGTGACGAAGCCGGCCTGCGTGCTGGCCGACGAGCCCACCGGCAACCTCGACCGCGGCACCGCCGAGGTGGTGTTCGAGCGCATGCTGCAGCTGGCGCGCGAGGCTGGCACCGCCTTCGTGATGGTCACCCACGACGAGCAGCTGGCCGCCCGCTGCGGGCGGCAGTGGCGGCTGGACGCGGGACGGCTGCAGGCGTCCTGAGCGGCCGACGGCCCGTGACGCCCGCGATGAGGATGCAGTCACCATCGCGCCGGCAGTCCATCACGCCCACCGGCAGTGGGTGCTGGAATTCCAGTCCGCGCAGGTCCCGGCCTTCGCTGTCGCAGGCCGGCAGGCGCAGGAACCAGCCGGCGATCGGGATCACGCCCAGGTCCTCCACGCGCAGGACGGACTTTGGGACCCCTGCCCAGCAGGCCCGTGATCAGCCCGGCGGGTGGGCGCGTTCGCGCTGTGCCACCAGGTCCTGGACGACCCGGGCGGGGATATCCCGGTCCCCGATCACCGCCACCTTTTCCGGCGGCACATACTCGGTCAGGGATCCCATCAGGTCCTTGTGCTGCAGGGCCTCGCCGGAGTCCGCGCAGCGGACCTTCAGCTTCTCTATCACTTCGCCCAGGTCGTCACTGTGGTGGGAGATGGCGCCGAAGCCTTCTTCGTCGGCGCCCATGAAGCCATGGAGCACGTCGCGCTTGGCGAAGGACAGGACCGCGATACCGGGTGGAATCGCCACCCGGGCGAAGTGCACCTTGTCCTGTGCCAGGACCGCGGGATCGGAGCCTCCCAGCAGCACCTTCAGGCCGGCAGGCGCGAAGATCACCAGGTAGCGGTCACCCGGATGGAAGTGGGGGTGCTGGCGGGCCCCCTTGTTGAACCACATGAGGTAATCGGAACCCTTTTTCGCGCCGGCCACGGCAGGTGATGCCGCCACCACCAGTTCCCCGGCGAACTCACTGTGGTCGGGGTGTTGCTCGATCAAGTCCTTGAAGAACATGCGCACGAATCCGCGGGCCAGGGCCTGTCCGTTGCGCGTGGACAGGCCGGGCGGCGTCAGCATCCGCAGGTGGACGCCGTCGAGGCAGCGCCGCAGCTCGACCTGCTCCGGGCCGGAGAGTGAGGACATCTCGAACGAAGGTGCCGTGTCGATCGGGTCTGGAACGTACGCCTGCGATCGCCCGCAGGCGTAATGGCGCACGCCAGGCAGCGTCATCCCCGGCAGCGCGATACCCGAGCGCCGGTCGAGCGCGGAGGGACGAACCGGGCCACCGGTCGTGACGCCGGCGACTGCCCCGAAGGCGCAGTGTCGTCGCAGCGCCGTGGACACGGGCAGGGCCACCACCGGCGAGGTCGACCTGTGGAGGCCGGCGGCCGGGACGGGTGCCCTGGTCTGCTGGATCGAGGACCGGGGACGACGGAAGACGACAGCGGCAGCTGCGGCGGCGGTGGACAGCATCTCTGCTCCGGGAGTTCGAGGGAGCAGGAGGTTGTCACGGGCCAGCTTTCATCTCCCCAAACGGCCCGGGGCGGGTGCTGGGCCCATACGCGTCCGTGGATCGACGGGGCCTAGAGGATCCGGTTGAACCACAGCACCGACAGGCCTGCGGAGACCAGGGCGAGTGCTGCCGCTGCGAGGGCCAGCAGGCCTGCGACTTCGGTCTCCTTCTTCTCCACGGTCAGGCGGGTGCTGAGGTTCTCGTAGACCTTCTGCAGGTCCTGTGCGGTGCCGGCGTAGAAGTATTCGGCAGCCGTCTTGTTGGCGATCTGCTTGAGCGTTTCCTCGTCGAGCCGCACCCGCATCGACCAGCCCTCGAAGCCGATGGTCTCGCCATCGACCGTGCCGATGCCCACGGTGTAGACCTTCACCCCGCGGTCGGCCGCCATCTTGGCCGCCTCCAGCGGGTCGACGCCGGTGGTGCGCTGGCCGTCGGTGAGCATGATGATGGCCGCCGACGCGAACGAGCCCGGCGCCACCGGCGTGAAGGGCTTGGCCTCCTTCTTCTCGCCGTCGATGGACGCACCGCGCGGGCGGTCGCGGCCGCCGCCCTGCAACGCCGCGAGCTCGATGCCCTGGTCGGGGAACAGCGTGGCCAGCGAGATCACGATGGCATTGCCGGTGGCCGTCGCCCGCTGCATCTGGAATCGGTCGATCGCGGTGACCAGGTC
>JACCEA012557850.1_pt1 | contig 15259 bp, 8 predicted proteins | sample 7449851 | NCBI WGS metagenome assembly JACCEA01 (sample SAMN15323453, study PRJNA562643) | freshwater metagenome | isolation source: river surface water | place: USA:Blue River Watershed | collected 2017-08-18 | reverse complement strand
CGTTCAAAAGAAACTGACTTCATGTCCAGTTAAAAGTCAGTTTTTTAGCCAATCAGGTAGTGAGATAAAAGAATAATAAGAGGAATAACGCCACAGAGAAATGTCTTAAAATAACTGAGTGCGTTAATTGAAGCCTTGAAAGTGCATCCCAGAATCAAGGAACTGAGAGGAGGCAATTGAAATCTCACGACCTTGTTGACTCAACGATCTAGATAGCTGGGCACTGACACCACCAATGTTGTGGCTCGGTTGACCATAGCTCATGTTTTGAGCAGTGGTGACATTAATGATCCCAGATGAACTAGAGTTGGTGAGGGTATTAGCAGTTGAGGATGATGCGGTGCTAATATTGCTGTCTGAGCTATAGCTATGGTTGAAAGAGTGAATCTTGTTAAGGTGGGATGAAGAATTTTGTGCAGGAGCAGCACGAGGAAATGAATTTGGATAAGAAGGGGTGCTATCTTGCAAAGAAATACCCGAGTCACTCATGTGGCGTGGCTGGTGGTAGAGAGGACCAAGAGTGGAATCATCATCGTAGAGAGAATCTTGATATTGGTGGTCAAGGAAAGAGCGGGGGTATGTGGAGCCAGAATGAGATGTTGAATCCAAGCGTTCATCATCAGTGACACTCAAATCAGTGGTTGGAGTTGTGGGTTCCATCGAAAATTGAGACATGTGCATGCGTTTAATGTCACTGGCATAAGTTGGTAGACTTGAAAGACTCCCATATGGCTCACTTGTTAATGTTTCTCTTGAGGAAATTGAAGGAACGTTAGAACGTGCCGCAAAACGCTGCTGTTGCAACTGAGCACTGGCAAAGACAGTATTTGGAACATCCATAGCTCCATGATATCCAGGGCGACCTAGTTGACTGGCATTGGTAGCTTGCTGCATAGCGAGGCGATTCATGTACTCAAGTTCCACATCATTCTGATAGCCAGAATTCTGAGATGGATAGGGCATGCCCCCGAATTGAGGAGCACCGAATTGATTTCCTCCACGCCCTGGGAATTTATTTTTCATTCCTCCGCCACCTTGTTTGTTGGGTGGAACAACACTCAATTTGCATTTGAGATAAATTCCTTCAAGCTGGATGTCGTGGCAATCAAAAGCAGCCAATGATGCAGCCTCTTCGGTCGCAAAAGTGACAAAACCGAAGCCATCTTGCTTATAGCAGTTCTACATGCAATCAAAAATGGTCAGGTTCAGAGGAAATTTCGTGGTGCGAAAATGACTTACTTGATGAACGGTATACTCACGGATAATCACATCATTGATAACACCGTAGCGACAAAAGAATTTTCTCAAAAATACTTCATTGGGAACAACCACACGATCAGGTGGGAAGGAAGAAGCAAAAGTAACGTGGATTTGATGTCCTTTCAAATAAGTTGGAACTTTGGTTCCGCGCAGTGCTTGAAGAGTTCTGTACTCCTTCAACAACTCGACCCTATAATAAATATTTTAATTAACGACTATGATAATGTCACAACAAACTTACTTGATAGTGCGACCCATAAAGAGTTGATTGTGCACTTTTGAAGCAACTGTGACTGCTTCAGGTTCAGTTGACATGGTAACAAAACCAAACATTAGCGAACGAGTTCGATTGTCATTCAAAACAACATGACAATTGGTTACACGACCATATTGACTGAAGTGATCAATGAGATCTTGTTCACGACAAAAGAAGGACAGATCACCAACGAACACTTCGTTCGGTCTGCGAGGTTGCGACTGAACATTGGCGGATTGGTAAGGGGCTGGAGAAATCGAAGTTAAATTTCCTTGGTAATAGGAAGGTACTTGAGTGGGAATGTAGTGTTGACCGTGGAGGCTGGTGGATTGGTGGGATGCAATGCCACCACGGTGATGGGAAGTTGGAAGGTTTGGCATCATACTGGTGGAAGGTGAAGAAGTGGAATAGGAGGGAGATTGATAGAATCCATCGGAGTTGAAGTGATTATTCAAGTTTCTGGTAGTAAACATTTTGGTTTGGCTTGTGATGTGTCTGTTGACTTTCAAAGGTTCTTGGATGAAAATAGGCTCGTCTGACGTAACGGTATAGACTGCTGGTGCAAAGTTTTAAGTAGTTCTACAAGATGGGAGCAATTCGTTTAAATGAGAAGAGCAACGATTACAAGTCTTGATGACAAGCCAGGATGATGTTCAAGCACAACTATGAAAGGAAGATACCCACGATGATAAAGAATTGAGTTTTGAAGTTTGTCCTAAATGCCGATGCCGCACAGGAGCCAAATTGGGCGAGGATTTTGGGATTTCGTATCGGCTTCTCTACACACAAAACATACCTTGCTGTATAAAATGACCTGTAGAGGGTTTTGAAGTTCGTTTGTTCGTCACGCCCAATTTCAATTAGGTAATTAATATTCAAGCAATTTAATTCTTGCCCTCATCATCAATGTCAAAAAAAGCAAAATTTCTAGCATTTTTTGGATTATTAAATCGTGTTTAAATGATCATCGTGTATCACTGATCTTGATCCCTTCTTTCCCTTCAATTTTGTTTTGCAAAGACCATCCAGTGGAATGAGAAGATAATAATCAAGATGTTATCCGGCATAATATGCACAGTTGACATACATACATCCTCGACATACAGTTATCGTGTCGCTCAATTGAAAAGAGAATTCCTTGTGGTTGACACGTCAACAAACGGGAAATTACAGAAATGTTAATCATTGAAGTCCACATATCATACAAATCAAACGCAACTACGACGCTCTGCAATGAGTGTACGTCACAAGCAACAATTGTTCAAGTCTACATACAACTAGCCATTCAACATCACAACTTCTCCTAATCAAGAATAATAGACACACTTATTTATCATATGTAGATATTGATCAAACAAAAACAAAAAGAGGATTATCGGATCGAGTTGTCAACACAACAAATTATTATCTTACTTGCTTCAATTTCAATATACATGGATGTGGCTATTAACCAACCAATTCAAAAAAAATCTAAATTTTGTAGAAGGAAGAAATGCGATCAATGCATTCTTATTATATCAACACAGACTGACTAAGTATTTCATTATTATTTCAAGAATTTTTTTTTTTTGTTATTTGTTAAAGATATTTTAATATTTATTAATTAGTATAACTCGTACGTTGTGAATATTTGGAAAGAACTCATCACTTTGAACGGGTCCCAGAAAACTCTTATGTCATGTTACTAAAATATATGATTTACTAAAAACATTTATATATAAATTAAATTATTATGTTTTGTATTTACTTTCTTGTGATTAACTTGAGAAAGAACAAGCAAGGATGCATCCAATTCAGCCATCCGTCAATAAAGATGGTGAAGGGAAAGAAGAAGGAGCAAACACAACAAAAATTATAATAGCAACAGCATCATTCATTATTATGAGGACATAGTTATCTCCAATGAATGTTAATTAAATAATATTAATAATTTTCAAAACAAATGACAAAAAAAAATATTTTATTGTTTATTCTCTCAACAGCAGTGAGTTTTGATCAATAACGGCGAAAAACTATCTATAGTGCGTCATCGATTACAAATAAGAAAGAAAGCAAGAAGACACATAACGGTTATGTTCCAACGGAACAACTGTTGAATCAGCAATAGTTGACTGTGGGAGTTTATATTATTGGGATAAGTGTGCGTCAAGAAAAAAAAAAAAACAACACCAGAAGGAACAATTCAAAGCTGTGAGGGTAGAGAGTCAGAAAAGTGGAAGAGAATAGAAAGTAGATACAAATATAGGTATTATCAACTAGATGACATTAATATTACAATAAATTATATCGATTGTTGTCGATATACAATGGAATCTTGCGGAGATCTTGATGCAATAATCACACAAAAGCTATCATAGAGCGAACCAATGCGGATAGAAACTAAAGGGTATTCCATGTTGTAGTTATATGCAGGCCCGATCTAAATCGCATAATAATAAAGGTGTGATATGCAAAACAGTGGACTATGCCACAACCTTTTACCAAAACCACAACATATTTTCATAATAATGGTTGGAGATTCATTAGAAGGATGCTGATAATAATTCTTAACGTTCAGAGATCAATAAAACATCCAAGTGTAAGAGAAAGACACTGTAAATATCAATACATGGTAGCTAACAAAGTTAAAAATGACCAGAGCACACATAAAGTGGCATCATCACCATGCGTTTGGAAGACAACACAAGTAATAATCATTACTTGAACAATACACTTTATCAATCCTCAAATGGTTCAAGATGCAGTAGATATTTTGTTGGTCTGTACTACATTTGATGACATGAAAGCATACACGAAAATTAGTCATAAAAATATCTACATCAACACAGTTGGGGACTGCTCATATCATCACTTCACTCAACAACAACTAGTGAATCACTTATGATATAATGGAAAGTTCAGGAGAAAATACACACGATTCGACAAGCATGACATAACTACATACTGATGAAACAAAGCAAAACTATGGTGAAGTACAGGCAACCAGTGATCCTCTACCAAACGAATGTGATACAAACGAATGTACTGTAACGCTTGCAATACAATAGGCAACTAGGCCACATAATGACAAATTTATACCAAACATATTCAAGTAATGTCGATAAAATTATCAAATCAATATAAAATAACGCATTTCAAATGTCGAGATATTATTTATTAGGAAAGAACAACTATACACACAAACGACATGACATACTATAATCAGATGTTGAGGGATATGTTAGTTACGAATAATTATTGTCTGAATACATAATAGCAGGAGAAATGCCAAAGACAGTAATTGAGTACATAACTATAACGATTTCAATAAACACAGACTTGTTACGGGATAGGAATTCCATTCATTTAAACTCTCAATATTTCGGTTAGAGTTAATGAAAACAAGGATAAAGGAATTCAGTAAAGAACACCATTTATCCAATAGCGGAGAGAAAAAAAGACATAGAAAAAGACCTCAATAATCAGGAGAGTGTGCATCAGAATCTCAATGTTCAGTACAAAATCACACAGACACTTCAAACACGATATTTACCAAAGAAAGGCTCAAACGTTTTAATTATTCAAAGTAACAGAAACATACATAACCCGATCTGGGATCAGGTTTCAAAGGAAGTGAAATATTAACCTACCAATTAGTATACCGAGTAAATTATGCAAAACAACACTATAAACGAACTTTAGACTATCAACTACAGTGGGTTTTCATTTGATTCAAATTACTAAATATTACTAGCTATTCTGATGTATGGATAGCAAAATATCATGTTTTAATTCACATTAAAAGCATTAGACAAAACAAAAATCTAAATTAATTCAATCTACCACTTAAAAAAATAACTCACTAGATCTGATCAATAGACAATGCGATAATATCAAACTATTTCATTTAAGATTGATAAAATGTTTGATCATTGTCTTTGTCATGATCTTGGAAAGTCTCATCATCATAATTTGGATGATCACCTTCAACCAACGAAGAATACTCTGGTTCATCCACTAATCCGTCTAAAGTGTCATTACCCTGCATCCCAGGATAGTGGCTCTGCTGTATCTTGCGTCCACTTACATCAGCGATAGCTGAAGGCTGTTCACTGTTACCAACATCAACACTACTCCCACGAATACGATCACCACTTTCACCTAAATAGTTACTTTTTGTTTGCTCTTGATTCAACGAGTTGTCTATCTGATAAAATTCGTAAGAATCATCATTTAATAGGGAAGAAGTTGGATATCTTGGGTCATTGTTTGGATTTCCTTGGTTGCCATAGTATCCACCACCATGTCGACCAGGAAACCCATTATTATTAAAATTGTTATCAGACGAAGGATGCATGTTTCCAAACTGTTGTTGTGGAGGAGTTTCCATTTGACTGTAATCCCCGAAATTATTATTGCCAGGATTGAATCGGTTGTTGTAATTGTTATTGAATCTATCCATGCCGTTGTCTTGCATATCGTCACGGTCGAATGATTGTTGGTATCGAGGACTTTGTTGCTGATAATTCATGTTATTGTTAAAACCCATCATTCCTCCTCCACTACCACCTCCACGTTGAGAATTTCCATATTGTTGCTGGAAATTGTTATTATTAAAATTGTTACTAGGATTAGCAATATTCTGATTAGGATTGGAAAAGTTTCTCATTCCTGGTTGTGATGAGAAATTATTTGATTGAGAGAATACGGGTGCATTGGATTGAAAATTCCTATTATTTAAATTAGAGCGCATAGTATCATCAGATTGGCCAAAGTTTCCAGACGGGTGTTGGCGCTGTTGAAAAGACATGGCGGCCTGTCTCAGTTGGTTCGATTGTTGCTGTTGTTGAAACATTTGCTGACCATTTTGCTGACCTGAGAAGCCCGACCCAAATTGATTTCTATCCATCCTGTTATTATTCATACCACTGAAAGAATCGGGAGGAATAACCTGATAGCCGCTATTGCGGCTGGGACCGTTAGAGTCCCCATGCATCCGAGGATTGCGTATTGACTGGTCTTGCATCATAGATCTGTTGGAATAACCCATTTGATGCTGTGTTGGCGGTGGTAATGACATTGAATGCATCGGCGCCATTCCAGAACGGTTATGACCCCCAAACCCGCCACCTTGATGAAACTCACCAAATCCTCCTTGGTGGCCAGAAAAATCATTAGGAAACCCATATTGTGGTGCTTGTCTGCCTCCCATCATGCTCCCACCAATTGGATTTCGTGCACCTTTAGTACACAATTTGCATTTAAATGCAATACCTTCCAACGTTATCATTGCACATTCTTGAGATGCTGCAACTGCTGACATTTCATTTTCGAAAGTAACAAACCCAAAACCTTCTTGTTTACATAATCCCTACAATAGGAATTCGTTGAGTTTCAAATGATTTTGAATTATGAAGATATTACTTACCGATTGGACGGTGTAATCGCGGATAATTACATCATTGATCAAACCATACCGACAGAAAAATTTTCTCAAAAAAGTTTCATTCGGTACAATGACTTGATCCAGCGAAAAGGAAGATGCAAAGCTAACATGAATCTGAAAACCATTTAAATAAGTTGGGGGCTTAGGCGCTGCTGGCTTTGTTTCTTTCAATAGCTCAATTCTGAAATGATACACAAAAAGCGAAGAGGAAACAAGAATTAACCAAATTTTGAAGAGTAATCAAGTTCTTACTTCATTGTACGACCCATGAATAATTGATTGTTAAATCTGGATGCAACCGTAGCCGCTTCTGGATGAGTTGCCATTGTAACGAACCCATACATGAGAGATTTTGTATGAGCATCATTTAAGACGATACTGCATTTCACCACACGACCATATTGGCTAAAGAGCTCAATCAAATGTTGTTCCCGGCAAAAGAATGAGAGGTCGCCAATAAAGATCACATTCGGTTGCTCTGGATTTGCCATTCCGGCACTGCCATTGCTGCCTTGGGAAGGAGAAGAGATCATCATTGGTGGTGGAGGGGGGTTCGAAGACATAAATGACGCCATTCCTGATTGGGAAGGACCATTGTTTTGTTGATGACGACGATAACCCTGATCCATCATCCCTCCACCTCTACCAGACATGAACTGTGGGTTATATCCACCACTACTTCCATTAAAATCTTCCCCGTGAATTTCACCATCTTCTGGCCCCCAATTGTTGTAACTCGTGATTTGATTGGGATTATTAAAATTATTCATTATGTTTTTCTCTGTATATGGTAATTGCAAATGTTCCCTCAATAGCGCCTCAATTCAATCACTTTATACTTTATTTCCTAAAGTAAGGAGAGGAGTATTTTGAATAACAGAAGTTTTGCACCTTTTGTAGATGGCTTTTGAACCTTTTGTACTTTGTGAGTGATGATGATCGTCGTGATCCGCGGATAAGGTGGCTCAAGATGAATAAACGCTCGAAAATTAAAAATAAAGAGATTTACTGTTAATGGAACTTCGTGTCCCAATACAATATGCGCTTCCTTCAATTTTGAGAAGGGTGGCCAATATATAGCAAGCAGGTAAGAGTATGGAAAGAGTATGTGATAATTTCACGAAAACTAACGCGAAAAAAATGGCGAAACTTATCTCACCACAAAATTTCTACAGGTTCGTCCCTAATCAACACTCTTCACGGTCGTTCTTCGACTTGTTTTGACAGAGAGAATAATAAAAATAGCTGGCTCAAAGTCTACTGTAAGAAAGGGTAGAAAAACAACGAGGTTGTCATGTCTCTACTCAAGATTATTACAGCAGCATGGTAGGGCTAAGTGATTTTCCAAGAAATATCGAGGAAATTTCGTGGAAACCTTATTAAGATTCGATGTGCAAAAAAAGTGGTGTACGGCGCTGTGTTAAACGTCAAAAAAGAAAAGATGTGTCTGAGTGAGCACGATTGGGGTTCGTTCCAACCGTTTGCTAGGTGTCTTCTACACTGTTGTTGTGACGGAACTCCTTCACTTTGAGCTCGATGTACCACATACCAAAGAGGACATGTTTTCATCGTCCTTTGTTGAAAGTTTTAGAAATTCGGACCTGGTTGCATTTTCGAGCCCCTTTGGTCATTGTTTTATGCAGTGATTAATAATGATTGTTTCAAGTAAATTTTTAACTTTCACAACATACACGACTTTCCCAACTCACACAACTGGGACATACACGCCACTTGTCTAACAAAAAAGAAGAAAAATTACAGCACCACAAGGTAGTCTAATGTTTGCAAATCGAACAGCTCATTGCATTCTTATCCTCTTCTACGATAGAATAAAATATATGCTGACGGTGTCTTCACTTCTTTTGGTGCAATAGGGGTCACGGCATGATCATCAAACATGTACCATTGGTCACCAAGTGAATCTGTAGGATAATCCCAATCTCTCGCAATTGCTGTATAATGTCCAAACCCCATCCGACCATAGTGATTACACACAGCAAAAAGATCGTATAGAATACCATCATCATCTTCCACTGTTTCTGGGGGAACATCGTTTTGGGGCGAATGCAATGAAATAGCTTGGCAATAAGGCTTCACGTTTAATCCTTTCAATGGGAAATCAACATAGGTGTCAATCTTTTCACGGTGCATCATTTGACCACCATATCCTCCGTAACCACAATAGATTGTATTTGCTGTATTGACAGAACGGAATTCAAACCGCTTTAATGATAATATCAATACCTTTGGTAAATAATCTGGGCAAAAGGATACAATCTTTTGTGCACGTTTGTGTTCTTTACAGACATTGCAATACCATTCATTGTTGGCATCAAGAGTCTCTTCTTTAGTATGCTCTGCCAAGCATTCTTCTAATGTTAGAATAGTAGAATTATGGCGAACACGATTGCGATTCAATCCTGGTTTATTTGCCGCAACAACTATATTCAATTCCAGTTGTTCCAACTAAAATATTTCAACAAAAAATTATAATTGACATTTTTGCAGATAGAATCCACTTACCATGTGAACATCAATTAATGAAGCCAAATCACTCGCAAAATCAACCGCCAATACCCCTGTACCTGTGGCGAGACCATTCAATCCAATTTCTGAGCAAAATGTGCCTATTTGAAAATACTTTCCATCACACAAATGACTGCAAAGAATATGAAAATATTTACCGATTTGCTTCTTTTGATCTTTGCACAGTTCGATGCCCAATAGTAGTGACTGCGTATCAAGACTTTTGGAACCAACTTTATGGAAATAAGACCTTCCATCTGATCTAATGGTGCGAATGTGGACGGAAGCGCTAAGTTGAAATTGTTCTACCATATTATTTTCTTTCAAAAGTTGTAAAGAATGTTGAACATAATCTGAATCAGTGGAAAGAAAGCGAATGATATTAAGCCACACGTGGTATTGCAAACGTCGAACAGGCCATCGACTATCGTATGACAGAAGAAGTGGGAAACCGAAGTATTCTATCTGCTCCATCATGGCGGTTTGCTCATCAACAGTGTTTGCACTCAATAAATTTTCAACCACTCCATCTTCAAATTTGCGCTGTTAAAAGTATGGAGCAATGAGACCAGGAAATCAAAAAAGGAGAAGATAGGAGCTTGCGGCTTACCATATGTACAATCGCCAAATCTGTTTGGGTGTGGCAAGTGGCATAGCAATATACGATACTTTGACTACCAATTGCCGAAACTGTCTTTGTATCATTCAAAGCAATAATACTCTTTGGTTTACCTTTCGTGTTCCGCACCGCCAGTGATGAAGTTCTCTTCCTAGTTTTACCAGCGCTCCCCATAATACCTTTGCTACCATCATCCTCTTCTTCTTCTTCTTCCTCAGCAAAGCTAGATTTTCTTCCACCAACCGAAGGTGCACTAACCTTGACATTGCCACAAGCAGATTCCAACATGATTAAATCGTCTTGACAAAGGTGCAAAAAATCCTTAGGAATATGTCCTTCATCCCTTAACATTTTCTTCAAAGCCTTGATCGTGCACAATCGATCCAATGTTATAGCAATCTTCTTTGGTTTAAAGCGGTCCCATTGATGTATTATATTCGTTGCATCACTATCATTAACAAATGGTGGACAGCGATCCGAAGGAATTTCAGGAATAAATACAACAGTTACAGTAATATGGTAATTTCGGGGAATGGCAATTTGGACGGTATTATGATACTCGTAGGCCACACTAACTTTACCACAAGTGGGACAATTTAACTGGGATCGCATCAATCCACCTACAGTATCTTTCACCATGGAATCTTCACGTAAGCAATGCCTCTTCCAAGTATCTCGCGCTATTGTGGAGTCATTGGTTCCATCACCTTCTAAATTCTCTACATACGGCTTCTTAGAAATACGATTTAAATCTTCATGCATTTTATCTAATAATTGTTCAATAACTTCATGCGCGTCATGCTGATCGACGCCAGCATATTCAGGATTTACACGACCTAAAACACTCTTAAATCGTTTTGGGGTAAGTGCATTCATGCGAGCAAGAGCAGAAGACATGGGATTTGTGCCAGGAGCCAATACATTTGAAGGTGTGTTGATCCATAAATCTTGTAAGAGCGAGGCATAGGTTCGGACTAATTCGCCTTTTGTTCCATCGCGATTTTGAACATTAATTTCATCTTCATAGCGGTTAGAAATGAAAAAGTTTGTCAACGGCTTAATGTGAGATAAACACTGCAAACTAGAATTCATATAACACGAGTTACCGAGATTATTAAGACCAACTTTCCCCCGGCGCTTATCTTTGCTATTATCCGTAGCACTGGAGGAAGAACTGAGTTGGTTGGTCTTTGCCGACGCTGCTGCTGCCGCCGCTAATGTTTTACATTCCTTCTTATGTTTCGTCCAATGGACTTTCTGGCATTCTTTGGAGCAATAAAATACAGAAGAGCATTGTGAACAACGATTTTTAGAAGTAGTATCACAAACTGCACAAGGAGCCATTGCGGGCACCGTTGGTGCTGCTGATTTTTTCTCTTCCGCAACTTTACCGTTATCCTTAGTTTCACTTGTGACAGATGGTGGATCTTTGGTCTCCTCGTCTTCCAATGAATAAGTTCCATCACTACCTTTTTCTTCGTTGACGACCTTTTCTGATTCCTTTACCTTCATTTGAAAATCCAAAATATCTGTTACGCAAGGAATATTTGATTCATCGGTAATTTTAGAAGTAGCGGTGACTGGGTAAATATCTTGTTCAACAGCATGAGAATATCCTCCTTGCTTCATTACTTGCTCAGCATTTTCACGACTTGCATTCCGCTGAATAGCTGAAGTATTCGCCACATTCACCGTGCCTGGGGTGACCGCAAGAATGTTGGCATTGCTATTCAATAGATCAAGTAAGTGATAGAAGAAAGGAAAATGAGGTGACTTCATCAAAGCATGATCAAAGAACCGCGGTAAAGGCGGACCACCGCCATACCAACGGTACAAAGCCTCCCATGCATCCTTTGGCAAAATAAAAAAGTCCATATTTTCTTGCAAATTTGGTCTGAGTTTAAATCGGCATTGCATATATTCGCTGTGTTGACCGCCTTCGGGCTCATCAAGAAGGTTTGTAAAAGACACTGACGAAGCCAACACAGAGCTTGTTTTTGTCTTCCAGTTTTGAATACCGGCTTTATCATCAATTAGTTCCCAATTACTAATAATCCCAGGTTCTCTACTCTTTGCTCCTTTTTCTAACGTAGTTGGAAGAGTAACGAAGTCATACCAGTTTCGAAGCCACAAGGAATGGATAAGATAACCGTAAGACATCATGGTAGTGGTAGAAGGAAGGAGATTGTTAATGTTCGCATTGGGAGCATTATACTGCTCAATCAACTGGCGAATGGTATTTAATTGCATTGCCGAGGAAGGTCGTTTTTGAGAGATGGCCGATGAAAGTGTATCCAAACAAACCAAATTATTAGTGGAAGTACCAGAAGCTGTAGTCGCTTGTGTAACGAGAGTACTACCATCACCAAGACTGACACTGATCAAGTCTTTCTCGTCATTTTCATTTCCACCAATAGACAGAACTCCAAGCGCTGCTGTAAGAGAATTGTTATATTGAGGCATTGCACCATTAGAGCCAGTTGACCTAGCAGGGGAACTTGGACCCGACCCAACAACGGCAGCAATTTTTTCTTGAATGAGTTGCTCGTTCGAGTTAATACTAGACAGAGAGTCTGACGACAAGGACGGATGAACGAGAGGTTTTCCAGTTGGCGCTGGAGAGTTGGATCCGGCACGGATTGAATCATTTGAAGATTTCCCTCCAAAATTAACTTTCACAACCTTAGATGATCTTACAACAGGTACGCCGACAGTTGGCGTTGAAATGCTTGGTGGAGGGCCAATATCTTCTTCTTCCGAATCGTCCCGAACATTCATCGCTGTAGATTTTGGTTGCGTAATATCGGCCGGAGCTGGTGACTTTTTGGGTGATTTTGAAGTTTTCTTCACCATCTAATTTAAAACTCAAATCAAACCATTGTTAAAATTCAAGATGTTTACGTTACCTTTCTAAAATTTGCAATTGAGTCACTGACTTGTTTTCCTTGGTTCGGATGTGGACAAATTCAATATCCAAAAAGATGTCACAAATTAGTCTATCAGCTGATTAGTGAAAGTAAATTGTCATCGACACAAGGACCCGCTAGCACTTTGTTAATTTGTGAAAGTTGATGGGAATAGAAAGAGAACCTCGTTTTCGATGCGAATAAATAAAACAGATGCTTTTCGTCTGACTGACGCACAAAAAATTGCGAAGATTAAGACAAACATATGGCTATATTTGTGGTATTTCTATATCTCCAATTTTTTACGAAATTACTTAATAATTGGGGAATTGATCTAATTGTTGTCCCTTTCCCCTCCACCAGAAATCCCAAACCAGCCAGCACTGCGACACGGATCAAGTGCAAGTCTCGAAATATAAACACAAATAGAATTGCCGGTGATCTCAGTATGACGAACACAGGAAAGAAAGGAGGAAATTCAAAGGGAGGAAATCCAAAGGGTCCTGGTCCGACTTCTGCTTCTACTACCTCCGAGGCGGCAACAAAGAAGGATGCGCCACAAAAGAAACCCACCACTGGAAGCACCAAGGCTTTCATCGTCCTCCCACAAATGAATAAGCCTTTGAAGAAGGCGGTGGTGATCACAACTCCATCATCGACCACAGTCAAGTCTGAGGCGCCAGTGGGAACTTCGAGTGTTCCCGTCAATGCCAAGACAAAGCAACAAGTTCAGGAAAATCAGAAGCAACTTCCACAAAACACCAGTTCTTCAGAAAATCAAAGTGCTACACCAACACCAGCCTTTCAACAGCCTCCACAATTTTACAAGAAGAAGAATCAATGGTGGAAAATTCCAAAGCAGGCTCAGCAACAGAATCAGCCTGGTAAAAAGGGGAACAAAGATTCTACGGATGGTGCTGCACAAATGTTGGTATCTCCAGAGACACCATGGTTTGATCAATTTCCGAACTCGTTTGCAAAGGCTATGAAGACATTGACCAGCAACTCCAGTGGAGAGCAACATAAACCACTTGACGAAAGGACAATCCAGGAAATGGAAGAAGCTATCAAAATTGCTTACCAAAAAGAAGTTGCCAGCTACAATCAAGAATTATCTAAATTAGGAATTTCTAGTGATCAGAAATGGTTGAGTTCTGTGATTAATAGTGGTACTTGGTCCGATAAGATCGCTGCGTTGGCTTTGCGTGTTCAAGAGTCGCCTTTTCACAATCTCGAAGCCTTAGATCTACTATTGGGAATCGCCTTAAAGAAAGATATGCGTTCTGGTTTTATGGCAGTTGAAGCGATCAAGGATTTATTGATCAACAATTTGTTGCCACAAGGTCGTGCATTGAAAGATTTTACGTCATACAGTCAAGCTCTGAGTATCGTAGATATTTCTACGATGCAAGTTCCCATGCTTTGTTGGTATGAACATCAATTGAAATTAAAGATTGGTCAAGTATTAAATGTTCTTGATGAAGGATTGAAGGCTAATATCTCTCACTTTAGACATCAAGCGATGGAAATCACATTAGAATTGGTCAGTAAAAAGTCCGAACAAGAAACGCGTTTATTGTCGATGTTAGTGAATAAAATGGGTGATACTGACGGTAAAGTTAGTTCTAAAGCTTGTGAATCTTTGAAGACATTGTTAAAACGTCGTGCAGATTTGAAGAGTATGGTGATACGTGAAGTGAGAATTTTTCTGTACCGTCCAAATACGAAATTTACCTGTATTTTTACCGCCATTAATTTTCTCGGTCAAATTCATCTCTCGACATCTACTAGTGGTAGTGCTGCAACTAAACAAGATCGCACATTAGCATTACAATTAGCTGAATGTTATTTGAGTTTATTTGAAAAGGCAATTTCAGCAAAAGAAGAAGGGTCTCGTTTGTTGACTGCTTTGTTGAATGGTATTAATAAAGTATTTCCATTTTTATCTGACAATGACAAGAATCACTCGTCATTGTTGCCATACCTTGATCAAATCTTTCGTTTGGTACACACTGCAAATTCATTTGCAACATCTACACAAGCATTAGCTTTGATTGCTCACATGGTGTTTGCAAATAACGAATATGCTGACAATAGAGCTAAGAAAAGCGCAAAGGAAGAAAGTGCTGAAGATGCTGCTACAGCTACTGCTCAAGATGACAAAGCGAATTCGGTGAGAAATCGTTATTATGTGACTCTTTACAGCAAATTGTTGTCACAACAAACTTTCCAACATGCCAAGAACACGTTATTTCTCAATTTATTGT
>JACCEA011324401.1_pt1 | contig 15261 bp, 1 predicted proteins | sample 7449851 | NCBI WGS metagenome assembly JACCEA01 (sample SAMN15323453, study PRJNA562643) | freshwater metagenome | isolation source: river surface water | place: USA:Blue River Watershed | collected 2017-08-18 | reverse complement strand
TCGATCGATAATAGCCAGTAAAGGAAAACGTTCGTGGAACCTTCTAGTTATAAGAAATAAATTAATAACTTTTCCAGATTGAAATTTTCATTTGATAAAAATATTTTTTGCAATTTACTTTTCTTTCATCTGGAAAAATGAAATAAATTTCATTTTTATGTAAGAAGGTGAAACCGAAAAAAGCAACGTAAATAATATTTTCCTACAAGGGAATTCGATCGATAATCGCCAGTAGAGGAAAACGTTCGTGGAACCTTCTAGTTATAAGAAATAAATTAATAACTTTTCCAGATTGAAATTTTCATTTGATAAAAATATTTTTTACAATTTACTTTTCTTTGATCTGGAAAAGGTGAAACCGATGAAACAACCTGAATCATTTTATTCCTACAGGGGATCTCGATCGATAATTGCAAGTTAAGGAAAACGTTCGTGGAACCTTCTTGTTAAAAGAAATAAATTAATAACTTTTCCAGATTGAAATTTTCATTTGATAAAAATATTTTTTACAATTTACTTTTCTTTTGATCTGGAAAAATGGAAAATGATTTATCATCATCATCAGATAAAGTGGATGTCAGCCAAATAATCCAAAATATTCCTGCAGATCTTAGTGATAATGATTTGATTGATCCAACAAAACATATAATTAAATCAACAAAAGTAACAAAAGAACTTATCATTAAAGTTGATGAATTAACAAAATCAGTTGCGCATTTATCAAAAATAATTAATCGTCTTCTTCTCCAAAATAAACAGACAACGATTCCTCATATATATAGTAATAATAACATTGCGAATAGTATAACAAATAACAATGAAAATGAAATGGATGGTGAAGAAACGGGTAATATGGGGGGAGGAGGAGTTATTCAATTAAATATGTTTGAAACGCCAAGACGTTGTAATGGTGGAGGTGGTAAAATGCGGCAAATGAATTCGAATAATCCGGTGAATATTTTTAGTATCCGTCGAAAGCCAACCAAAACATTTAGAGAATGGTTTGAACAAGAATTAACACCAACCAATTTTCATTTACAATGGGTATTTGAAAATGGGTTTATTGAGGGTTGTTTACGTATATTAAGGGAATTTATTAGACGTACAATAAATGAATTGCCTATGTATGCATTTGAAAAAGATAAGAACCAACATACAGTATATATTTATATATGTTCTCCTTCTCCTTCAAATGTCGTTAACAACAACAATTTGTATAATTTGGCAAGTACAAATATAAACATGACGACAACAACAATATCATCCCCTACAGGCAAATGGGAGAAGATGAAATATGATGAATGTAATAGTGATGGTTATTATTTCATTGAACATTTGAAATCACTTATTTTGAATTTGTTTGTGAAATGGCAACAAACGAATTCCGAATTTATCAACAATCATTATGAATTAGTAACGCAATATAATAATTACAGTATGGCATGTAATGCGAGAGGTCAAGAAATTGCAGATATTAAACTTTATAAAGAAATCAAACGAGGTATATTTGAATTTATTAAAGAATAATAAAAATCAATGAATAAATGGAAATGATATAAATCATGTCTAATATATATAGAGTATCATTCAACATATTTTTTTTGCAATTTTTTTTATATATAATCATTTTAACAAAAAAAAAGGGATTAACAAAAAAAAAACCGAAATTTTTTATTAAAAATATAAATTAATTTGAATAACACCTTTTTTTTTGGTATAATACATATCGCACATAAATACATACAAGAGTATATAAAAAAAAAATAAAGTATGAGTTCTTCTTCTTCTTCATGGAAACAAGTAGGAGGAATAAATAATATACCAACACAAGTGGATGTGCGGCACAAATCAGTGACCACAACAAATTTGGCAGTATTAGGTGAAGTGAATTCGGATTTATCGGGTAATTTCAATTTGAATTGTCGCAAAGTAAAAATAACAGATCCAAATTCAGGTATTATTTTTGGCGATGGTTCAATATTAAGTTATTCCCCTTTCGATTATGACGGGAATTTCGCAGTCCGTAATGATATTTACATTTATGGTACGTCTTATTTAATAGGTCCAGTCGTTCATGATGCGCCCATATCGGTGAATTCGGATTTAAGTATTAACGGCGTATTACAATTCAATAATGGCACCGACAATGGAAATTATTTTTTCGGCAATCCAACTGGGATTGGTTTAAATAAAATGAATCCACAATATACACTCGATATTTCCGGGTCAACCCCCAAAGTGTTACGAGTAGCAACCGACGCATCTTCTTCTCGTAACATCATTGCGTCCGATGGATCATTTAATCAAATGGTGATCGGCACATCGAATGGCACTGGTTATATAGATTTCTTTACAGGCAATTCAGCATCAGAGTCATTTAACAATTCGGAATTAATGGGTGCAGGTCGTATTTCGGTAGTCGAAGGTCCCGGCGACAGTCAAGGGACGATGATATTGGATGCAAGTAGGATCAACATATCTGGCCAAATGACGGTGAATCCGCGAATTGGTGAAAATGTGATTTTTACAAATCCCAATGGCGCAACGTCCCTTTTTTACGACTCACTCAAAACACAAGACAGTGAATCATATATGTCCTCCCCAACAACCGAAAATTATATTGGAACCTCGATCGCAGGTGTGGCCCAAAATGAATATTCGAACACATACATGCTTTTACAAAGCGGTAATGGAGACGGGTTTGCAATTGGCGGGGGTTATAATTCCTTATCAAATGCAACATCATCTCCTACAGGCAGTCAATCAGAACAATCATCGAGAGGTACCCTGGCATTAATTAACCGAACGACAAATGAATATTCGCCGGTGGTTTCAATGGTACAAGACCCCGATTCCCGATTCAATGGGTTTTTAGGAATCAATAATACCAATCCGACAGTATCGCTCGATGTAAATGGTTATACCCAATTAACGGCCAATTTAGTGAAACAAAAATACGCGTCCGAGACCGATATTCCATTGAATGATATAGCAATGGCAACGGATGATCCGCAAGTAGGGTATATCGTCGGCAATTTACAAACCCTTTTGAAAACGACCGATGGGGGTCAATCGTGGACAAAAATCACCCCCGTTTTCCCACAAGGTCAAATCACTGGAACGCCCGATTTTTTGAAAATCGCCGTATCTCCCACGAATTCCAATTACGCGATCATCGTCCCCAATCAATTAAATTCCATTTATTTAACAACAAATGGGGGAGCGAATTGGTCGATTTTGAATCCAGACGGGTCCCAATTGTTAAGCAATGTCAATTCAAATAACCGCGTAACAAGCATATTGATTGATTCAAATACAAATATATACGGGACAACCAACCAAATCGAAGGAACCACCAAAAACTATTATGTCCAAAATGAATCGAGTAAATCCATTTTACAATCGAATTTCCGAATGGTCCGTTCAGGCCAATTAGACATTGGCAACACACTATACACTTATTCCACTGTATATATTCCTACAGGCACTTCTGAAAAATGGTTTCTTTCCGCCGGTGACGCAACTCATTATGGCCAAATATATTCCACTGTTTCGGGTCTTCAAATCCCAGTAAATACCAATTTAATTTCCACGCCATTATATGTTTCTTATACAGCCATGGTGATGTCAGACGCAAACAATGGTGTGATTGTGGGTGACAATTCAACCATTTTGCGCAAATTGGCCAGTACGGGACAATGGCAAATTGTATCCACTCGTACAGGAACCAGTCCAATGGGTGCCATACCCAAAATCAGTATCATGGGTACAGGTACGGACATTGAAAATGTCACATTCAATGATGTGAAAATGTGTCCAAATACATCAGGACAAAAAATCGTCGCAGTCGGAACATCGGGTGCAATCATTTATTCATTAGATGGGGGTGTCACATGGACCAATTTTTGGGCGATTCCAGCAAACCTCAATTCAACCTCGAATCGCGCCGCCGCTCTTCGTCAATCGAATTTGACCCGCATTTTTATCAAAGACTCCTCCAATTTCATTTTCACCACCCAAGAAGGCGAAGTATATGATTGTTTCTTTCCACAAATGTTTGACGTCCATGCGACCCCGATTATCAAAGTATTGGGGGATATGAGAACGGAAGGCGATCATTTGTTGAATGGCAAATTAAATACTGATTTGACCACATTTTACATTGCGAACACCGCCGCCAAACAAATTTACATGGGCAGTGACGCATCATCCATCGTAATGGCAGGTAAGGGATCCGTAACTCATTTCCAGGGTCAAGTTGATGTCCAGGGTGGATCTATTAACACCCCAAATACAACATTTTCCCTACTGGATAATTCCGCAACCACTATCACCATGGGTTCCAGCGCAACAACGATGAGTTTAGGTAAATCGTCCGTTGGATCTATCGTAAACATGAATAATCAATTGAATGTTGTTGGAAATACGCTTTCCACCTCAACCACCGGGGCATTCAATTTAATCAATACCAACGTTGCGTCGGTCAATTTTGCCCGTTCTGCCAATAATATAATCATGGGTGCGCCAAATACGAGTGTAGTGACCACGGGGGGTAATTTGCAAGTAGGAGGAACATCATTGAGTTCGACATCGACACCCGATTTCGCGCTCATTTCCACCGCAGATACCAGTGGAACATTAACGATCGGTGGTTATGCGAAAACGGTTCGTCTCGGAAGAAACACGGGTACTACATTGACAGATACACGAACGGTGGTGTATTCGTCAATCCTCGAAATTTCGGGTTCATCTTTAACCACGCCCAATCCAGGAACATTTTCCCTACTGGATAATTCAGTCAATACCATTACATTCGGTACAGGCACAGCAACGAATATAACGATGGGAGCAAATCAACCTGGTGCGAGTGTCCATTTGGGAGGCACGCTTTTGAATTTCCAAAATACGGCCAATACATCCATCACGTCCAATACAACCGGTACATTCAGTATTGTTGACACGAATGTTTCGTCCGTCTCTTTAGGCAAACAAGCAACAACCACGACGATTGGTTCAGACGTTGCCGATTCGCGCATGTATTTGCGGGGTCAAGTGGATATTTCCGGATCGGCATTAACCACGCCCAACCAAGGAACATTTTCCCTACTGGACACCAACATCAAAGGTCTTACATTAGGTAAATCGGCGACAAACATCATTGTCGGGGCAGCAAGTAGCGGAAATGCAAACAATGCCCTTGTCCAAATAAATGCCAATTTGGATATTAGTGGTGGCACCAAATTGTCCGCCAATGCCCCAACATTTTCCTTACTGGATGCATCTGTTTCAATGTTGACGCTCGGTTTACAAGCAACAACGATTCAAATGGGTTCGCAAGTAGCGGGAAGTCGAGTGTATATGGGGGGTGCTTTGGAATTGAGCGGGGCGTCCATCGGAACCACACAACAATCATTTTCCCTACTGGATTTAAACGCTCAAACCATTAGTATGGGTCAATCCGCGTCAAACATTGCGATGGGTAATGGGGCGACGGCTGCAAATACGAAAATCTATTTACGGGGTCAAGTGGATATATCCGGGACAGCATTGACCACACAATCCAAAACATTTTCAATACTGGATACCAATGTCAACACGTTGTCAATGGGTGGCAATGCAACGTCTATCAAAATCGGTCCAACAGGTGGTGCAAACAATACCAACGCGAAAATGACATTGGGGAGCGGAACAGTGGAAATCAGCGGAAACCGATTGACAACCACTGCCCAAACATTTTCCCTACTGGATACTTCTGCAACAACTATTACAATGGGTCAATCCGCAAATACTATTGTTATGGGTTTGAATGATCCAACCACAACCACCAAAATTGTGATGCGTGGTCAAGTGGATATTTCAGGGGCAATTACGAGTGTGAATCCAACATTCAATTTATTGAATGACGCTAGTTTGATAAACATGGGTTTGAATGCGCAAACTATCAACATAGGGGATAATAGTGTGTCGTCCAAAGTCGCAGTAAATGGTACATTGGATATTGCAACAGCAATCACCACCCCCAATACATCGGGTGTTTTCACTATTTTAAATAACATGGCATCTTCCGGTGAAGTTCAAATCGCGACGAATACAAATACGATTCGTATGGGTAAATCGACATCATCCATCGTAATTGTGAATAACAATTTACAAGTGTTGGGACAAAACGTGATTACGTCGCAAAGTACCATGAATTTATTCAATACCAATTTGGCCACATTGAATATGGCGGGAACTGCATCGACGGTAAATATTTCCACATCAACTATCAATCCAACAACCCTCAATTTAGGCAGTTCAACCAATTACGCCGGTTACGCGAATGTAAACAGCAATCTTAAAGTGCGTGGTACAATCATTGATTCGTCATCCGCGTCCATGACCTTTTTAAATAACAATGTAAATACAATGCGAATGTTGGGAGACACGACCGATTTAACGATTGGATCTGCCTCCACCGCGAATGCAATTTACCGTATTAATCCTGGACCGTCATCCACCACATACATAGGTGGTCTCGATGCCAACAGTAATATTACCCTACAGGCAGGCACCAATGGAGGTCTCAATGTAACAGGCGGAGGTCCCGTTTTATTATCAGGTTCTTCTTTGTCTTCATCCAGTAATACAATGAATTTATTCGGTCAATCGGCGAGTGTTTACGTCGGATCAAATACGGGTACCACATATATTCCTGGTTATTTATCTGTAAGTGGGGGGTTTGTTGGTTCGTCCGGTATATTCCGTTTCGACGGTTCAGTCGATATTAGTGGCGGAATCACCAGTACTCGAAATCCAACATTTAGATTGGTGGATGGTTCCGTCAATACTCTTTATTTTGCAAGAGACGCCTCCACTATTATTATGGGATCACCTCAAGTAAATAGCACCGTCACCATTCAAGGCAAATTAGATGTTTCGGGTGGAATCCAAACCACCCAAGGACGCGCAATCAAAGTATACAATGATTTGGACATTTCAACCAACATCATTAATTCTTCCGCTACAGGCAATACTGTCGCATCTATTTTTGATAGTAAAGTTGGCACGATATATATCGGAGGTGATGCAAGTAGTATAATTTTAGGATCCACCTTACCTAGAAGCAGTGTTGGTATCCGTAATACATTGAATGTATTAGGCGGAATTCAAAATTCTTCCGGTGCAGGAAACAACGCCATTTTCATTTATAATCCAATCGATGTTTCTGGCGATATTACTTCCATTTCAACCACCTCTCCTGTCAGCATTATGAACACGAATGTAAAACAATTAAACATTGGTGGGGACGCTTCTTCCATCTTTATCGGTTCTGGGCAAGTAGGAGCAACTACCAAATTACGCACAAAACTAGATGTATCCGGTGGTATTATGGTTTCGCCTGTAGGAGGTGTTGTTCAGACACTCAACATTTACAATCCGGTCGATATTTCCGGTGGCACTTTATCCACTAAAAACTTGTCTGCTTCCGTATTTGACGCCAGCGCAACAACTGCATCCATATTCTCAGCTGCTACTTCAATCACTATGGGTTCTGGACAAGTAGGTGCAACAACCACGTTACGCACAAAACTAGATGTATCCGGTGGTATTATGGTTTCGCCGGTAGGAGGTGCTGTTCAGACACTCAACATTTACAATCCAGTCGATATTTCTGGCAATGTAACCACCAGAAATTCATCGGTTTCTGTATTTGATAACAATGCAACGACTGCATCCATATTTTCATCCGCTACCTCAATCACCATGGGATCGGGGCAAGTAGGAGCAACCACCAAATTGCACTCAAAGTTGGATGTGTCGGGTGGAATCATGGTTTCGCCTGTAGGAGGTGCTGTTCAGACACTCAACATTTACAATCCAGTCGATATTTCTGGCAATTTATCCACACAAAACAATACGATGCAATTATTCAATTCAAACGTCGGTACATTATTGATGGCGGGAGATGCATCGTCAATCACGATAGGTGCGAACCTTCCGCGATCGATCACCCGATTGAATACTGGATTGGACGTGTCGGGGGGAATTAAAAAATCAAATATTGCGGGAGTTCCAGCAGAACAAATCATTTATATTTACAATCCGGTGGATATTTCGGGCGCTTTATCGTCGAGCAGTCCAACCTTCAATTTATTAAATGGTGGAGGTGTGAGAACAATCAATATGGGGGGCGATGCGTCATCCATTTATTTGGGTTCATCGTCGGATCCAACGCAAACCACTGTTTATTCGAGAGGCGGGATTGACGTGGCAAGTGGTAAAATCACATCAAACAATTCAGTGGCAAATATATTCCCTACAGGCGTCTCCACGATCAACATGGGTCTTTCGGGGGATTCGATTTTTATTGGCAATAGTGCATCCAATGTATATTTCAATGGCAATATTTTCGTCAATGGAACAACCACCACGGGAGGGTTTAGTACATCAGTGAATGTACAAAATTCGGTCATTCAGGGTGATTTTTATCTTCAATCAAAATTGAATTTCGACAGTTCCCAGAATCCAGTTTATTTCAACAGCTATTTGCCAACGGTTAACATGTTCAATCAACCAGCATATACAACATCCAAAGGAACCATTATTAATAACGCATCCACCCCAACATATATCAATTTGGGTCGCGATGTCGCCGGATCCTATTTGAATTTGGGGGGTGATTTGTATATGAAAAATTACGACATCAGTGGTGCAGGATATCGCATTTACGGTAGAACTGGCGATGTATCGATCAATGCAATCACCGTCGGCGGAAAAGCGATTTTCAAACAAGTACCCTCCCTCGCCAGTTACACTGCCCCCGTCAATGACGCGGATTTGGTTTCAAAATATTATGTTGACACTAACGGTGGAACATTACTCCTACAGGCCTCTTCCAATAATGTTTGGAATAGTAAAAATCAATTTATCTATGATCTCAGTGCGAAATCCCTCACGGTTCCAATCGATGGATCAATGACCATTTTGGGCAGAGAAGTGGTTACAGATTCCAGTATCAATCATTTATCTGTCACTGGCAATATGTTTGCACAAGACATTTCTGTCAATCAATTAACAGTCAAAGGAACCGCCATTTTCACGAATGCTCCTATTTCCGCAACGGTGCCTGTAGGGGTCAGTGATGTGGTCAACAAACTCTATGTAGACAATTATCTGTCAGAAGGTTCAACCAGAAACAATGTTTGGACAACGAAAAATCAATTCCTCTATGATCTTAGTGCAAAATCCCTGATTGTTCCAGTCGATGGTTCAATGACCATTTTGGGCAGGGAAGTAGTTACAGATTCCAGTATCAATCATTTATCTGTCACAGGCAACATGTTCGCACAAGACATTTCAGTCAATCAATTAACTGTGAAAGGAACGGCAATTTTCACGAATGCACCCATCTCTTCAACAGTACCTGTTGGAGATAGCGATGTGGTCAATAAACTTTATGTGGATAATTATGTAACGGCTGGATCGTCAAGAAACAATGTTTGGACCACGAAAAATCAGTTTCTCTATGATTTGAGCGCAAAACATTTGGTGGTTCCAGTAGACGGTTCGATGGCGGTTTTGGGATCGGCATATATTGCGGACGTCAGTATCAATAATTTGACCCTTACAGGCAAATCCTCCATTCCAGATTTATCTGCTGTTAATTTATCGGTGAGTAACAGCGCAATATTCACGAATGCTCCTATTTCAGCGTCGGTGCCTGTAGAGGACAGTGATGTGGTCAATAAACTTTATGTGGACAATTATGTGACGGCTGGATCGTCAAGAAACAACGTTTGGACCACGAAGAACCAATTCCTCTATGATCTCAGTGCCAAACATTTGGTGGTTCCAGTGGATGGTTCGATGGCGGTTTTGGGATCGGCATACATTGCGGATGCCAGTATCAATAATCTGACCCTTACAGGCAAATCCTCCATTCCAGATTTATCCGCGGTTAATTTATCAGTGAGTAATAGTGCGATATTCACGAACGCTCCCGTCTCTGCATCGGTGCCTGTAGGGAACAGTGATGTGGTCAATAAACTCTATGTGGACAATTATGTAACGGCCGGATCGTCAAGAAACAACGTTTGGACAACGAAAAATCAGTTTTTATACGATTTGAGTGCAAAACATTTGGTTGTTCCAGTGGATGGTTCGATGGCAGTTTTGGGATCGGCATATATTGCGGATGCCAGTATCAACAATCTGACCCTTACAGGCAAATCCTCCATTCCAGATTTATCCGCGGTTAATTTATCGGTGAGTAATAGTGCAATATTCACGAAAGCTCCCGTCTCTGCATCGGTGCCTGTAGGGAACAGTGATGTGGTCAATAAACTTTATGTGGATAATTATGTAACGGCCGGATCGTCAAGAAACAATGTTTGGACCACGAAAAACCAATTTCTCTATGATTTGAGTGCGAAATCATTGACGGTTCCAGTAGATGGATCGATGTCGGTTTTAGGGACGGCGTATATAGTAGATACAAGTGGAACGAATATGTCGATTTCAAATAATTTGTATGTGAACACCAAAATGGTGATAGGAAATAATAATATATTAACGGGATCGGCGACGTCTGGAAAAATGAAAATATATGAACAAGATATTGGAACATTGGCGACAGAATTAAAAGGATCGCTGGTGATGGAACACGACGCGTCGGGTGGTGTGAGTAGTATAGTAATGCCATCGCGATTTTTAAGTGGTCAGGCAAATTATTCGTCATTTGGAATGGTGCAATATTCGGATTGCAGTAACAATGGTTTAATCATTGGATTACAAGGTCAATCGACAGACGCATTGAAAATCATGCAAATAAAGGGACTCGGAACCATATATTCTGGATTGGTTTGTTTGCTTACAGGAAACAATACGACGGTGGATGCGGTTTCGAATTTCACATCATCGGTCACCGCAACGAACATCGTAACAAAAAGTATGGGCAAGGCATCCGTATTTGATTTCACATCCAATAATGGATCAGGGGCAGCGATATCAAATGTATCATTAGGAACATTGTCCACCTACAGTTCATCAAGTAACGTAACAACCATTATGTTTTGGTGTATGCCGACAAAACAAACCGGATTAACCTCAATGCAACCAATCAATATCAATGACACGACGACCGCCAAAATCCAAATTCAAATAAATGCAAATGGGAGTATTTCGGTCATTACCAACAATGGGGCAAATACCATCACCACATCCTCTACAGGCCTCATCTCAATAAATCAATGGAATCAAGTGGTTGTCACATTAACTGCGGGAATTAATGGCACTTATAAAATATATGTAAATGGTGTATTACGACCATGGACGGGTACAGCTTATACTGGCACATTTGCATATAACACAATCACCGTCGGCACAAATGCAGGAAATACATCGTCATTTTGTGGTTATATGGCAGATATTCAATTGTATTCTTCAAGCACATCCGCAAATGGGTTATTAGATGCAACGACAGTTGCGACTCTTTACAGTCAATGGGCAAATATGGGGAATAATATCATATTGAAAACGCCACAAAATTACGGAAATGTGGGTATTAATACGGAAAATCCGTTATATACATTGGATGTGTCAGGAACGATGAATATAAGCAATTACGCGATTTTATCCAAATCACCAACGGTATCAGATTCATCCTACGTGACAAACGTCGATTTCGTCAAAGGATACGTATATAACCAAATTTCGGGTATATCGTCCAATGCATACAATCAAGTGATGACGAATAATAACACGTTTACTGGTTTGAATACATTCCAGAGTGATATATCGGCGCAAAATATTCGATTAACGAATGGATCGGTTCAATTATTATCGACTGGAAAAGTGGTGGGAACAGATGCCAGTTTTTCAAATACGGGATATTTCGCTCAAGGTGTATATAATGGAACAAATACAATAGGAAGTGCGAATAACCAATTAACGACCAAATATTATGTCGACAATTTGATTTCGACAATTGTATTGGGTGGAGGATCGGTAAATGCATACGCCGCGAATGTATTTACAAATAACAATTATTTCACAGATAAAATAATCACGACTGATATTGATATCAGTGGAACATTAACGGGGACAGCAAACGATGGGGTTGTATGGACGATTTCCCCTGTAGGAGATATCAGTGCAAATGCTGTCAGTTTAACGGGACCTCTCACGTTAAATAATAAATTGGCATATCAATTTAATCAAAGTGGCGCCTTTTTCACAGCAACACCCGGAACAAATTATATCCGAACGACATACAATCCATTCAGTCGATCGATCACAAATACGGGATATACATATTTTATATTTACAAACACGGGTGCATCCACATTTACAATTGCGCCTGTAGGAGGAAATGCAACATTGCCAATTCATTATGTTGTGATTAGTGGTGGTCAGGGCGGTAAATCCGGAACATCTGGTAACGGTGGAGGCGGTGGTGCTGGCGGTATTGTATCTATCGGTTCAACCTCTATTTCTGTTTCAAAAACATTTACGGTGACTGTCGGTGCAGGCGGTGTTGGCGGTAATTCTCCAACCACTGGTGGCACCAGTAGTTTGGCTGCATCCGGGTTTTCAACAGTGACTAGTGCAATTAGCGGTGGAACATTGCCTACCCTCGCTGTTGCTGGTTCAAATGGAAGTGGAAGTTACGGGTCCGGCGGAGCACCTGGAACAACTGCTACCGCTGGTTCAAATGGATATGTTGTCAATTTCCCAGATGGCGTAAGCGTCCATTTCGCAGGTGGTGGTGGAAGTGGTGGCACAAATGATTCAACATCTGCTGCTGGTGGGTTATACGGCGGCGGAACAGGCGGTGCAACAACCCCCGCAATCAATGCCCAAAACTTGGTCATTAACAATCTCTCATTAAGTCAAGGCGGCGGCGGAGGCGGTTCAAGTGGGGCAGGATCGACCGCAGGCGGTAATGGTGGTAACGGTATCGTGATATTGGTAGTCCCCAATAATAAAAATTACATTCAATTTTCCCCACAAACCGATGCCAGTAGGAATGCATCTGTTCAAACATCGGCCTTTGTTGGAATAATGGACAGTAATACAGTTGCCGGTATCAATTCCCTACAGGCAATCAATTATTCGAATACTTCTGTTCCAGTGATGAACACGGTGGTTGGCCAATCGGCTGCCAATTCTCTGGTAGATGGCAGCAAAAACACGTTTTTAGGTGCATTTAGTAATGTGGCAAGTAGCGCAACAACATATATTCAATCCACCGCCATCGGATATGGTTCGGTTATTGATATAAGTAATCAAATCAAAATGGGTACAAGTACCGAACTGATCAGTATCCCCGGACAAACCATCGTTGGTCCATATATTCCAGGCACAACTATTTTTGGACCTTTTTCCGCTTCAAATACTCCCGATTATAAAATGATGATTTATGAAAACAACGCTGGAACTCCTGCATCTCTGAAAGGTGGATCATTATTAATCACACATGACGGAAATGGACAATCATCCATCGTATTCCCTACAGGCTTAAAAGGTAGATCGGATTATGGATACATTCAATATAACGATAATGCCGGGGTTAGTTCAACCGCGGACACTGAAAAGGCAAAATTGGTCATTGGTATTGAAAACAATGAATCAAACGATGCAAGTGGTCCCGATTCAATTGTATTTGCAACTCCGGCAAATCGTGGTTACATCGGTATAAATATCATGGACCCAAGTGCTCAACTAGATATTTCCGGTTCAGTTATTATCCGTCATGGTGGCAGATTAGACATGTCCGGAGCAATCGTTCAATCCGGACCAGCTTCTGGCACAATAACCCAAAATAAATTCAATTCATCTTATTTCTATAGTGACGTGAGTTTTGCTGGGAAAACCGTATTTTTAAATGATATTAGTACAAATGGTGGAGCTTATTTCGATGGTCCATTTAATGTCCAATCGACTGGCACATATCAATCCGTCATTAATATTGGTACAGGTGCATCTCGTACAAGCAATATTAATATTGGATCCGGAACATCTTCCTCTGGCAATGTCACGATTGGTCCATTAAACTCCGCTGCATTTACAACCATTCAATCTGATTTGGTTGTTTTATTCGATGTCAGCATGAATAGAAATTTAACAGTCGACGGTGATATCAATCTCCAAACCACAATTAGTGGCGGCACGATGAATATCGGTACATCCACATCTAGAAAAAATGATATCAACATTGGTAGTACAAGCACTACTAGCGCAGTTAATATAAATAATCTTGCGGTCAAAGGATATACATTAAGAATTCCTAGCGGTGGAGGTGTTTATTCAACTGCCGGTAACAATACCATGTATTTAGGTGGAGGAATCTATGGTGGTACAGTTTCAATAGGTAATTCAGTTGATAGTGGTATCATTGGTATCGGTACTGCAATAAAAGCTGGAACCATATCTTTAGGAACATCTTCCGATAGAAGTGGTCTTATCAGTATTGGTACAGGTTCCACCATAGCTGGTGCAGATGTCATCATTGGTGGCGCAAGCAATTCCTTGTCCACCACTGTCAATTCCAAATTGGTTCCTTTGAACGATATCAGTTCATCCATTTTCTATGTGACAGCCAGTAAGGGTGATGTGAGTGCTAACAATTTATCGGTGGATGGTTCCATCTATGTAAAAGGCAATTTGAATCTTCTAAGCGGCGCCAAATTTGTCGCTACAGGTGATATTAGTTCGTCGGTATTCTATGTAAATGCCAGTAAGGGTGATGTGAGTGCCAACAATTTATCTGTGATGGGCGCGACTTATGCAACCGGTGATGTTAATATTCAAACCACCAATAATGCAGCTATTAATATTGGAACATGGGCTAGTAGATCATCTGCCATTAACATTGGTTCTACAGGCAGCACTGGATCGGTATTATTAAATAATGTAATTGCTGTGAAAGGTTCCGGACAAACCATTGATGCGGTAACTGCAACATCAAACACTTCATTATTTGCAAGTACCACTTCGGGTATTATTTCGATTGGTGGTTCGGCCAGTAGGAGTGCTGCGATTAATATTGGAATTGGGTCCACATCAACCAATGCAACCGTCACTGTCGGTGGATCTAAATTGGTTTCTTTAAATGACGCCAGTTTTAATGGCAATTTATCGCTCGCCCAAGACAAAACCATCACTTTTGTCGGTTCTGGTACTCAATCCAATCCTTTTATTGGTAAACAAGATATCACTAATGGTAGTTTACGAGTAGGTACTTCAAACACAATTGTTGGAGGTAATAATACCGTTGTT
>JACCEA010369632.1_pt1 | contig 15261 bp, 9 predicted proteins | sample 7449851 | NCBI WGS metagenome assembly JACCEA01 (sample SAMN15323453, study PRJNA562643) | freshwater metagenome | isolation source: river surface water | place: USA:Blue River Watershed | collected 2017-08-18 | reverse complement strand
TCAACTTAATAGCTCTACCACTTGTAAAAGCTTTTACAGTTTCTTCTGTTTTCTCTGTATATTTTTCTTTTAGTTGTCTGTCTGTAATGGTTTGTGTATTCTTATTTTCTTTCGATAATTCTAAGTTAGTTTCTAATTTTTCAAAGGAAACTTTAGAGTATTCATCAAAATCTATAAGAGATTGTACGCAAACAATATTACTGTCTAAGATACCATATTCTTTATTTTCATTTAGACGTATAGGATATAAATCATTAAAGAATAAATTTTCTTTAGAGGAAAGTGAAGGTGTTTCAAATAACCCCTCTAATATTAAAGACACATAGAAGAAAGTATCAAACTCTCTTATCTCTAACTCTTTAATCTCTCTACCTGTACTGTCAAACAATAGTACAGTTCCTTCTTCCTCTACTCCAATTACAGCTGCAATAGAGCTAGTAATAAAACCTAATCCTAAATCAACTTTAATCTCTTTATTGTTTTGTCTAATTGTATAAATATCTTTTGAGTACTGACTCTTTAAAGATAGAACAACATTCTTATCGTTTAGAGTATTATAAACTCTTTTAACCTTGTTAACTACATAACCATAAGTAGTAGAAGTCAAAGGATTGAAAGTAGAAGCATCAATTCTATCTCCATTAACTTTCTTATAAGAAGAAGATACCATTACATTTGCAAGTGATTCATTACTATTATAGCTATGCTCTGTAGTTACAAAACCTTTTACCTTCGTCACCCCATTAACAGAGATATAGTTATGTTCAGGCTCTCTTAAATCACTTGTACTGATATTGGTTAAATATGATTTATCTCCATAAAAGCTACTATTTATAGTTTGATAAACAGAACCACTTTCTGGCTTTTCATTTAAAGGGTAGACTAGAGTATTTGAATAAAACCCTTCACTTTTATAAAGAGTGTTGTTTTTAGAAGCTTCTACTTGTTTGTGATTTAGAACTACTTTTACATATAACTCTTTCACGTCGCCTTGTACTTTTAAACTCTCTCTACTTACAGTATTAAATGCAACTATCTTAGATGCAGATTCTGTTTTACTTACTTCATTAGGAAGTACAAGTCTGATCCAAGTTTGTGTATTATATCCTATATAAAACTCTGCCCCTTCTAGATCTCCGTTCGCCTCAATAGCTGCTTTTAAAATTGGATAAGTAGAAGTAATAGGTCCAAATACAATCTCTCCTGTAGAATGATACTCTACCTTTTTAGCTATAATAGCGTCTAAAGTAAGTTCAGTATTGTTTCTATCTTCTAAAGTAAAATAAAGTCTATTAGTATTTACAGTATCAAATAATAGTTCATAGTTATTATCTACTACTCTCTTCTCGTCTAAATCAATGCTTGTTGTCATTGTATTTAGGATCGTCAAGTATTGTCTTTTGTTTTCTGAGTCTACTAAATAAATCTCAGATAAAAGTGGATAAGATTTAGTTTTTAAATTCAGTTTAAGATTTAAAGAGTTAATATCTAATCTTGCAGGAAACTCTAGACAAAAAGTATATCTATAATTGTTATTAGCAGATACTAACTTAATAGGAGTACCACTCAATAAATTACTAAAATTCATAAGAGAAGAACTGTCTACAGAATGAATGTTATAAGTATTATCTGTTTGAATATAAGATTTATCATTCTGTAAAGGGATTTTATATACATCCCTATCTGCTAATCTAATTGTATTTAGTTCTTTATTAAACTCTATATTAGTATTTTGAATAACATTCAATTCTAAGCTAGTTTTAGATAAAGAAGACCTTCCTGTAATAACTAAAGCATCTGTTATCATATCAGAAAGGTAAGATAAAGAATTTAAGTGTTCAGGAAGTTTTTGGGTGAAAAAAGAAAGATCATAAAACAACTTATACATCGAATCATTAAAGCCTGTAATAACAGAAGTAATCTTTTGACTCAATGTATAGTGTTTTTGTATTCTCTGCTTTTTAGTAAGTTTTTGACTCATTTTTTATAATACCTGTCAAGCTAAAAAGTTTAGGAGTAAGTGTTTCATTCAATAAAGAATACATGTAAAGGGTAGGTTGTATAGTAACTGTTTTTGCATTTTTAACAGAAAGAGAAAAAGAACTTTCAGTATTTACTTGGAAGGTAGAAGGATAAGTAGGCTTGCAAAGAACATAACTATTGTCAGGAACGGTGTCTAAGTTGGTAATGTCTTTAAAAGAGCCTTCTTTCCAAACTCGTTTAGGTACTTCTGTACTTATATGTTCTTTTTTAAGAACAACCATACCGTCATTATCTATAGGATACCATATTTCTTCTGTACTTAATATATTATTATTTGTATCTTTAAAAGTACATGATAACATTATTTGAAGATAACATCCAAAAGGAATTTCTTTCTTTGCATTAAACAACAACAAATCTCCAACTTTATAATTGACAGATTCTAAACTTAGAACACCTGCTGGGTGATGATAGAAAGAAAGAGGAGTAATACTAAAATCATGAGAAGAGTCATAAGTATATTCAATATTTACAAACTTAGTATTAGATGGAATTGTTAAGATATTAGATTCAAAATCAGAGTTAACATCTATACTCTCAGCTTTTAATACTTCTCTCGCAGTATTTAAATAAACAATGTTATTTATATTTAAATCTCTTGGTTTCTTAATTAGAATGTATTTTGTAGAAAAAGTTGTATCAATTACAAATTTCGATAAACCTTTTTTAGATACAGGATCTGTAGCATAAGTATAAGGCTTAACAATTACATAACTACTTTTAGGTTCCAACATATAACACTTACTATTATGCTCCCAATACTTTGAAGTGATGTCAAATTGATAAGGATTTATATAAACAACACTTTCAGACTCATCTGCAGTAGTATTTATTTCTTTGATAGCATCTGCATATCTATTAATTTTATCTATTTTGTTTTCTAATGAATTCATAACTTCATTGATTTCTTTTAATACTTCAATACTTTCTACATCTAAAAACTCTAGATTAGTTTTAAATTCTTCCATAATAGATTCAGCTTGTTTATAAGATAATTCTAAATTAGAAGAAGAGAGGCTATTTTCTTCTAGCCTCTCAAGTATTGGTCGTTTAATAAAAAAGTAATCTTGAAATTCTGCAATAAAATTTCTAATACCCATATTAACCTATTCTTCTCCACATATTAACCATTGTAGATGGTTGAATATTTGTATGTGGTGTTCCTTTACCATCTGTAGTTGTTGTATACATTCTTGACGTATATCCCCACGTAGATCTAGCATCGTAACCACTAGTCGTTTCGTTATAAATGCCTAATCCAAATGCAGGTCCTAATTCATCATCCCCTGGGAATCCATGTAAGTGAGGACCATTTTGTTCACCAGTTAATGAAACTTCATAGTCACCTGCAACTGTACCAGCTTGAGTTACTTTTAAATAACTTGGAGCAACTAATCCACCTGCAATACTACCACCTACTTCTGCTTCATTCACGACACCAACTAATGTACGACCTGCTGAGAATCTCATCCAAGTACTGAAACCAAAAATAGCTTCAGGAGTTCTACTATCCATTGTAATAAAGATAGAGTTAATTGGATAACATTTTTCAACTAAGCTGTTAGGGTTTATTGCTAAACTTTCTCTTAAATCTGAAATAGCTGTCTTAAGAACATCTAAAGTTACCATATGTTTATCATATTTAGAACTACTAGATAAACCTATTTCATCCTTTCCTACCCAAGCTTTATTAGTACCATTGACAAAGATGTTAACCGACTCACCTGCAGTTTGTTCAGTTAATAGAGAACCATAAATCCCTGTATTATTCATATCAGAGAATGTGTATCCATTATTACCTGTTAAAGGAGTACCTTGTCCTGCTGCAATTTTAGATCCAGCGATAATAGAGTTTCTTCCTAGTCTTAATTTACCTGGAGCTAAATAAGCACCTGTAGCTTCATTAGACCATTTAACAGAATCCTCTCCAAGAATAATCTCACCTTGAGATACAATATCATTTGAAAGAATTAATTTACCAGCTAACTTAACTTCGTTTAAAGGAGAAGTTTGAGTAATAGAGTCAGCAATTAATGTTTCAACTTTTACTGTTGATCCTGCACCCATTGTAAGAGCAGAAGATACATAAATATCCGTAGCAGTAGAAGAACCTAAATTACTTTCTAAAGCACGTATACGTGTTGCTTCAACTTCACCTGTAGCTCTTAAACCGTCACCAAAGATAGATCTACGAGAGAATTCAGCTACTTCTGCAGTTAATGTACCAACAACTTTTACGTTATTAATAGTAGCAGACGTACCTTGAATTTCTTCTGATACAATTAACTTACCTGCAAGATTAACATCTCCAGATACCTCTAATTCTTCATATACTCTCATACTACCTGTTAAAGTAAGATAAGGAGTATCTAATTGTAAAGTACCAATTATAGTTGTAGAAGAATCTCTTTTCCCTATCTGAATAGAACTACTTTCTAAATAAACAGCACCTAAAACAGTTAATCTGTTATTGATATCAACGTTATTCATTACATTTAATGATTTCGTAGTTAAGTCTTCTGAGATAGAAACAGAACCTGTAATAGTTGAGTTACCTTTTAAAGACAAACTACCATTCAATTCTACTGGACCAGTAGAAGTAATTCCTCCGTCAGCTCTTAAAAGCATTGTAGCTCTAACACTTTGAGAAGTTAATTCAGTTGTGGTAATAGTCTTAGATTCAATACCACCTGGAGTATAGATATCTTCTTGTACAGAAAGCTTCTTACCTACGGTTAAAGAATCATTTAATAGTGTACTTCCACCTACAGTTAATCTTCCATCTACAACAGAGTTAGTTGTGATATAACTAGACTTAGCTGTTAATTCTGAAACAGTTTCTAATGCACCTTGAACAAGAGCATTACCATTCATTAAGAAACTACCATGAATAGTTACAGGGCCTGTAAGAGTTACTTCACCATCTGAAGTTAATCCGCCAACTGTTTTAATTGTTTCACAAGTAATTGGACCAGTTCTTAAAGAGTCGCTTTCAATTGGACCATTTGTAGTAAATCCGCCAGCAGTGTTAATCTTTCCATCTACAATTAAATTGTTATTTAAAAGTGTCTGTCCTTCTACTGTCAAAGTACCATTAACATTTAAGAAGTTATCTGTAGTTAAGTCAAATACTTTTACACTACCATTAATTTTTGTTTCACCTGTTATAGTTACTTTATTATTAATAGCTACAGTACCACTAATTACAGTCTCACCGTTTAAGTTTGTAACGCCTCTTGCAGTAAAGTCTTGAGTTGATACTTCTCCACTTGCTGTTAAGTTTGTTGCAGTAATTCTTTCACCTACAACTAAATTATCTACAATATAAGCAGAGTTTTGTACATTGACATCTCCGAAGATTTGTAAGTTACCTGTATTAACTGCTTGGTATGTAAGATCTCCACAGCTCACTTCATTTTCAGGTAAAGGGGAAATAAAATGAATCGTACTTAAAGATTCTAATACTGTCATCCCTTCAGGACAATCAATACCTTCTCCAATTACTGATAAACGAGTTCTACCTATTTTTAATCCGTTCTTTCTAGCTTCGTCGGTAGTTGCAAGAGTTAACATATAGCCATAAGAATCGCCTACATGTAAATCAGATTTTCTCCATGCTTTAAGATTGGTTACTGTCTCTTTTCCAGCCTCTAATTTATTAAAAACATATTCTTTACTTCCATAAGTGTATGGATAATCTGTATTTTTTAATAAATAGATGTCTGACCCTTTAGGAGGTTCTACATATAAACTAGAATCATTTAAAGTAGCTTTTTGTCCTAAGTAGTCAGCAGTGTAGATATTAGCCTCTAAAGAACTAGAAGTTCCTAAAATAATACCAGAACGTCTTCCAGAAGATTGTAGCTTCCATTGGTCTGTAATAACTTCGAATCCATTCTCACCTTTAGTAATATAGTTATCATCATCTAAAGAGATCTTATCTTCATCTCTTAAAATAAGGTTTTTAGTACTCATCTGAGATGAACTTAAATCATTAAAATGAGAAGGTACAGTAACTAAAATATTTGTTTTCTGAGTAGAATCTTTTAAGTTTATCTCTAAGTTTTTATCTTTATTAATTAAACTATTATTTCCTATAACTACTTCTTCAGCAGTTGCAATTTTAGTTTTGAAGTTTTCTTTATTAACAATGTTATCAGTTTTTAAAGTACTATCACCTGTACCTACAATAGATACAGTATCATTTTTTCCTCTGATTTCTAAAACATTATCAGTTTCCTTAATATAAGATTCTTGATTAATACTAATAGCTTTTTTATTAGAACCAACAGTAATCTCTAACCCATTCAAACCATTACCTGATAAAATAGTTAAAGCTTCTTTATCAAAGTCGTATAAAATACGAGTACCTCTAATAGGATCACCAAACATGATGCTATTACTATTCTTTAATAATGTCTTATAGTCTTGATCTCTTTCAGTTATTTTAGAAGAAAGAAGTAAATCACCTAATAAAGCATTTTCATATACAGCAGTTAGAGTTGGATTATAACCTTCTCTATTTAAGTATTGAGGATGTTCGTAGTTTACAATATCCACGTCTTTATAGAAGATAGTGTTATTATTTTTATAAAGATCTACTAAGTTTTTATGACTTATAAGCTCTTCATTTCCATCTTTATTGTGGCTATGAGTAATAAACTCTTTATAAAAAGAATCTAAGAATTGTGAGATACTTATGTTGTTTACATACACAACAGCTTCATAATTGTCATCTAAAGCTTCAGAAGTGTTAAAAATAATTTTAGTACCATTTAGAGTTACTGTTTCAAAAGGAACTAGTCTAAAACCTTCTGAAGTTTTAATCATAAGATTGATTTTATTTTCAGGTAAATTTACATTCCCAAAATATTTCTCAAGATTACTAGGAAGATCGTGTCCATAATCAATAAAGCATTCTTTACCTTGTACAACTTCTAAAGTTAATAGGTATTTATTATCAGAGTCTTTAAGTACGTTTGGTTTTAATTTTAAATTACCAAACTCTTTCTTAACCCCTCGGTAAGTAACTTTTAAAGTGTCAGTATTTAAACTACCACTTAGATGTACTACTTTCCCTAATACTTTATATTGAGATGTCTTTGTAAATTCTTGAGCGGGAGTCTTTTCTTCTAAGTACTTGACTTCATTTGAATCTCTATCTAAATAACTTACAGATAAAATATTAAGAACATCAGAAGAAAGTACAATATCATTTGAACTTTCAGTTAAACTAATAGTCTCAATAAGGTCTTCTTCAAAGCCATGAAAATTAACATCTAAAAGTAAATAATCTCCAATAATCTTAGAGAAACTAGGGATTAGATTGTCTGAAAGTATAATGCTTTCAAGCCTAGAGAAAGCTTCTGTTAATTCAGTAGCCAAGTTTTCTACAGGGCTAGTAGAAGAATTATATGGGACTGGAGTATGAGTAAATAAATTAGTTGTCATTTTTTACTATCTTTTTATTAAACCTAATTATATCGTGTAATATACTATTGTAAAAAGATTCATCATAAAGTATATATTCTTTATTTTGTGAGTCTTTTATTTTTATTTTATATTGTTTTACTATATAGTTCTTTTTAAATTCTGAATTACTTTGTAAAACATCTGTTCTTTCTCTATTTGATTCTGTAATTAACAGTCTATCTTCAATCTCTAACAAACCTTCTGTAACAATAGCAAGATAAGGTGTTAAAGTACCATTATCTTCTATTGTATATATACAAGTAATGTTGTCAGTTAAATCTAAAGAAATAGAGTCTAAAGTCGTATTATAATCTGAATCAACAGAAAGTAATAGTACTTCCCTTGGTAAAGTTTGATACTTATTTAATTTAACGTTATCAAATTTTATAGGAAAAGAGCTTGTAAGTGTTGTAGGTGAAATACCTTTTAGAATGTATTTATTAATACTTAAATTTTCTAAAGATACAGTATTGTTTAATAACAGCTCATTAGATAGGGTACAGAACCCTTGAGGAAGGTCTTCTAATTGTCTTGTAGGCAAATAGAAATCTTTATAAGGACTTACTTTCAAAGTTTTATTTACTAAGAAATATATAATAAATGCGTTACTTATGTTGTATTCAATTAAATTTGAAGGTGTGTTTGAGAGTACATTTAAATACTCTAAAGAACCATCAGGAGATACTTTAAAAAACACTGCATCTTCTTTATCTGCAATTATATGTTTTAATTTATATATATTGCCTTTAACATAAGAAGCTACATTAACACTATTTTTTAAGTCTTTCTCTATGTTTTTTAAATTAGTGCCATTTAAAGATAAAACTTTTTCAACGTCTAAGAAAGATTGATTATCTTCTAGGTAAGTTTTATTTCCTTTGCCACTCTTTAGATGAAATTGTTCACCGATAAAACTATTAGAACTTGCAACTAGTATTTCTTTATTCTTTTTGTAATAACCTTGAATAACAAATCCAGTACTAACTTCTTTAATATTAAGAGTAGAATGTTCTAAGTATGTTTCACTAGGTTTTAGTTTATCTGCCACTGGATTGAATACACTGACATTGTAAGTAATACTAATCATTTCTTTCCTCCAAGTATCTACTGACTGTTTCTATTTTTTCTGATGAAAATTTGTTTCCTAATTTTAATGTAAATTCATTTGTTTGAATAGAATAAATTATTCTTGTAAATTGATTAAAACCTCTCTCTACTACTAACAAATCATCTGCAACTCTAAAAGGAAGCTTTTCATGTACATTTGTACTAAAGATTCTTTCAATATTTACTTTAACAGTGTCTAGAGGAGTTATAGAAAGATTTTTAAAATATCTATACTCAGTTAAATGTTTAGGACTCGATTGTAAAGAGTCTTCATATGTTTCTTTATTACAGAAGTCTAAGATGCAAAGAGCAGGATAATACCAATAATCTGTGTTATTTATAAAAGCTGTTTTTATGCCTTTCTTTTTAAGAAAAATTAAAAGATCTAAAACATTCATTTGTTCTAAGTTAATCTTTTCTTCTTGTATGTAAAAAGTACTACCTTCTTTCTTTAATATAAGATCTGTTTTAATGACAATCTTTTCTACTGAAATGATACTTTCACCTTGAAGAGAAGAAAGTTTATTCTTCTCTGTTGCAAGGATAGGAGTCAAATCTTGATTATCTAACAAATTAGTTAAGATATTCGCCATCTAGTTGTCCATTTATGTTTAAAAGAGTTGTATCTCTTCCGTAATCATCGTAAGAAATGCTATTGTCATTATTGAATTCATAATAATCTTTTACTATCTCAAGAGTAAATAGTTCGTCTTTATGTGTACCTATAAGATCAACACCATTATGATAGAGTTTATCTACTACAACACCAGTACCTTTTCCTTCTATTTTATTCTTCACAATAGAAGCTTGATAAGGTATTCCATTACATTCTAGCACAACACTAATATATCCAATTCCATAAGTATCATAAGAAACGTAAATAGGATTTTTATTATATAAGAATTTATAAACTTTATCAGTAACCCATTCATTATTATCATCTAAATAATAGATTCTTCCATCAACATTAATTGAAATATTAACAGAAATATTACCAAACTCTTCTACTAAATCTTTACAGAGAATTTGAAACTCAACTTCATTTTGTTCCATAATATTACTTTGCAAAGCAGAAACAATAGAGTTATTATTATTACTAGAGTAAATAGGCATTGAAGTTTCTAAGTTAGTTCTTAAGAGTCCAGTAAAAATCTGAGAAGTATTACCTTCTGTAAGTAATTGTTGAGGTGTTTCTGACAATAAATTTACTGTAGCTTCAGTAGCTAATTCTGTTGTTTTTAAAAACAAAATATCTTCTTCATCTGTAACAAAGAACCCTTTGTGATTTTCCATCTCAGGGATGAAATAAGAGTCTTGATAATCTACTTCATTATCCCAAACTTTACTAAAGAAAGTGTTTACAGTTAAGGTGTCAGAATTATACAAGTATAAAGGTACGTCTAACTCTTTGTCAGAGGTTACTCCATCAGTTACTAAATGATTTTTTCTAAAGTTATTTTGATATTTGTTAAGAGACATATAATTAGTACAAGTAAGTTCTACTTTCTCTGTACCTGCTACAGCTACATAAGAAATATCTGTTATCTCTTTATATTTTAGAAGGGATACAGAGTATAATACACCATCACAGAAAAGTGTTTCACTTATTAATCTTCTTTCAGGACTAACTCCTTTAATGATTACTAAACACTCTTTGTCAGATTTGATAAATAAAGAATTAAAAGTCTTATCTAATTTAACTGGATAAGTTACATCAGTATCAAAAGAAACTAAGTTAACTCCTTTTTGAATGATAGGAATTTTATTAATATTTGTTATCATTTCCTTCTCTTTAATATAAGTCTGAGGAATTATTCTAGTACCTTGTTTAGCAACAGCAATAGGTTGTCGAACACTTACTCTTTTTTTATGTTTTTTATTTCTTAAATTTTTATTTAGTGCCTCATTTGTTTTATAAAACAATTTCTCAGGTAATAAATATAAAGGGTAGAAAGTTTTTGAATAGACTGAAATATCATTTTTATAAGCAGTAGACCATTGTGGCATTCCTAGAGAAACTCGTCTTAAGAATTTATTAGTTAAAGGCCTTACAGAATAACTACTTTCATAGTTTACATGGTATTTTAAAATGACTTCAGAATTTATGACACTTACTTTAACTTTACTTTTATAGATAATACCATCAATAAACACGTCAGCAAAGATAGTTGTTTTGTCTGTAATTTGTTTATGAGAGTACTGGAAAGATAAAGAAGTTTCGGTTTGGAAAGGAATGTAATCAGAATTTATTTTATTATATAAAATAGTAGTGATAATAGAGTTTGGTATTACCTCTACTCCACTATCACTTAAAAACTTAACCTGAAACCTTTCGTTGTTTGCAGATAGTTTTAAATACATTTTATTGTACCGTAGTCGTAGACTCTAGAAAGGGATATTCATATTCATATGTTGTTATTGAATTGTTTTCAGCAGCATACTCAAAATTTAAATATGTCTTATAGAAGACAATATTATAATCATCTAGGAAGCTTAAATCAACAGAAAGGTTTCTTAGATGTTGTCTAATTGAATCTACATTAATAACATACTGTGCACCTAACTGATAGGTTTGAACTAAATAATCAACGAAAGAAAATACTTCAGGAGCGACCTCTCTTGGATTTGTAATACGAGGTTCAATACTTATTTTAAATGTAACTACAGAAGGAATCTCTAAAGCGTAACCAGTGCCATCTGCTTTCTTTAAATTTAAATTAGAAGCTATAACAGGCTTAGCAAAGACTTCTAAGTTAGGAGTGAAATCGTCTGATAACATCATAACTCTATTAAAAATATAGATAGTAGGAGGAGTAGTGTCATAATCAATCTTATAACTATCTACAAAACTTGAAGTCGCAATACAACTTTTAATAGCAGATTCACTTCCAAAATTAGAAGATCCTCTTGCAAATAACACTCTAGCTCTGTACTCTTCTTCGGTTTCTTCAATAATAGGTATGCTAATTTCTTCACCAAACTCTACATATACATTTGAATAGTTTGTAATATAAGAAGAACCTTTAGTAATAGACAACGCATTACTTTGAATATCATTTGTCTTTAATTCTACAGAAACAGGTTTAAAGTCTACAGTTAATGTACTTAAATCAACATCTTCTAAGAGAGTAATCCAAAGATTATCTTCTAATTGAATAGAAGAGTTTTTTAAATACTTTCCAGTTAAAGCTCTTCCTGTCATGTTTTTCATACCTACCATATTGGTAGTTTTATTTATCTTAAAAGATCTAGTCCTGTTTCTAGATAATCCTTCTTGTGATCCTACTCTATCTAAATACTCAGAACTGCAAGATTCAATAAACATATTGTCTACAACACTAGTAGAATGATCTTCAAAATTATCAAATTCATTTACAATAGTTTCTACTAAATTAGTTATCTTAGAATTAGGAGTTGGATCTTTAATATTTAAAGAACTAGAAACTTGTTGCGCAATATGTTGTTTTAACGTTTTATTAGTAGCCAATTGAAACTCCTTTGACTGTATCTATGTTTAGATATATTGTGTAATCATCTACCTCTGCAATTATAATCCTAATTTCTATGATATTTCCTTCGGCTAATCCATATACTTTAAAAAGTCTACTAGGAAGTACATCTAAGGCTTTAATGTCATTTGTAATAGTACTTACAATATCTCTTACAAGTCCGTCGTCAATTCCTTTTCCAATAAACCTATCGTAGTTAGCACCATATTTTTCAAAGAACATATAATCACCATAATTACTTTTTAAGAAATCAGCTATAATTTGCATGATAGCTTTCATGTTCCAATTAATTTTTAAGTCTTCATTCTCTAACTCTATATCTCCAAAAGTATCAAAAGCAAGAGTAGAACTTGTATACATTGATCCTAACATTAAATTAAACTCTGAAGAATAGAAGCAATTCCTGAAACGGAAGCTAAATTTTTAACTGGTAAATCCATAACCAATGTTGGTATAGGAGTTATCATTGTGGAAGGGAGGCAAGTAGATAGAAGAGGATTTAATTTAAAAATACCTCCAATCTTAATATTATCTACTTGAGAAGTTATTGAAAGTGCACCATTAATATATACACCTCCTTCTCCTGAAGCTGTTACACTTACAGGTCCTGAAGTTATTTGAGAGTAAGTATCTCCTGCTATTACCATAGAAGAAGAACTTGCACTTGTTTTTAAAACTTTCATTATTATCTCGCTGAAAAGATTTTAACTGGTAAGTGACATTTTTTAGTTTTCATGTCGTTATTGTCTAATTCTCTTAACAGTTCTTCAATGCTGTCAGCTGCAGGAACAATTACTTCTCCTTCTACAGCTTCTTTAATATCTCTATAATTTACAGCATCTTTTTCGAATCGAATAGATTTCCCATCCCAATCAGAGACAGAGTATTTATACATCTTCTTAAGAGTTTCTAGAGGATATCCAAAACCTTCTATACGCTCTCTTACTACTTGTTCAGAAGAATCTAGAGGAACAAAACCACCAATATAATTTCTCATGGACTTTAAAATAGTCCTAGGAATTCTTAAAGGACTTTCATTTAACTCTGTAAGCTCTCCGATGTACTCAGCTTTCATAGCATATCTATCAATCTCAGTAACTAATACTTTACCGCCTATAAGAGTTAACGGATCTACAACATCCCTTTTCAAATCAATATTAGTAATTGGTATTAATAATTCAAAAGGACTATGAGCATTTACATCTCCTTTACAGTTATAGTACTCAGAGATATCATGTCCGTCTCTTCCATAATCTGTTATATTTTTTGTTCTTTTTATAATTGCATATAATATACTTTTTCTTGTTAATGTAGAAGTAATGACCCCTATAGATTCTATAGGTACATTTAACTTGTTATGAGTAGAGTCAAACTCTCCGTAACGGTACCCAATAGATGCAAGATCTTTGAGCCCGTCCGTAACCATTTTAATTCTTTGTGTTGTCATTTATATTCCTATTGAAAAGGATTTTCTGTTTCGCCTGTTTCTTGTTTTTTCAATTTAAAAGATTTCTTGATATTATCAATTTGTTCTTCTGCATATCTTCCTGATAACCAAGAGTTAGCTAAACTAGCTACTGTAGAGCTTGAAGTAACTCCCATTAAATAACCTGCCTTACTAATTGTCATCATATTTCTATCCCAGTTTTTCATCTTAGATTCAAAATAAGTGTCATAGCTATAACCAGAAATACCCGCTACAAACGGTCTTCCGTTATAAGCTGCAGGGAAGTACATTAAAGGTTGTCTTGTTAATTCATTTTCTTGTAATTTAGCAGTCACAAAAGAGAATACAATTGAGATGGCAACACGTATTAACCAACCAATAGGATTAGTTAACAATAATGCTCCAGCTACTTGAGTAACAGCAGCAAGAGAACGTGTAGCACTATACCAAGCAACTGCAGATCCTAATGTAATACCTGATTTAGTAAGAGCCCAAGAAGTTTTAATTACTCCTCTTCCTCCAGCAGATAGTAGTCCTCGTTTAAAAGTTACCCAAGAATATCTTGCTAAATCAAGACTTGTTTGTGATCTTCTAAATTGCCATATACTTGCAAATGCTTCTCTATAAGCAAAAAGACTAGCTCCTGTTCTAATAGGTACTGCTTTAACTAAACCTTTAGCAATGTCACTCATCTTAGTATTGAATAATAATCTTGACATACCAAAAATAGCAAATGAACTTAATGCAGCTCCTGCAAGAGGTGTGCCACCAGTTTCATGTAAAAGTTTACCTGCCCCTTCCCATCCTAGAGAATCAAACCAATTACTTTTACGTTTAGCATATAATTGTAATGCATCTATATATTCTTGATAAGTTGTGAAATCAATTTCATCATTACTTACTATACTTGAAGTTAATGTTGCATTTGTTAAAGCAATTTTAGCAGTAAATGAAAGTTTTAGAAATAGTGCAGAGTAAATAAAATTCCTAGCTTCAACTACAAGCCCTGGAGTTATTTCAGTAACAAAACCTAAATTCTCATTCATTATATGTTTACATTCTCTAACTTTGATCATTCCTTCGATTCTTCTTAAGTTATCATTAATATAAACATAATCTCCTGCCTTAATAGCTGGATTACCTACAACAGTTATAGTACCACTATACATTGTTTCAGATTGACGTCTAAGATCAGTTGTACCATACATAAATGCAGAATACTTACCATGAATCCCTGGCATTTGAAGTACACCATAACGGTGATCCCAAGCTGCTAAAGAGTCATCCACTTTCATCTTAAACTCTTCTAAATCTTCTCTTTCACTTGCATCTACATAGTCACTCTTGTCATTAAAATAAACTACATTTGTACCTGTATTAAATTTAGCATTTAATTTCATATTGTTTGTTAATATATTTAACTCGCTAGAAAATAAATGAAACCCAGTAACAGTGTCAAAACGTAAAGGACGTTTACTTACATACTCTTGACTAACTTCACTTTCTTGTGCCAAACCAACTTTTCTCATGAACTGAGGTTCTAAGTCTCTAGCAATATACATCTGTTCTTTTATTCCGAAGAATAAAGTCATTCTGTCTTGATAGAATAAAGGTTTAACTAAAGTTCCTGGATGTCTATATTCCATTTCTTTTAGGACAGCCCAAGGAGTTTGTCCGTGAAAT
>JACCEA012371602.1_pt1 | contig 15264 bp, 15 predicted proteins | sample 7449851 | NCBI WGS metagenome assembly JACCEA01 (sample SAMN15323453, study PRJNA562643) | freshwater metagenome | isolation source: river surface water | place: USA:Blue River Watershed | collected 2017-08-18 | reverse complement strand
GCGGTGGCCGGGTCGGTCATGATCGTCGCAGGGTTGCTGTTGATCAGGATGACCTTGTAGCCCTCCTCGCGCAGGGCCTTGCAGGCCTGCACGCCGGAGTAGTCGAATTCACACGCCTGGCCGATGATGATCGGGCCGGCGCCGATGATGAGGATGCTCTTGAGGTCTTGGCGTTTGGGCATGGCTTTAGCTCCCGCAGGGCCGCCCCAAGGGAGCGGGCGCCCCCTCGGGGGGCAGTGAAACGGCGAAGCCGTGAACGTGGGGGCTCATATTCATTTTCCGGCGGCGTCCATGAGGCTGGTGAACCTGTCGAACAGGTAGCCGATGTCGTGGGGGCCGGGCGAGGCTTCCGGGTGGCCCTGGAAGCAGAACGCGGGCTTGTCGGTGCGGGCCAGGCCCTGCAGCGTGCCGTCGAACAGGCTCACATGGGTGGCGCGCAGGTTGGACGGCAGGGTCTTTTCGTCCACGGCGAAGCCGTGGTTCTGGCTGGTGATGGACACGCGGCCGGAGTCGAGGTCCTTCACCGGGTGGTTGGCGCCGTGGTGGCCGAACTTCATCTTGAAGGTCTTGGCACCCGAGGCCAGGGCCAGGATCTGGTGGCCCAGGCAGATGCCGAAGGTGGGGTAGCCCGCCTCGATCAGCTCGCGGGTGGCGGCGATGGCGTAGTCGCAGGGCTCCGGGTCGCCGGGGCCGTTGGACAGGAAGACGCCGGTCGGATTGAGCTTCTTCACTTCGCTGGCCGGAGTCTTGGCCGGCACCACGGTGACGCGGCAGCCGCGCTCGGCCAGCATGCGCAGGATGTTCTTCTTGACGCCGAAGTCGTAGGCCACCACGTGGTAGCGCGGGCTCTCGAGCTTGCCGTAGCCGCTGCCGAGGCGCCATTCGGTCTCGGTCCAGTCATACGGTTTGTCCGTGCACACCACCTGGGCCAGGTCGAGACCGGTCATGGACGGGGCCTTTTTGGCCTCGGCGATGGCGCGCTCGATGTGGGCGGGGGTGATGGCTTCGCCAGCGGCCAGGGCCAGGATGCAGCCGTTCTGGGCGCCCTTCTCACGCAGCAGTCGGGTGAGCTTGCGGGTGTCGATGTCGGCGATGGCGACGGTGCCTTCGCGGACCAGGTACTCGGAGAGCGTGGCGGTGCTGCGGAAATTGGAGGCGACCAGGGGAAGGTCGCGGATGATGAGGCCTGCGGCGTGGACCTTGCCGGCTTCGATGTCCTCCTCGTTGACGCCATAGTTGCCGATGTGCGGATACGTCAGCGTGACGATCTGCCGGCAGTAGCTGGGGTCGGTGAGGATTTCCTGGTAACCGGTGAGGGAGGTGTTGAACACCACCTCGCCGGTGGTGGAGCCGGTGGCTCCGATCGAAGTGCCGGTAAAGACCGTGCCGTCTGCGAGCGCCAGGAGGGCGGAAGGCTTGGACGCCTGTTGAGACAAAAGCACTGGGTTCTCCGGATGATGCGGGTACGCCCAAACACGACCGGTGGCTATCTGCCCGCGAGAGACGGGCGCCCGGTGTTGCTTTTGTTCAGGGGATAGGCGGGGGTTGCGCTAGGCGTACGGGTTTGCGGGAAAGCCGCTGATTATAGCCTTGCCCCAGAGGGCTCCCTCGGGGAAACCCGGGGATCCCAGGCCTGTTTTCCGGGCTTTCGGTACGGACTGGCGGCAGGTCCGCGCCGATCCGGCCCGGGCGCCGGCTTCAGGCCCGGGCCGCGGCGCTGGCGTGCAGGCAAATGGCCGCCGCGGTGGCCACGTTGAGGGACTCCTCGCCCCCCGGCTGGACGATGCGCACGGACCCGGTGCACAGGGCGGCGGCGCCCTCGCCCACGCCCTGCCCCTCGTGGCCGAAGACCCAGGCGCAGGGCCAGGGCAGCGGCATCCGGTGCAGCCACTCGCCCGCGTGCGAGCTGGTGGCCAGGCGGGGCATGGCCAGGCGGCCCAGGGCCTCGGGCTCGGCCGATTCGATCAGCGACAGGCCGAAATGCGCGCCCATGCCGGCCCGCAGCACCTTGGGCGACCACAGGGCGGCGGTGCCCTTGAGGGCCAGCACCTGGGTGAAGCCGAAGGCCGAGGCGCAGCGCAGGATGGCGCCGACGTTGCCTGCGTCCTGCAGCCGGTCCAGGACCACGGTGGCCGCACCGGGGTCCAGCTCGGGCGCGGCCGGCAGCGGCATCACGAAGCCCATGCGGGCCGGCGACTCGAGGCCGCTGATCGACTGGAACAGGGCGTCGGGCAGGATGACGGTGCGCACCGGGGCCGCGCCGAGGTCGAGCGCGCCGTTCTGCTCCCACAGGCTCTGGGCGTAGACCGCCACCTCGGGCCGGCCGCCCCGGGCCAGCAGGGCCCGGCACAGGTGGTCGCCCTCGAGCCAGACGCGGCCTTGGCGGCGGTAGCCGGTGGCGTCCTGGGCCAGGCGGCGCAGGTCCTTGAGCCAGGGGTTGTCGCGGGATTCGATGCGGGTCAGGGTGTCGGCCATGGTCAGGATGGAATAGGGTCAGGCCGGAAGCCGGGCCGCCGAGGGACCGGCAGGAGGCAGCACGGCAGCCACCGGCGAGAAGGACCGGCGGTGCTCGGGGCAGGCGCCATGGGCGCGCAGCGCCTCCAGGTGCTCGGCGGTGCCGTAGCCCTTGTGGCGGTCAAAGCCGTACTGGGGAAACTGCTCGTGGAAGGCGGCGCACCAGCGGTCCCGGTGCACCTTGGCCAGGATGGAGGCGGCGCTGATCGCCTGCACCTTGGCGTCGCCGCCGACGATGGCCTCGCACAGCACCTCCAGGCGCGGCAGGCGGTTGCCATCGACCAGCACCTTGGCGGGCTTGAGCCGCAGGCCTTCGACCGCGCGCTGCATGGCCAGCATCGTGGCCTGCAGGATGTTGAGGCGGTCGATCTCCTCCACGCTCGCCTCGCCGATGCTGCAGCACAGGGCCTTGGCGCGGATCTCGTCGTAGAGGCGCTCGCGGCGAAGGGCGGTGAGCGCCTTGGAGTCGGCCAGGCCCGCGATCGGGCGGGTGTCGTCGAGGATGACGGCGGCGGCCACCACCGGGCCGGCCAGGGGGCCGCGGCCGGCCTCGTCCACGCCGGCGACCAGGCCCACCGGGTCCCAGTCGAGGCTGACCTGCACCGGCGCCGTATGCGGAGCGCGGCGGCGGCGGACGGGGCTAGGAGGCGAGGACTCTTTCGATGGCATCGGTGGCAAGGGCGGCGGTGTCGCGGCGAAGCTGCTCGTGCAGGCCGTGGAAGCGGGCCTGGAGGGAGGCGATTTTCGCAGGCGAATCGAGCCAGGCCATCACCGAGCGGGCCAGCAGCTGCGGCGTGCAATCGTGCTGCAGCAGTTCGGGCACCGCCATTTCCCGCAGCAGGATGTTGGGCAGGCCCACCCAGGGCTGCAAGGCCTGCCGCTTCATCAGCTGCCAGCTGAGGGGGTTCATGCGGTAGCCGATCACCATCGGCCGCTTGTAAAGCGCCGCCTCGAGCGTTGCCGTGCCGCTGGCGATCAGGGTGACGTCGCAGGCGGCCAGCACCTCGTGCGAGCGCCCCGTCACCACCTTGACCGCGTCCCACAGGCCTGCGCGGGCCACCGCCTCGCGAATCGAGTCCACCTGCGACGGCACCGCCGGCACCACGATGCGCAGGCCGGGCCGCTTGACCCGCACCCGGTAGGCCGCCTCGAGGAAGGCGGAGGCCAGGTACTGCACCTCGGAGGCGCGGCTGCCCGGAAGCACGGCCAGCACCTCGCCCCGCTCGGGCAGGCCCAGCGCGCGGCGGGCCTCGAGCTTGTCGGGGTCCTGGGGAATGACGCTGGCCAGGGGGTGGCCGACATAGGTGGCGGGGATGCCGTGCTGCGCCAGGAGCTCCGGCTCGAAGGGGAACAGGCACAGCACGTGGTCGGCGGCGCGGCGGATCTTCTCCACCCGGCCGGGCCGCCAGGCCCAGATCGAGGGGCAGACGAAGTGCACGGTGCGCAGGCCGGCGCCGCGCAGGTCGGCCTCGAGGTCGAGGTTGAAGTCGGGCGCGTCGACGCCGATGAACAGGTCGGGCCGGTCGGCCAGCAGGCGCTCCTTGAGCGCCTTGCGGATGCCGACGATGCCGCGGTAGTGCCGCAGCACCTCGATGTAGCCGCGCACCGCCAGGCGCTCAGCGGGCCAGTCAGCGCGGAAGCCGTTGCCCTTCATGACCGGGCCGCCGATGCCCCAGGCGCTCATGTCCGGCCAGCGCCGGCGCATGCCCTCCAGCAGAAGGCCGGCCAGCAGGTCACCGGAGACCTCTCCCGCGACCATGCCGACCTTGAGCGTCATCGTCCTGCCCGCCCTGCCCTCAGCGCACGATCCCGCGCTGGGGCGAGACGCCCTGCAGGAAGGCCGACATCATGTCGACGTCGGGCCGGGCCTCGGGGGTGTCGTCCGCCAGGGCGGCGATGCGGGCCTGGGCCTGCTCCAGGGTGAGGCCGTCGCGGTACAGGGCCTTGTGCATCGCCTTGACGGCAGCCACGCGCGCGGGCGAAAAGCCCCGGCGGCGCAGGCCTTCGTAGTTCATCGAGCGCGCCGAGGCCGGCTGGCCCTGGCTCATGACGAAGGGCGGCTGGTCGGCGAAGAGCAGCGAGCACATCGCGGTCATGCCGTGCGCGCCGATGCGCACGAACTGGTGGACCACGGTGAAGCCGCCGAGGATCACCCAGTCGCCCACCTCGACGTGGCCGGCGATCTGGGAGTTGTTGGCGAAGATGGTGTGATTGCCGACGATGCAGTCGTGGGCGACGTGGGTGTAGGCCATCAGCCAGTTGTCGCTGCCGATGCGGGTGACACCGCCACCACCGGGCGAGCCGATGTTGAAGGTGGTGAATTCGCGGATCGTGTTGCGGTCGCCGATGATCAGCTCGCAGGGCTCGCCCGCGTACTTCTTGTCCTGCGGGATCGCGCCGAGCGAGGCGAACTGGAAGATGCGGTTATCCCGGCCAATGGTGGTGTGGCCCTCGATCACGCAGTGCGGGCCGATGGTGGTGCCCGCGCCGATCGTGACGTGCTCGCCGATGACGCTGTAGGGCCCGATGGTGACCGAGGGGTCGATGCGGGCGCCGGGCGCGACGATGGCGGTGGGATGGATGTTCTGGCTCAACGCCCGGTCCTTCAGGCGATGCGGCGCATGGTGCACATGAGCTCAGCCTCGCAGGCCACCTCGTCGCCCACGCGGGTCACGCCCTTGAACTTGTAGATGCCAGCCTTGGCGCGCTCCAGGCTCACCTCCATGGTGAGCTGGTCGCCCGGCTCCACCGGCCGCTTGAAGCGCGCGCCGTCGATGCCGGCGAAGTAGTACACCGTCTTGTCGTCGGGGGTCACGCCCTCGGTGGCGAAGGACAGGAGGGCCGCAGACTGGGCCATGGCTTCCAGAATGAGCACGCCGGGCATGACCGGGCGGTGCGGGAAGTGGCCGGTAAAGAAGGGCTCGTTGATGGTGACGTTCTTGAGGGCGACGATGCGCTCGCCCTTGGTCAGGCTCACCACCCGGTCCACCAGCAGGATGGGGTAGCGGTGCGGAAGCTGCTTGAGGATCTGATGGATGTCCATCACGGCTTGTTCAGACATGGTTCTTCTCGAGTGCTTTGATGCGGTCGCGCAGCGAATGGAGCTGGCGCAGCGTGGCGGCGTTCTTCTCCCAGGACGCATTGTCGTCCAGGGGGAAGACGCCGGTGTAGAGGCCAGGCTTGGCGATGGAGCGGCTCACCAGCGACATGGCGGAGATGTGCACATGGTCGGCGATGGTCAGATGGCCCACGATGCCCGATTTGCCGCCGATGGTGCAGTGTGCCCCGATGCGGGCGCTGCCGGCGATGGCCACGCAGCCGGCGATGGCGGTGTGGCGGCCGATGCGGACGTTATGGCCAACCTGGATCAGGTTGTCGAGCTTGACACCGTCTTCGATGACGGTGTCCTCGAGCGCGCCGCGGTCGATGCAGGTGTTGGCGCCGATCTCGACGTCGTCGCCGATGCGCACCGCGCCCAGCTGCTCGATCTTTTCCCAGGCGCCTTCATGCGGGGCGAAGCCGAAGCCGTCGGCGCCGATCACCACGCCGGGGTGGAGGAGGCAGCGCGCGCCGATGACGCAGCCTTCGGACACGGTCACGCGCGACTTGAGGACGGTGCCCTCCCCGATGCGCGCGCCGCGCTCGACCACGCACAGCGCGCCGATGCGGGCCGTGGGGTGCACCTCGGCGTCCGGGTCGACGACCGCGCTGGGGTGGATGCGGGGGCCGGACGCCTCGGCCGGGGCATGGCGCGCCCTCCACAGGCGGGTCAGGCGGGCGAAGTAGAGGTAGGGGTCCTCGGCCACGATGGCCGTGCCGCGGGCCTGGGCGGCCTCGCGCAGGGCTGGGCCCACGATGACACAGGCCGCCTTGGAGGCGGCCAGTTGCGGTTGGTAGCGGGGGTTGCTCAGGAAGCTGAGCTGGTCGCCGGAGGCGGACTCCAGCGGCGCCAGGCCCTCGATGGACTGGCCGGGGTCGCCGATCAGCTCCCCCCCCAGTGCCTGGACGATGTCACCCAGTCGCAGCGTCACCTCACCGGCTCGCGGCGGCGTTGAGGGCGCGGATCACCTTGTCGGTGATGTCGTGCTTGGGGTTGATGTAGACCGCTTCCTGGAGGATGAGGTCGTACTTGTCCTGCTCGGCGACCTGCTTGACCACGCGGTTGGCGCGCTCGAGCACCTGCTGCAGCTCTTCATTGCGGCGGGCGGCCAGGTCCTCCTGGAACTCGCGGCGCTTGCGTTGGAGTTCGCGGTCCTGGTCGGCCAGCTGGCGCTGGCGCTGCTGGCGCTGGCTCTCGGACAGAGTGGGCGCGTCGCGCTCGAACTTGTCGGAAGCGGCCTTGAGGGTCGCGGCCAGGTCGTTCATTTCCTTCTCGCGCTTGGAGAACTCCTGCTCCAGGCGGGTCTGGGCAGCCTTGGAAGCGCCGGCCTCACGCAGGACGCGGTCGGTGTTGACGAAGCCGATGCGGAAGTCCTGGGCCAGGGCGGGGGCGGTGAGCGCCAGGGCGGCGAACAGGCCGAGGGCCCAGCGAACGAGGATTTGCTTCATTAGAAGGAGGTTCCGATCTGGAATTGGAATTTTTCGATTCTATCGCCCGGGAACTTGCGCACCGGGTGGGTGTAGGCGAAGCGCAGCGGACCGATGGGCGAAATCCAGGACAGGCCGGCACCGGCGGACGCGCGCAGCTGGGACAGGTCGAAGCGCTCGTCTGCGCCGTAGACGTTGCCCATGTCGAAGAAGCCGTACAGGCGCACGCTGCGGTCATTCCCCATCCCCGGCATGGGACCCAGCAGTTCGCCGTTGAGCGCCAGCTTCCGGGTGCCGCCGACGATGGCACCGGTCACGTCGCGCGGGCCCAGGGTGCCGGAGCCGAAGCCGCGGACCGAGCCCAGGCCGCCCCCGGTGAAGTTCTTGAAGACCGGGTAGGAGGAGTCCCCGATGGCCTGGCCCCAGCCGAAGTCGGAGTTGAAGGCCAGGGTGAACTGGCGGTCCAGCGGAACGTACTGCTGCAATTGATAGCTGCCGCGGAAGTACTTCGCGTCACCGGCCGGGCTGATCTCGCCGTTCACGCGCTGCAGGCGACCGCGGGAGGGCACCAGGGCGCTGTCCCGATCATCGCGGTACCAGCCTAAGGTGAAGGGGACGAGCGTGCTCTTGTAGCCCACATCGCGGGCGTAGATCAGGTAGGCGGCGGGGATGGCGGCGCCGGTCACGATATTGTTCTGCTCCACACCCGCACCGAAATAAACCGTATCGACCTCGGTGAAGGGCACGCCGAAGCGCAGGCTGCCGCCGGAGGTGACGATACGGTAGTTGCCGCCCTGGTCCTGGTAGGGCCGGACGTCTCGGTGGTAGAGCTCCCAGGTGCGGGAGACGCCATCCGCCGTGTAGTACGGGTCGGTGGTGTTGATCGAGAACACCCGGTTGTACTTGCTGGTGTTCAGGTTGAACGACAGGAACTTGCCCGAGCCGAAGGCGTTGTCCTGGGTGACACCCAGGCCCAGGGTGATCTTTTCGGCGGAGGAAAAGCCGGCAGTGAACTGGATCGCGCCGGTGGGCTTTTCCTCGACGGTGAGCAACAGGTCGACCTGATCCGGCGCGCCGGGCACCTCCTGGGTCTCGATCGCCACGCTCTTGAAGTAGCCCAGTCGGTCCACCCGGTCGCGGGAGCGGCGGATGCGGTCGCCGTCGTACCAGCTGGCCTCGAGCTGCCGGAATTCGCGCCGGATGACTTCGTCACGGGTGCGGTTGTTGCCGGCGATGTTGATGCGGCGCACATAGGCGCGGCGGCTGGGTTCAGCCTGGACCACCAGCTGCACGCGGCCATTGGCGCGGTCGACCTCCGGGCGGGCCTGCACCTGAGCGAAGGCGTAGCCGAAGTTGCCGAAGTAGTCGGTGAAGGCCTTGGTGGTCCGGGTGACGTCGTCAATGTTGTAGGGCTGGCCCGGCTTGATGGACACCAGGGCCTTGAACTCGTCGTCCTTGCCCAGGAAATTGCCTTCCATCTTGACGCCGCTCACCACGAAGCGCTCGCCTTCGGTGATGTTGACGATGATGGACACGTCCTTCTTGTCCGGCGACAGCGCGACCTGGGTGCTGTCGATGGTGAATTCCATGTAGCCGCGCTGCAGGTAGAAGGACCGCAGGTTCTCCAGGTCCGCGTTGAGCTTGGTGCGGGAGTACTGGTTGGACTTGGTGTACCAGCTGAAGATGCCGCCGGTGTCCTGGCTGAACTCGCCCTTGAGCTTGCTCTCGCTGAAGGCCTTGGCGCCGACGATGCGCAGTTCGCGGATGCGCGCGGTGGCGCCTTCGTTCACCGAGAAGGTGAGGTTGACGCGGTTGCGCTCGATCGGGGTGACGGTGGTCACCACCTCGGCAGCGTAGAGGCTGCGGCCGACGTACTGGCGCTTGAGCTCCTGCTCGGCGCGGTCGGCCAGGGCCTGATCAAAGGGCCGCCCGTCGGCCAGGCCGATGTCGCGCAGGGCCTTGATCAGGGTGTCCTTGTTGAATTCCTTGATGCCGGAGAAGTCGACAGCGGCAATGGTGGGCTGCTCCTGCACGACCACGACCAGCACGTCGCCCTGCACCTCCAGGCGCACGTCCTTGAACAGGCCCAGGGCGAAGAGCGAGCGGATGGCGGCGGTGCCCTTGTCGTCCTCGTAGCGGTCGCCGACGCGGACCGGGATGGAGGCGAAGACGGTGCCGGGCTCGACGCGCTGCAGGCCTTCGACGCGGATGTCGCGGATGGTGAAGGGTTCGACGGCCCAGGCCTGCGCGGCGAAGGCCAGCGACATCAGCCCGCCCATGATGCGGAGGGAGAGAGGGGCGAGACGACGGGCGCTGCGCTTGTAGGGTGGGTTCATGGATTGTTCAGGAGGCGCGTGAGGTCGTTGAACAGGGCGATGGACATCATGGCCAGCAGGACCGCCACGCCCGCGCGCTGGAGCCGCTCCAGCCAGGCGTCGGACACGCCCCTTCCCGTCACCAACTCCCAAAGATAATACATCAGGTGCCCCCCATCGAGGACGGGTAGCGGCAGCAGGTTCAGCACCCCCAGGCTCACGCTGACCATGGCCAGAAAGACCAGGTACTGCGAAAGTCCCATGCTGGCGGAACGGCCGGCGTAGTCGGCGATGGTGAGCGGCCCGCTGAGGTTGGACAGCGAGGCCTCGCCAATCACCATCCGGCCCATCATGCGCAAAGTGAGAACGGATACCTCCCAGGTCCGGGACGCCCCGGACACCAGCCCTTCCCACGGCCCCTGGCGCACCAGCGCGGTCTGGGGCGGCGAGCCCACGAAGGCGCCGATGCGGCCGACCGTCTGGCCAGCCTGGCCCGTCTGACCGGCACCACCCGCCCTGCCCGGCTCACCGGCCACCTCGGGCGTGACCTGCAGCGCCAGCTCGCGGCCCTCCCGCAGCACCCGCCAGGTGGCCGTGACCGGCTGACCGTCCGGCCCGACCTGGCGGCGGATCCACTCACGCAGCTGCTGCCCGTCGACGATGGCCTGGGCGCCCGCGGCCAGCACCCGGTCGCCCGGCTGCAGGCCGGCGCGCTCGGCCGCGCCGCCTGCGACCACACGCCCCAGCACCGGCTCGGTGAGCGGGGACACGATGCCGATGCGGCGCGCCAGGCCGGCGTCGGCATCGGCGCCCGCCAGCTGCGACAGCGGCAGCCGGACGTCGCGCGGTCCGCCGGGCGAGGCCGGGCCCAGCTGCAGCAGGATGTCCTCGCCCTCGAGCGCCGCCTGCATCAGGCGCCAGCGCAGGTCGTCGAAGGAGGCCACCGCCTGGGACGCGGGTACGCCGTCCGGCGATTCCGAAGTGCTCGGCTCGGCGGTGGCCAGCACCTCCTCGCCGCCCGTCAGCCCGGCGCGCTCGGCCAGCGAGCCGGACACCGGCGCCGACAGCAGCGCGCGCGGCGCCTCGACACCGGTCCAGGCGGCCGCCGCATACAGCAGCACGGCCAGCCCCAGGTTGGCCAGCGGCCCGGCGGCGACGATCAGGAAGCGCGCGCGCAGCGAGGCGCGGTTGAAGGCGCGGTGAGCCTCGGCCGCGTCCACCGGGGCCTCGCGCTCGTCGAGCATGCGCACATAACCGCCCAGGGGCAGCGCGCAGAGGGTGAATTCGGTGTCCTGACCCGGCCGGGGACGGCGCGGCTTCCAGCGAAACAGCACCCGGCCGAAGCCGACGGAGAAACGCAGCACCTTCACATCGCAGGCCACCGCCGCGCGGTAGTGGCCGTACTCGTGGACCGTGATCAGCAGGCCCAGGGCAAGGAGGAAAGCGAGGACGGTGAGCATGGCGGGCTGAGGACTGCGAAAAATGGACCGGCGCCGCTCGCCTCAGGCCAGGCGGGCGATGCCCTCGGCGGCCACCCGCCGCACCCGGGCATCCAGGGCCAGCAGGTCCTCGACGCTGCGCGGATGCTCGGGTTGGACCGCGGCCAGCGTGGCCAGGTTCAGGGCGTGGATCTGGTCGAAGCGGAGGCGGCGGGACAGGAAGGCGTCCACCGCCACCTCATTGGCGGCGTTGAGCACCGCGGTCGTGCCGGGCGCGGCCTCGAGCGCCTGCCAGGCCAGGGCCAGGCCGGGGAAGCGTCCGCGGTGACCGTGGCTCTCCAGCGATTCGAAGCTCAGGTCGGACAGCGCGGTGAAATCGAGCGGCTGCGCCCCCGAGGCGATGCGCTCGGGCCAGGACAGGCCGTAGGCGATCGGCACGCGCATGTCGGGTGTGCCCAGCTGTGCCACCACCGAGGTGTCGCGGTACTGCACCATCGAATGCACCACGCTCTGGGGGTGGATCACCACCTCGAGCCGGCGCGGCGCGAGGCCAAACAGGTAGCGCGCCTCGATCACCTCGAGCGCCTTGTTCATCATGGTGGCCGAATCGACCGAGATCTTGCGGCCCATCGACCAGTTGGGGTGCTTGCAGGCCTGCTCCGGCGTCACCTCGCGCAGCTGCGCGGGCGCCCAGGTGCGGAAGGGACCGCCCGAGGCGGTGAGGATGATCTTCTCGACCCGGGCGTCCCAGGTAGCCCGGTCCTCGGGCAGGGACTGGAAGATGGCCGAGTGCTCGCTGTCGATCGGCAAGAGCGTCGCGCCGCCCTCCTCCACCGCGGCGAGGAAGACTTCGCCCCCCACCACCAGCGCCTCCTTGTTGGCGAGCAGCAGGCGCTTGCCGGCGCGGGCCGCGGCCATGCAGGGGCCCAGGCCGGCGGCGCCGACGATGGCCGCCATGACCATGTCCACTTCCGGGTGGGCCGAGATCTCGGCCAGCGCGCCTTCCCCGGCCAGGACCCGGGTGGGCAGGCCCTCGGCCGCCAGGCGCGACGCGAGTTCGCTGCTGGCGCCGGCGTCGGCCATGACCGCGAAGCGGGGACGGTGGGTGGCGCACAGGGCCAGCATCGGCTCGACCTGGCGGGCGGCGCTCAGGGCGAAGACCTCGAAGCGCTCCGGGTGGCGGGCGACGACGTCCAGGGTGCTGGTGCCGATGGAGCCGGTGGCGCCCAGGACGGTGATGCGTTGGCGGGTCATGCGGAGCCGGAAAGGGTGACGGGTACTGCGTGAAAGACGAGGGACGCGGGCTAGAGCGAAGCGAACATCATCGCCAGCGGCAGGACCGGCAGCAAGGCGTCGACCCGGTCCAGCACGCCGCCGTGCCCGGGCAGCAGGCCGCTGGAATCCTTGGCGCCGGCGGCGCGCTTGACCAGCGACTCGACCAGGTCGCCCACCACGCTCATCGCGGCGAGGAACAGGAGCGCCAGCACCAGGACCAGCGGGCCGCGCTCGCCCAGGCGGGTGTAGAGGCTGTCCGACCAGCCGGCGGCCGCGCCCCAGGTGGCGTCGACCTGGCGCCAGGCCAGGCCCACCCCCAGCACCGCCAGCATGCCGCCCCAGGCGCCCTCCCAGCTCTTGCCGGGGCTGATGGCCGGGGCCAGCTTGACGGAAACGAGGCGCAGGCCGAAGGCCCGGCCGGCGAAATAGGCGGCCACGTCGGCAGCCCAGACGAGGACGAAGACCGACAGCAGGAAATTGATGCCGATGGCGCGGGCCTGGGCCAGCGCCAGCCAGGCGAGCCACAGGGCGATGACACCGACCACGACGCGGGCCGAGGCCGCGAGCCCGGGCCAGCCCGCCACGCCGCGGCGCAGGACGAGCGCGCCTCCGAGCACCCACAGCGCGCCGGCGCCGAACCAGAGGGCCGGCAGTGGCTGGCCGACCCAGCCGGCCTGCCAGGCCAGGCCGCACAGCGCCAGGCAGGCGGCGCCGCAGGCCAGGGCCGCGCCCTGGCGCAGGCCATTGAGGCGGCCCCACTCCCAGGCGCCGGCGGCCAGGAGCACCAGCACCACCACCGCGAAGGGGCCGGGGCTGGGCCAGAACAGGGCCGGCAGCAGCACCGCCAGCAGGGCCAGGGCGGTGATCACGCGTTGCAGCAGCATGGGAAAAAGGCGGGGCTCAGGCCGCCTGCCGCTCGGACGCGGGAGGGGAAGGCGGAGCCTGCCGCACCTGGGCGGAGGTCTTGCCGAAGCGGCGCTCACGCTGGTTGAAGTCGGCGATGGCCGCGTCCAGGTCGGCAGCGCCGAACTCGGGCCAGAGCTTGTCGGTGAAGTACAGCTCGGCGTAGGCCGACTGCCAGAGTAGGAAGTTGCTGATGCGGTGCTCACCGCCGGTGCGAATGAGGAGGTCCGGGTCCGGCACATGGGCCAGGGCCAGGGCGCCGTTCAGGCCCTCTTCGGTGATGGCCTGGCCGGCCTGCGCCAGGCGGGCCGCGGCCTGGGCAATGTCCCAGCGGCCGCCGTAGTTGAAGCAGATGTTGAACACCAGGCGGTCGTTGCCGGCGGTGGCGGCCTCGGCCTGGGCCAGGCCCTCCTGCACCTTGGGCGAGAGGCGCGAGCGGTCGCCCACGAAGTGCAGGCGCACGCCCTTCTCGCGCAGCGGTGCGATCTCGCGGCCGAGGGCGCCGGCGAGCAGGTCCATCAGGCCCGAGACCTCGTCGGCCGGGCGGTTCCAGTTCTCGGAGGAGAAGGCGAAGACGGTGAGCACCTTCACGCCCAGGTCGCCGCAATGGCGCACGCAGGCGTGCAGCGCGTCGAGCCCCTTCTTGTGACCGGCCAGGCGCGGCATGAAGCGTGCCGACGCCCAGCGGCCATTGCCATCCATGATGATGGCGATGTGGTGGGGGACGGGGGCGCTCACGACCTGGGCAGGCGGTGGGTGGACGCGTCGGAGCCCGGCCGGTCAGACGGCCAGGATTTCCTGTTCCTTGGCGGCGACCAGGGTGTCGATCGAGGCGATGTGCTTGTCGGTCACCTTCTGGATGTCGCCTTCGGCGCGCTTCTGGTCGTCTTCAGACGCGAGCTTGTCCTTGACCAGCTTCTTCACATGCTCGTTGGCGTCGCGGCGCAGGTTGCGGATCGCGATCTTGGCGTTCTCGCCCTCGCTGCGCACCAGCTTGGTCATCTCCTTGCGGCGCTCCTCGCTCATGGGAGGCATGGGCACGCGGATCAGATCGCCCATGGAAGCCGGGTTCAGGCCCAGGTCGCTCTCGCGGATGGCCTTCTCGATCTTGGCGCCCATGCCCTTTTCCCAGGGCGTCACGCCGATGGTGCGGGCGTCGATCAGGGAGACGTTGGCCACCTGGCTGATCGGCATCAGGGAGCCGTAGTAGTCGACCTGCACGGTGTCGAGCAGCGCGGGGTTGGCGCGGCCGGTGCGGATCTTGGTGAGGTTGTTCTTGAAGGCCTCGATGGAGTTGTCCATCTTGCCTTCCATGGTCTTCTTGATGTCGGCGACGGTGCTCATGGCTTGACTTCCTCGGGCGTGGCTCAGACGTGGACCAGGGTGCCCTCGTCCTGCCCCATGACGACACGTTTGAGCGCGCCTTCCTTGAAGATGGAGAACACCTTGATCGGCAGCTTCTGGTCGCGGCACAGGGCGAAGGCCGTGGCATCCATGATGCCCAGGTTGCGGCCCATGGCCTCGTCGAAGCTGATGGTGGAGTAGCGGGTGGCGGCCGGGTCCTTCTTGGGGTCGGCGGTGTAGACGCCGTCGACCTTGGTCGCCTTGAGCACCAGCTCGGCGCCGATCTCGGCGCCGCGCAGGGCGGCGGCGGTGTCGGTGGTGAAGAAGGGGTTGCCGGTGCCGGCGGCGAAGATCACCACCTTGCCCTCCTCCAGGTACTGGAGGGCCTTGGGCCGGACATAGGGCTCGACCACCTGCTCGATGGCAATCGCCGACATGACGCGGGCGGTGAGGCCCTGCTTGTCCATGGCGTCGGCCAGGGCCAGCGAGTTCATGACGGTGGCCAGCATGCCCATGTAGTCGGCGGTGGCGCGGTCCATGCCGACGGCGCCGCCAGCGACGCCGCGGAAGATGTTGCCGCCGCCGATGACGACGGCCACCTGCACGCCCATGTTCACCACCTCGGCCACCTCCTGCACCATCCGCACGATGGTCGCGCGGTTGATGCCGAAGGCGTCGTCGCCCATGAGGGCCTCACCAGACAGCTTGAGCAGGATGCGCTTGTGGGCGGGCTGGGCGGCGGTCATGGGCGGGGGACTCCTGGGCGAGGTGGTGTGACGAGTGTAGCGATCAGGGGCCGGGTCAGGCGCAGGTTCAGGCGCCCTTGGCGGCAGCCACCTGGGCAGCCACTTCGGCGGCGAAGTCGTCGACCTTCTTCTCGATGCCCTCGCCCACCACGTACAGGGTGAAGCCCTTCACGGTGGTGCCGGCGGCCTTGAGCATCTGCT
>JACCEA011880602.1_pt1 | contig 15272 bp, 11 predicted proteins | sample 7449851 | NCBI WGS metagenome assembly JACCEA01 (sample SAMN15323453, study PRJNA562643) | freshwater metagenome | isolation source: river surface water | place: USA:Blue River Watershed | collected 2017-08-18 | reverse complement strand
GGTATAATACTCAAAAATAGTTGGTAAAATGTACAATTATTAAATATAAGTAACTAATAATCAACGAGTTGTATTGTATATTTTGAATGATTGATGAAATTAGTTTCATCAATCATTTTTTGTTTCATGAAAATAGAAAAAAAAGCGATGCTGGGCGTGTGGATTTCAGACCAGTATCAAGTGGGGAAAGCAAGCTGGGAAACAGCGTTATAAGTGTAAAAATTGTGGAATTTTGTACTGCGAACAACGTAAAGATGTTCGCCTTCAAAATCGTTTTGTATGGTTTAAGAAATGGATTTTAGAACGCCAAACCTATCAAAGTTTGAGCAGAGAAAGTGGGTATAGTAGGGCAAGCCTTCAACGCCTTTTTTATGAATATTTAGCTCTGGCTCCAATACTGAAAATTCAAAATAAACGTACCTTACACATGCGAATGGATGGGACTTATTTCAAGCAATTTTGTTTGATAACTTATCAAGACCATCACAGTAATTATACGCAGTTGATTCGCTTTAGTGAGGATGAAAAATATGAAGAAATCAAAGAAGATTTGCAGAATCTTTTGCGATTAGGATTGAAGATTGATAGCATGACCGTTGATGGGCATAAAGGAACACTTAAAGCTATTAGAGAAGTATTAACTGAGACCAAAATACAACGGTGTTTAGTTCATTTACAGCGTCAGAGCTTAATTTGGCTTACGAAACGTCCAAAACATGAGCCAGCTAAAGACCTGCGAAGGCTGGTTTTAATGATTAGTAAAATTATCACTCATAATGATAAAACGGATTGGTTAAATCAGTTCAGAAATTGGGAGAAAACACACAAGTCTTTCTATCAACAAAAATCTTTCAATCAAAATACGGATAGGTATTGGTACACTCATAAGTTACTCAGGAGAACTTATATGTATATTAAATCAGCCATTCCATATATGTTCCATTTTCTGGACGATGTAGCTATTCCGAAAACCACCAATGGTATTGAAGGGTTCTTTTCTCACCTTAAAAATCACTTGGATGTTCATCGTGGTTTATCCGTTGAACATCGTAAAAACTTCATTAAATGGTATATCTTTTTTTCTAACGAAAAATGAGTTTTTTTAGCCATAACGTATGCCGACAGAATAAAAAAATGTAGCCCTGTTAATGAGCTACATTCTGTCGTTTACACGCCAAGTCTATTGCTAATTTGTTGGTCTCCACCAGAGCAAACTTCCTCTTCGACTCGGACGGGAATATAATACCTTTTATTATATTTTCCACCAACTATTTTTGAGTACATTACCAAAAAAGGAAAATCAGAGTATTTTAATGCGTGTAGCATAAATACCCTAATTTCCCTTTTTCAGTAAAAGTCTAAAGACCTATACTATTAATATCTATTACGATTGTTGTCACGGTCATAACCGCCACCACCACCGCCACGGTTGTATCCACCACCGCCGCCATAACCGCCACGGTCTCCACCGCCACCACGGTTATAACCACCGCCGCCACCGCCACGGTTATCTCTTTCTTTTTTCTCTTCAGCTTGATTAACTACTGCTGTACGTCCACCAATATCGGAGCCGTTCAATGCGTCAATTGCTTTTTGTGCCGCTGCATCGTCTGGCATTTCTACGAATGCAAAGCCTTTGCTTCTTCCAGTAAACTTGTCAGTGATGATTTTAACTGAACTTACTTCGCCATACTCTTCAAAATATTGCTTTAATTCGCTTTCTTGGATTTTAAAAGGCAGACTTCCAACAAAAATGTTCATGGTAACTTTGTGATTTGAATGATAAATTTTTACAAATGTATATTTATTTTATTAATAAGCTATAAATTTTTCATTTTTTTGGTAATAATATTTAATAATTAAGCATCAAAGGCATAAAGTAGAACTGTCGTATGCAGAAACTACTTTATGCCTTTGAAAATTGTAATCCATGTGACTGATTAGTTAGCCATTTCTGATAAGAATTTGATACGCATCAAGCGAAGCTCTTCTTCGGTGGTATCATCGCCTTCAAACTCTTTCAGAGCTGCTCCAATATTATCGGTTTCGGCAGTCATGAAATAATCATAGATTTCATCTTGGCGGTCTTCGTCAATTACTTGATTAATATAATAATCAAGGTTTAGGCGAGTACCCGAATAGCAAATATGTTCAATCTCTTCAATCAATTCGGTCATTGTAAGGTCTTTGGCTTCAACGATTTCGTCGAGGTTAATCTTACGGTCGATTTGCTGAATGATATAAATCTTAATTTTCGATTTATTTACGGCCGATTTTACGACTAAATCTTGTGTTGTTTCGATGTCGTTATCGTCAACGTATTTGGTGATTAGGTCGAGGAATGGCTTGCCGAATTTCTGTACTTTTCCGAGTCCAACACCATTGATTTGTGCTAAATCCTGCTGAGTAGTTGGGTAGGTAGTAGCCATTTCTTCGAGCGAAGGGTCTTGGAATACTACGTATGGTGGTACATTCTTTTCTTTGGCGATTTTCTTACGTAAAGCCTTTAATAACTCGAATAGGGCAGAGTCGAAGGCTCCACCACCCGATGAGCTATTGTTGGTCGAAATATCATCATCGTCGCTGCTTTCGGTGTTTTCGTAGTTGTGGTCTTCCGAAATCGTGATAGGGTGTGAGTCTTCAATGAACTTTTTACCTTTTTCAGTCAATTTTACTACGCCATAAGCATTCTCAATATCTTTTTCGATAAAGCCCAAAACCATCATCTGGCGAAGTACAGATACCCAATAGTCGTTTGAGGTACGTTTATTATCAGACTTTTTAGGAGCTTTCTCTGCTTTTTTAGTTGGCTTCGGCGATTTCGCTGCTACTGGTTTTGCTTCTTCGTCATCATCGTCATCATCCGAAATATCTAATTCTACTTCGTCCTCATCTTCTTCGTCATCCTCCTCATCTTCTTCGTCATGAGCCACAAACATACCTTTTCCTTTGCCATAAACCTCCAATTTATCGTGTTCGTGGCTTCTGATGTAAGCATTAGCTGTATTGGCCGTCAGAATATCGGCAATATGCTGAATATCAAATCTTTCACCCGATTGTAAAATTGCTTTTAAGCCCAAAACAGCTTCATCTTCAATTTTGATTTTCTTGGTTGGCTTAATACAGTTATCGCAGAAACCGCAATCTTTTTCTGAATATTCACCAAAATAACTCAATAATTGACGACGACGGCAAATACCTAAGTTAGAATAAGCCACCATCTCCATGAGTAATGCACGGGCATTATCTCGTTCAGTTACGGTTTTATCTTTATTGAATTTTTCGAGTTTCAGAATATCATCGTAGGCGTAGAACATTAAGCAGTTTCCTTCCAAACCATCACGCCCAGCACGACCTGTTTCTTGATAATAACCTTCGAGCGATTTTGGAGCATCATAGTGAATCACAAATCGAACATCGGGTTTGTCGATACCCATTCCGAAGGCGATTGTCGCTACGATTACATCACATTCTTCATTCAAAAACGCATCTTGGTTTTTCATGCGAGTATCGGCATCTAAACCTGCATGATAAGGCAACGATTTGATTCCGTTTACGGTTAATAAACTCGCAATCTCTTCTACCTTTTTGCGGCTTAAACAATAAATAATACCCGATTTTCCTTTGTTATTGGCTATGTATCTGATGAGTTGCTTCTTAGAATCAATCTTCGGTCTGATTTCGTAATAAAGGTTTTTACGATTAAACGAAGACTTGAAAATATGAGATTCCTCCATGTTGAGGTTCTTCTGAATATCCTGCTGAACCTTTGGAGTAGCCGTTGCGGTAAGTGCAATAATAGGTAGCTTGGCATCAATATCATCAATGATACCTCTGATGCGTCGGTATTCAGGGCGGAAATCGTGTCCCCACTCCGAAATACAGTGGGCTTCATCAACTGCAATAAACGAAAGTTTGGCTTTCTTCAAGAAAGTCAGGTTGTCTTCTTTGGTCAGAGATTCTGGGGCAATGTAAAGTAATCGACATTCACCACTCAACACATCATTCTTCACGCGAGTCATTTCCGACTTGTTGAGGGTTGAGTTCAAAAACTGAGCGTTGATACCAAATGCAGTCATTTGGTCAACTTGGTTTTTCATGAGAGCAATTAGCGGAGAAATCACAATGGCTGTGCCATCTAAAACCATTGCTGGTAGTTGGTAGCAAAGAGATTTTCCTGCCCCTGTTGGCATAATCACGAAGGTGTTATTGCCACTAACAATATTATTGATAATGGCCTCTTGTTCGCCTCTAAAGGCATCAAAGCCAAAGATTTCTTTGAGTTTTTCTTTTAAGGTCTGTTGTATCGCTGCGTCTACCATAAATGCAATGTTGCTGTACGGAAAATTATAATAGGTAAGTAATTACGCTAAGTTAGTAATTTTTTTAAACTTCTCTCTGAATTATTTTTGCACTGATTTTGCGTAATTAAGTTTTCTGTTTTATACCCAATTTAATGAATTCTATTTTCGAATCAAATATCTTTTGATTCACTTTATTTTGTTCACTGAGCAAACATCAAGTACTTTTGTCGTCAAATCAAGGATTAATAAAGTGAATACGAAGTTAGAAAAAAAAATACAAAGCGTTGCTAAAAAAGTTTTGCAAGATGAAGCGGAGGCAATTCTTTCTTTGAAAAGTTATATTAACGAAGACTTTGAGTCTTGTGTAGAAGCTATTCTTTACTCAAAAGGTAGATTAATTATAACAGGTATAGGAAAAAGTGCAATTATTGGACAAAAAATAGTAGCCACCATGAATTCGACGGGTACACCTGCGATATTTATGCACGCTGCCGATGCCATTCACGGCGATTTAGGCATGATTCAGCCAGATGATATTGTACTGTGTATTTCGAAGAGCGGTGATACGCCCGAAATCAAGGTTTTAGTACCTTTGCTTAAACGCTATGGTAACCAGCTAATAGCAATGGTGAGTAATATTGGCTCTTATTTGGCAAAAAATGCTGATTTTGTGCTAAATGCCCATATTGAGCGTGAGGCTTGTCCGCTTAACCTCGCCCCAACTACTTCTACAACAGTTGCGTTGGCTTTGGGCGATGCTCTGGCAATGTGTTTGTTGGAAGCCCGTGACTTTACGAGTCGAGATTTTGCCAAATATCACCCTGGTGGTAGTTTGGGCAAAAAATTATATTTAAAAGTCAGAGATATTTTTCCGCATAATGCTGTACCAAAGGTTTCGCCAGATGCTGATATTCAGACCGTTATTATTGAAATGACCTCTAAACGTTTGGGTGCTACGGCTGTTGTGGGTGAAACCGACGAACTACTTGGAATCATAACCGATGGTGATTTGAGAAGAATGCTAAATAAGCAAAAGGATTTTACGGCATTACAAGCGAAAGATATTATGAATGCCACGCCAAAGGTGATTTCGGCTGAGGAATATGCTGCCAGTGCTTTGGCAATTATGCAAGAAAAAAGTATTACGCAGTTGGTAGTGGTAGAAGATAAACAGTTGTTGGGTTTTGTGCATTTGCACGATTTATTGAAAGAAGGATTGGCGTAATGTTCAGTGACATCATTGCTAAGGTTGTGGGGATATGCCTACAACCTTTTTTGTTTTGGAGCGTGTAAACAAATTATTTATTGCTGATTTTCAATAACTGCTAAAGTATATGTATATTTCCCGCTAAAATTTGATTCGCTTACATTTATTCACATCAATTACTGAACTTCAATGACTGAACACTTACCTGACGAAAATTCTTTAGAGGCTGCTGATGATAGCTCAAAAAATGTAGAACCTTCTTCCGAGAATGAAAACATTCCAACCGAAGAAACACAGAATTTATCCATCGACGAAACTCCTCCTCCCACCGAACCTCCCGTTTTAGCCGAACCTAAAGCACCCATTTATCACGCTCCGTGGAGTTTATCGTTTTACGGCGAAGGTTCAAAGTATTTCGTGATTCGCCTCATCAATGCTATTTTACAGGTTGTTACCTTAAATTTTTATTATCCGTGGGCCAAAGCCGCCAAACTCAACTACTTATACGAACAAACTGAATTTGCTGGAAGCCGATTTAAGTTTCATGGTACGGGCAAAGAAATGTTTATCGGTTACCTAAAAATGTTGGCCATTATTCTGAGCATCTATGGATGTGTGTGGTGGGTGAGGAGCAACGAGCAATTTGTATTGGGCTTTTTGCTTTTATATGGTGGGTTGATAATTATTTACCCGCTTGCTTTGCACGGAACCGCTAAGTACCGACTTTCGAGAAGCTCATGGCGGGGGATTTTCTTCGGTTATCGGGGCGAATTGGGCGAATTATTTGCCAAGTTGTTTATCGGTATCGTAGTTAGCTTCTTTACGCTTGGTATTTATTGGTCGTGGATGCAAGTTGACATAAGAAAGTATGTAACCCAAAATGTCCGTTTCGGAAGTGTAGAGTTTGATTTTGTAGGAAAAGGGGCCGATTTGTTTTTAATTAAACTCAAGTATGTGATTTTTATATTTGCTGCTGCAATTTTTGGAATCATAATTCTGTTTTTTATGGGATTCTTCGGGGCGGGAGTTGCTAATATGCTGAAAACCGAAACGATTGATGGAATTACTTCTCCTTCAATTGGTTTAATAATTTGGTTAGTACTGATTTATTTATTTTTCATTGCTATCATGGGTTCTATTACACTGATGCGTCAGCGTGAAATATTTCAGTTCTATGCCGATAATACATTTTTGTGGCAAAATGAGCAATGGCATGGTGTAAAATTACACATGTCGTTTATTGACCTTTTACAGCTCAGTATCACAAATATGCTTTTGATATTGTTTACTTTGGGAATCGCCACGCCTTTTGTCGAAATCCGAACTTTACACTTTATTATGCCTCGTTTAGAAATAGATGGTTCATTCGACCCCGACTCGCTCACACAAACCGAAAGTAATTATCGTGATGCCTTCGGCGAAGATGTTGGTGATTGGTTAGATATTGATTTGGCGTAAACACCCCTAACACTATTATTTCTCTGCCATTTTTAGGTAGTATTTAAAAGATTATGATAACTGTTTACTGATAACTGCTCACTGAATGGAAGCAATATATTATGATGGTAAAACCAGCCAGCCTTACGATGCTCAGGTGAGTATTATGGGTAATTCGTTGACGATTAGTTACGAAAATGGTCAGGTGATATGGGCTATTTCGCAAATTGATTATAGTTCGTTTACGGGAAAAGGCAAAACGATGCTCAAATACGGTGAGTTTCCGCACCAATACCTCGAATTTCCGATTGATTCAGCACTTTTTGCTGCTTTAGAAACGTATTTGCCCAAACGTCGCGAAGGATTTTGGGCATTTGCCAATGAATTGGCTGGTGCGGGTTTTCGAGGTGTGCTAATCACGATTGCTATTTTTGTGGCAATCACGGCAGGCTTTTATTTTTTATTACTACCAAAAATTGCTGAATATGCCGCTTTGCAACTTCCGATGGAAGCCGAAGTTGAGCTTGGGAAACAATTTTACGATAGTTTCGTAGGCGATATGGAAGTGGATGAGGAACGAACCAAGCAGCTACAAGCTTTTGCTAAAAAGGTTGATTTTCAGACCGAATACCCACTAAAGTTTACTGTCGTGAAAGATAAGCAAGTCAATGCTTTTGCTTTGCCGGGTGGAAATGTAGTTGTATTTGATGCCATTCTTGAAAAAATCAAAACACCCGAAGAATTAGCTGCTTTGCTTTCGCACGAAGTAACCCACGTTAAATACCGCCATTCTTTGAAAGGCTTGGCCAGAAGTTTGGCTGGCTCAATGGTGGTATCGGTGGTAGTAGGAGATATGAATGCCATTGGTAATATTTTGGTAAGTCAGGCCCGCAATATTTATGAATTGGGTTTTACGAGAGATATGGAAAAAGAAGCCGATTTGGAAGGGCTTGAAATTATGTACCATAATAAACTTGACCCAAAAGGAATGGTCAGACTCATGGAACGCCTACACGAAGAGGAAAAGAAATATGGCGTTGATAAAATGCCTGCCTACCTTAATTCGCACCCAATGACCAACGAACGCATTGCGTATATTTCAAAGGAATCAAAAGGGCATTCAGGACAGAAAAATGCGGAGTTAGAAGAGATTTGGAAAAAGATTGAGAAATGAGTTAGGTTATGGTAGTTAGGCTTTTATGTATAGGTATATTACTTTTAATTTTTAGTTGTGATAGAAAAGATGACAACTATGAGGATTTGTTATTGAATAACTACACAAGGGTAAAGTTTCCTAAACTTGAGTATGATAAAGTTGATTATTACGTTTTTGATGATAGATTAACTGATTTGGATAGTTTGAGACTTGTTTCTAATTATGAGTATTCTTTCATTGATACCTTAGGCAATATATATAATACTATAAAACCAAAATATAAACTTAGTCTGACAAGAGGTGAGATAAATTTTTTAAAAGAAAGTTTACGAGTTTATACGCCCAAAAAAGCTAAGAAAGATACAAGTACTTTAGCTACTGACTGTGCGGTTTTTTATAGAGATGTTTTGGTTTGGAAAGATAAAAATGATAAGCCAATTGCTGCTTTTGAAATGTGTTTTACCTGTGGAAAGTATAATTTTTACCCAAAAATTTCAGATAACGTAAAAATTATCACTCAAGAAAAGGTGCATTTAGGAAGTTTTTTCTATAAAATAAGCAAAGCATTGGGAGAAAATTCCTATGAAGAAATGGCAAAAAGTTTTTTTCTAACCTCAAAAGATTTATTCGATAGATAATTGAAGAATGAGAATCTAAGTTGAGATAGAGTTATTCATCAGTGGCACACCTGTATTCAGGCGTGCCACAAATATTTATAAACCTCAAACCGCCTCTTTTCTATCTTTAAAAACTGGTAATATTTCCATGATATTACTTTGGCGATGCTGCAAACCCCATTCAATCATCGCTTCGAGCACATTGTGCAGTTGCTTTCCCGATTCTGTTAGTTCATACTCAACCGTTACGGGAGTGGTATTATAGACACTTCGGCTGATAATGCCGTTGGCCTCTAAATCTTTCAACTCCTGTGAAAGCATTCGGGGAGTAATCTTGCTTATTTCTCGCTCAATTTCTTTAAAACGTTTTTTCCCGAATAGCAATGCCCCAATAATCGGCATTTTCCATTTGCCTTGAAAGGCATTGAGGGTATCTTGAATGGCCAGCACGTATGATACTGGGCATTTTTTTACATCTTCTAAATTTTTTAATACTTGCATCTCCTTGATAGTCAGATTACTATACTTTTTAATACCGATATACTTTTGTATATTGATATACTTTCAATAGCAAAGTTAGCATACATTTGTGCATTGAAAACAAATTATTCATAAAAATATTTTAAGACAATGATTTTAGTAACAGGTGCAACTGGACAATTAGGAGGTATAGTAGTTGAAAATTTATTGAAAACAACACCTGCCAGTAATATTGCGGTTTTGGTAAGAGATGAAAATAAAGCAGCCGATTTAAAAGCAAAAGGCGTAGAAATTAGAGTAGGAAGCTATTTTGATAAAGCAGCATTGGATGCCTCATTGCAAGGAATTGAGAAAGTATTGTTGATTTCATCAAACGATTTTAATGACCGTATTGGCCAACATAAAAATGTGATTGATGCTGCAAAAAATGCTGGAGCAAAGCATATTTTTTACACAGGTGTAACGATGAAAGACATCGAAACATCGCCATTGAAACCACTTTTGGCCGACCACTACCAAACCGAAGACTACATCAAAGAAAGTGGACTTACTTATACTTTCTTGCAAAATAGCCTTTATTTTGAAGTCGTTCCGATGTTTGTTGGGGCGGGTGTACTCGAAACGGGTATTTTCTTTCCAGCGGGCGAAGGTAAGGTAGCTTTTGCTGCCCGCCAAGATTTAGGCGAAGCCACGGCAACAATTCTAACTACTGAAGGACATGAAAATGAAACCTATAATTTGACTGGTTCGGAGTCTTATTCGTTTGCTGAAATTGCTTCAGAATTATCCGCATTAACAGGCAAAGAGGTGGCTTACACAAGCCCAGAGCCAGCGGCATTTGAAGGAATGTTAAAACAATTTGGCTTACCCGAAGGAATCGTTGTGATGTCGGTATTGTTTGCGGCAGGAATCAAAAACGATGACTTTAATTTAGCAAATAATACCTTAGAACAGTTTTTAGGTCGTAAGACTACTGATTTGAAAGCTTTCTTACAAGCTACTTATGCGGCTTAATTTGGCTTGAATCTTGTAGGTTTTCTTGAAAACTCTTACATTTATCATATACCTTGTGGGTTTTAGAAACTCGCAAGGTTTTATGGCTTAAATCAGCAACCAATGGAACGCAAAGAATTTCTCCAATCACTTTTAGCTTTTTCTACCGTGGGAACATTAAGCAGTTTTAAAAATTTTACGGATACCCTTCCAACCCAAAGTAAGCGAATGCCCGTTTTGTTTACTTCGCATGGCAGCCCGATGGATATTCCGCTTTCAAAAGATGAGCGTCCGTTTTGGAATGCTCTTTATCATTTAGGCACTGATTTACAGAAAAAATATGAAGTAAAAGCCGCTTTGGTGGTTTCGGCTCACTGGTGTTCACGTGGGACTTTTGTGAATATTTCGCCCGAACAACAGCAGATTTATGATTATTATGGTTTCCCGAAACACTACTACGACCCAAAATACAAGGCAAAAGGTGCTCCCGAGATTGCTAAGGAAGTAACCAAAATTATTCCGAGCGTACACGAAACCACCGAATGGGGGCTCGACCACGGTGCGTGGCCAATGCTCATGCACCTGTTTCCCGATGCCAATATTCCTGTTTTTCAGATGAGTATTAGCTATTATGAGTCGCCGCAGTATCACTATGAGCTCGGAAAACAACTCAAATCATTGCGAGAAAAAGGGGTTTTAATCATTGGCAGTGGTTCGTTAATACATAATTTGCAAATACTGGGGCAAAAAATGCAAACAGGAGATATGACGCCGTTTGGTTGGGAACCCGAATACGATGCTTGGATAAAAAAGCAAATTGATGACCGAAATGTGGCGAATGTAATCAACTACGAAACCAGCCACAAACTCGGAAAAATGGCGGCTCCAACCCCCGACCATTTTGTGCCAGTATTGTATAGTTTAGGCTTGATGGATACCAAAGACGAACTCAATTATTTTTACGAAGGAAAACCAAACCTACCAGCTTTCAGCGAGCGAAGTTTTATTTTTAGTTGATTTTTGATGATAGTCTACAACAAAAAAGCTGCATTCTCATTTTAGATGAATGCAGCTTTTTTGTTATTATCGACCTTACTTAATCAAGCACTGGTTCGGCTACTTTTTTTGTTTTCTTCTTACCGTTTGTCAATCGTAGAACTCGGTTTTTCAACGATTCGATAATCATATACATCGACGGAACCAAGAATAAAGTAAGGAAAAGTGAGCTTGTCAGACCTCCGATAATTACCCACGCCATACCGTTTTTCACCTCTGCACCTGAGCCAGAAGCCAACGCAATCGGCAACATACCTGCAATCATGGCGATGGTTGTCATCAAGATTGGGCGTAAACGCTCTTTTCCTGCTTCAATGAGTGCTTCTCCGACCGACATTCCTTGTTCTTTAAGATGATTTGTAAAGTCAACGATTAGGATACCGTTTTTGGCAACCAAACCTAAGAGCATAATTAGACCAACAATCGCAAAAATCGTGAGTGACTCCATCGTGAGAGCCAAAGCCAACAAGGCACCAATCAAAGCAACTGGAATCGAGAAAAGTACCACAAACGGATAAACCACACTTTCATAAAGGGCAACCATGATGAGGTAAACCAACAAAATACCCAAACCGAAAGCCAATCCTAAGCTACCGAAAGCATCTTTTTGGCGTTGTGCTTCTCCTTGGTACTCAATCACGATGCCATCTGGTACTTTGAGTTTGGCTACTTCTTTCTGAATATCGGCCACAACCGTACCCGTTGCACGTCCAACCGTCGATGCTGTAACTTTAATCGAGTTCATACGGTCAGAACGCTCCAAAATAGCTTGTCCGACTACCTCATTTACATCGGCAATATCTTTCAATTTTACGATAGTATTTCTATTTGTACGAAGCGTTAATTCTCTGATATTTTCGATAGAACGTTTGTCTGATTTTTCGAGTGAAATATTGATTGGATATTCTTCACCTGCTTGTTTGAATTTCGATTGGTCGTTTCCTCTGAAAGCCAACTGAATTGCTCCACCCACTTCAGGTACACTCAAACCTGCTTGTGAAATTTTCTCACGGTTTAACTGAATCGAAATCTCTGTTTTTGGACTTTTTGTACTAAACTCTACGTAGTCAGTTCCCGCTGTTTTTTTCACAACATCTTTCACTTCTTTTGCTACGGCCTTGATTTTATCCATGTCCACACCTTTGATGGCAATCTGAATCGGAGCTTCACTTCCACCTGTGATACTCACGGGGCGAATAACCACTTTTACCCCTGGAATTTTCGCTACCTCATTTCTAATCATATTTCCAAAGGCATCGGTCGAAAGCTTACGTTTTTGTTTATCAACGAGCGTTACCGAAATTTCTGAGATATTTGAATTTGAACTTCCCGAACCCATTGCACCCGTTTGTGTACCGATGTTGGCAAAAACTTTCTCAACTTCTGGTTTTTGGAGAAGTAATTCTTCTACCTTTTTGGTCATGAGGTTGGTTTGTGCCAATGGCGTTTGCGGCGACATTTCAAGTTGAATCGCAAACTCACCACGGTCGCCCGAGCCAGCAAAGGCAGTTCCGATGAAACCAGCTGGCAGTAGAGAAACCGAGCCAACAAATAGGGCTAAAATTACTATCAATACCCAACGTTTATGGTTCAAAGCCCAGCCAAGAGCCTTCCCGTAATCATTCTGCAAACCAACCAAGAAACGCTCAAAAGCAAGATTGATTCTTCCCCAAAGGCTATTTTTGCTTAAAATTTCAACTTTTCCCCATCTCGAAGCTAAAAGTGGTGTAAGTGTAAACGAAACCAATAAACTCATGAGTGTAGAAAATACCACCACCAACGAGAACTCACGCAAGATGTTTCCAATCAAACCACCACTCATTGACAAAGGTAAAAATACCACGACGTCAACTAAGGTAATGGCAAGAGCCGTAAAGCCAATTTCCTGACGACCTTCGATAGCCGCTTGAACTTTGTTTCTGCCCATTTCGAGGTAACGATAGATATTCTCCAAAACCACGATACTATCATCGACCAAGATACCTACCACCAACGAAAGCCCCATGAGGGTCATTAGGTTGAGTGAAAAACCGAAGACGTACATCAAGATAAAAGTTGGAATCATGGCCGAAGGAATGGCCACCAATACAAACATGGAACTACGGAAACTATGCAAAAAGAATAGCATCACAGCCGCTACAATGATAATCGCTAAGAATAAATCATGCACAACGGCATCAGCCGAAGCGAGTGTATAAATTGATTGGTCGGCTGCAATATCGTAGTTAAAACCTTTAGAAGCATAGGCCGTTTTAATCTTTATCAAGGCTTCTTTTGTAGATTTACTCACATCTACGGCATTGGCATCGGCTTGTTTTACAATCTCGATACCGATACCTGCCTGACCGTTATTTCGGTTGAGCGTTTTTGCTTCGGTTTGTCCGTCGGTGATGATAGCAAGGTCTTTCAATAAAACTCGGCTGCCATCTACGTTTTGGCGGATAATCAGATTACGTAATTCGTCAACTTTTACTAATTTGGCATCAAGTCTGATTGAAACACGGTTGTTTTCGCTCAAAACACTACCCGCAGGAAACGAACTATTGCTATTGGCAATCATCTGATTGACTTGTGCCGACGAAATATTATAGGCTTGTAGTTTCGTATTATCTAAATTTATTTGAATTTCACGCTCGCTTCCACCGATGAGTCTAACCGTACCTACACCCGCTACGTTTGATAAAACAGGCTTAATTTTTTGGTCGATTAAGTCGTATAATTCTGGCTCCGACATATTGGCTGAAGCACTGATACGAAGTACAGGAATCTCATCTGTATTGAAGCGATTGACCACTGGGTCATCGGCGTCATCGGGTAAGGTTGACTTGATTTGGTTGATTTTACGTTCGGCATCTCGTTGAGCATCCAGCGTATTAATGCCAGATTTGAGCTGAACCGTTACGATTGAAACTCCTTCTGATGAAATCGAAGAGATTTTATCAATTCCTTCGATGGCCGAAATGGCTTCTTCGATGGGTTTTGTCACTACATTCTGAATCTCGTCAGAAGATGCACCACGATATACGGTTTGTACCATAATTACGTTGGCTTCAAACTTTGGCAATAAATTGTAATTTAATTGCTTGTAGCTAATGAAACCAAACAAAATCAAGGTCACAAAAAACACCGTAATGAGCAGTGGGCGTTTGATTGATATTTCGGTTATTGACATTTTCTTTTGATAGTTAGTTGTTATTGGTTGACTGGGAAACTGGTTATTTGTTTACTTGGAAATTTGTTATTGGTTTATTTGTTACTGGTCGACTGTTTAGATTTAATAAAACCTAATAACCAATTTTCCAATAACCAGTTTCCCAATAACCAGTTCTCCAGTAACCAATTACTTATTTGATGTTTTACTAATATTGCTGCCGTCGGTCAAGTTGATTTGGCCGCTTGTTACTACCTCTTCACCAGCTTGTAGGCCAGCTATCACTTCGATGTTTTCACCGATTTCACGCCCAACCGTAATTTTCTGAATCACTGCGGTATTGTTTTTCACTACATACACATACGGATTCTTGATGCCTTCAACCAACGCTAATTTTGGTATCTGTAAAACCTTGGCCTTGCCACCTAAATCAAAACCAACCATTACGTATGTTCCTGCACGTAGGGCATTGGTATTCAGTTGTAGTTCTACTTTGTAATTATGGTTCTCATCACCTTTTGGAGAGATAAATTTCACGTGTCCTGTAAAAGATTTGCTCGGGAAAATATCCGACGTAATAGTGGCGGCCTGACCCAAACGAAGTTGATACACATCTTTTTCGTTGACAAATACAACGGCTTTCAAATGCACATCATCAACTACGGTAGCAATCACCGTTCCTGGGCTTACAAATTCACCCGCCATTAATTTGCGAGAAGTAACGATTCCACTAATGGGCGAAATAATGTTTCCATCAGCAATTTGTTGTTTTACTTGTTCCATCTGCAAACGAAGATTTTCGATATCGTATTTACCATTTACTACGCTTAGTTCGGTTCCTGCATTTCCTTTCAATAAATCTTCGTTGCGT
>JACCEA010107590.1_pt1 | contig 15273 bp, 11 predicted proteins | sample 7449851 | NCBI WGS metagenome assembly JACCEA01 (sample SAMN15323453, study PRJNA562643) | freshwater metagenome | isolation source: river surface water | place: USA:Blue River Watershed | collected 2017-08-18 | reverse complement strand
GTGCCGTTGTACCTCAAGACCACTTATAAGAAAGAACCGGTATTCGGCTACTCTAAAGTTATCTATACTGCTCAGGCCGACCAGTTCGACGAAAAACTGCACCCCAACTTCACTAAAAAAGCCATCATCAGTTCCGAGATCAAGGAAAAAGACCTCGATCCGTTCAAAGACGGCACCAACAGGGGCCTAACCATCGGTGGCGGCAAAAGTGCCGACGTGGTCGTGTTCGGTTCTGAAGACGTTGATAAGAAAATTACCGACGAGCTGAAACCAAGCCGCTACAAGAAAGTACTCAAGTATGAACCAAGCTGGAAGGAAGATGTAACGCCGCTGTTGGAGCTGTATAAAAGCTTAACAGAGTCTTAGATTTTCTTTCACCATCTTAGCCCACAAATTTCTCGCTTTGAACCACCGTTTCAGCCTGTTGGCATTGGTAGCTCTGCTGGCACTCACTATTGCCGGCACGGGCTGTAAAGAAGGCTCCATCATTGATGCGAAAATATCGCCTTCCGATACTGCCCTGGGCGTTTACAGCGCCGAACTCGGCTGCGTCACCCGAACCTACTACGACGACACCGCCGTTTCCGGCCTCTTTATCTCCGGTCTGCCCGTTTACCAGGGTGCCGGCCACATCACCGATCCGTTTTTCGGCACCATGACCGGCTACACAGCCTTTCAGGTCATACCCGATAACCCTTCCATAGCCGTTTACAACAACGCCACTATCGATTCGGCCTTCCTGGTGCTGCCCTATGCCGGCTACACCTACGGCGACACTTCCGATCAGTCACTCACCCAGACCTATCAGGCGTTCTTCCTTGACGAGGACATCACTGCCAACACCGCTTACTATTCCTATACTACCAAGAAGATCGACGAGGCAACGCCACTCAGCAACCCATATACGGTTAAAGTGAACGACCTGTCCGACTCGGTTTCCATCAAGGGCAAGAACTACGCCCCTGCCCTGCGCATGCCGCTCAATCTGGGTGGCCTGCTGGCCCGTCTCACCCCTGCGCTGCAGGCTGCAACCGACAACCCCAATACCCCCAACTCCGCCTTCAATATCTTCTTCAAAGGGTTGGTGGTGCGCCCCGTTGGCACTACGCCTACAAAGGCATATCCGTTTTTCAGGCTCAATGGCAGCAACAGCTCCAATGCCGCCCGCATTACCGTTTACTACCATACCAACGGCAGCACCTCCGATACTGCCGTGCAGCAATATTTCTTCAATGGCGAGGCCTGCGGCTTCTTCAACAACGTCACCAAGGCATATGCCGGCACACCGCTCAATACCCTTCTCACCTCTACGCAGCCCGGCGATAGCATCATAGCCATCCAGAACCAACCCGGTGCCTGCCTCGATGTCAAGATCACCGGCATCAAGAGCCTGCCAAAGGGCGTCATCAACAAAGCGCAGCTGCAACTGGCCATGCTGCCTGTTTACAACGACCTCAACTACAGTCCCCTCAGCCGCCTCTACCCGCGCAAGGTCAGCAATGGCGTGTACCCTGCCGGCACCAGCGCCGGAGCCGTGGTGGAAGTGAACGACCGCTACCCCACCACCAGCCTCACACCGTTCTCTATTCTCGACGGTCAGCTCTACACCCTCAAACGCGACAATAAAGACGTGCGCGTGTACTCCATCGGTCTCCCCCGCGAGATCATGGGCTGCATTGCCGCCGGACAAGATACTTTGCACCTGCGCATCTCCGGTACCCAGGACTATGTAGGTGCCTACCGTGCCATCCTCGGTGGTGGCAATCACCCTAACTCCCTATACAAGGCAAAATTATTTGTCGTATATTCCAAACTCAATTAATCTGTGAAACTATGTGTGGAATCGTTGGCTATATAGGCTCCAAACAGGCTTATCCCGTTATCATTAAAGGTCTTAAACGCCTCGAATACCGTGGCTACGACAGCGCCGGCATCGCCCTGCTGAACGGAGATATGAACGTTTTCAAAAAGGCCGGCAAGGTGTCCGACCTCGAAAGCGTTGTTGACGAAGCCCGCACCCATGCCACCATCGGCATCGGTCATACCCGCTGGGCCACTCACGGCGAACCCAACGACCGCAACGCCCACCCCCATATATCACACTCCGGCTCGCTGGCCATCATTCACAATGGCATCATAGAGAACTATGCCGCCATCAAAGAACTGCTCATCAGCCGTGGCTACATCTTTCATTCCGATACCGATACCGAAGTACTGGTCAACCTCATCGAAGAGGTGCAGAAGAAAGAGAATACCTCGCTCGACAATGCTGTGCGCATCGCCCTCAACCAGGTAGTGGGAGCCTACGCCATTGTGGTGCTCAACAAAACCAACCCCAACCAGCTTATTGCAGCCCGCAAAGGCAGCCCGTTGGTCATAGGCATTGGCGAAGATGAATTCTTCATCGCTTCCGATGCCTCGCCCATCATTGAATACACCAAGAATGTGGTGTACCTCGACGAGCAGGAGTATGCCGTCATCAACCGCGACGGCAACTACCAGATCCGCACACTGGGCAACGTAGAAAAATCGCCCGAGATCAAAAAACTCGAATTCTCTATCGAGACCATCGAAAAAGGCGGCTTCGAGCACTTCATGCTCAAAGAGATCTACGAACAGCCCAAGGCCATCGAAGACTCGCTACGCGGCCGCATGAATGCCGCACAGGGCTGGATCAAGCTCGGCGGCATCAACGAATACATCAATCGCATTGCCAATGCCGAGCGGTTCATTGTCACCGCCTGCGGCACCTCCTGGCACTCAGGCCTCATTGGCGAATACATGATAGAAGACCTCGCCCGCATACCTGTAGAGGTAGAATATGCGTCCAAGTTCCGCTACCGCAACCCCATCATCACCGAGCACGATGTGGTCATAGCCATATCACAGTCAGGCGAGACCGCCGACACCCTTGCCGCCATCAACCTGGCCAAGGAGCGCCAGGCACTCATCTACGGCATCTGCAACGTCATTGGCTCATCCATAGCCCGCGTGTCGCATGCAGGCTCCTACACCCATGCCGGCCCCGAGATAGGCGTTGCATCCACCAAGGCATTCTCCACACAGGTATCTCTCATCACCCTCATAGCCCTGCGCATGGCCGAGGCCAAGGGCACCATATCTACCTCCAAGATGAGGGAGATCCTCTACGAACTGGAGAACATCCCCCGCAAGATCGAAGAGACCCTGCAGCTCGATGCGCAGATCAAAGAGATTGCCGCTATCTACAAAAACGCCACCAACTTCCTCTACCTCGGTCGTGGTTACAACTTCCCGGTTGCACTGGAGGGCGCATTGAAGCTCAAAGAAATATCCTACATACATGCCGAAGGCTACCCCGCTGCCGAAATGAAACACGGCCCCATAGCCCTCATAGACGAGAACATGCCCGTTGTGTTCCTCGCCACCAACAAAAGCGCCTACGAAAAGATCGTATCCAACGTGCAGGAAGTAAAGGCCCGCAAAGGAAAGATCATAGCCGTAGTGACCAAGGGCGACACACAGATCCGCGAACTGGCCGACCACATCATAGAGGTGCCCGAGACCGAAGAGATCCTCTCTCCCCTCATCACCATAGTGCCGCTGCAACTGCTGGCCTACCACATAGCCATCATGCGTGGCTGCAACGTAGACCAACCCCGCAACCTGGCCAAGTCTGTGACCGTGGAGTAAACCTTTTTTTGAGGAATTCGGAATTGGAAACATGCCTATCGGCATGCTGTAAGTAATTGAAAAAACCACGCCCGATAGTACCCGTCATTACGAATGTAGCGCCTGTCCCGAAAGCATTCGGGAAGCGTACGAACGAAATGAGAACTTACTCACTGAGCCCCCTGAAAAGACATCATGCCCCGAAGTAAATCTCCTGAGATTTAGCAATTCCCGGCAATGGAACTCCTTCCCCCTCGTTCCAAATACACATTTTTTCCGCTGCGCGGTTTTCCACTAATTCATTGATTATCAATGACCATGTGGGAAGTTCTACTTCCCACCGCTTCCCAAAACTGCGCAAAAACTTCCCACTTCTGCGCAGGGTGAGAAGTTAAATTAATTCATCATATACGCCAGGAACCCCCATTTCCATCAAACACCATTCAAGTTACAACCACTCCCCAAAACCGGCAAAAGAAATATCTGTGATAGTGCGATTTTGGTAGTACCATAGAAAAAAGTTGGGCGGGAAAACAACAACAAACTGACAACCCCGAAGACGTGAAAAAATCTCAAACCCATGCGGCAAATAGAAATGTAAATGAAATAATATTTATTACCATTCCCTACCTCCGATTTTAAAAATTTACTACTTTGGTAGTCCATCTTTCACCTCAAAAACAAAAAAGACCATGAGAATAGTTCTCCTTGCTATTTCTTTGTTTGTAGTATCCTGTGGCAACAACAAAGCCGAAGAAGCCGCACTCCAACTCAGAAGGGATGATTCAATCAGAAATGCGGCAGTTGCTGAAACACAACGAAAATTCGAACAGAAAGAGGCGCTTGAAGCCGAACTCACAGCAGCCCGCAACACCGTAGTTGCGCTAAGGCAAAGAATTGAAACCGAAACTGCCGAACTTCAGGTAGCCATAGATCGCTTGGAGCGGATAAAACAATTTAAGGTACTACGCACAGCGGCCGAAAGGGAGCAACAAATAAGCGACCAAACAATCGTAATTACTCGACTGGAGACCAGCCTCACTAATGCAAAAAGTCATTTGCAAGATGTTGAACAAAAGGTTGAGGCACTAAGAGATCAACTGACAAGTATACGATAAGTATCACATTCTAAATCTTCATTAAGCCAGATAGTAGAAAAAAACTCCCTACAAATCGACTAACTTGCATTACGCAAGATCAGCGAAAATTGAGTGATGCATTGAAAAGCACTCTTGATAGTAGTAAAAAAATGGAGAGTATTAAAGAAAAACAGGTTAAGTCAAAACAGCGAGTTGCCGATCACGGCGAGGTATTTACTTCGGAGCGGGAGGTTAACGCCATGTTAGATCTGGTAAAACAGGAAACCGAGCGAATAGATTCCCGGTTTCTGGAACCAGCATGTGGTAACGGAAACTTTCTAGTGGAGGTGTTACATAGAAAGCTTGACCAGGTGGATAAAAGGTATGCACGTAGCCAAGGGGAATGGGAGCGTTATGCCATCATTGCTGTTTCAAGCATATATGGAGTAGATATTTTAGAGGATAATGCGCAGGAGTGCCGAGAACGATTGTATCGTGTGTTTGAGCAACAGTATGAACAACAATTCCGTAACAATTGCAAGGACGAGTGTAAACGAAGTGTTAGGTTTTTGTTTAAACGCAACATACTTTGGGGCGATGCGCTGGACTTCACCAACCCCAAAACGAAAGAGCCAATTGTATTCTCCGAATGGAGCGCTGTGAATGGCAGATTGATGAAAAGACGAGATTACATCTTTAAGTTTTTGGTAGAGAAGACACACCAGTTTAGTTTATTCAACGATCAGGGCGATGCAGCTGCTATAGATGAACCAGTAAAGGATTACCCTCTGATTGATTACTTAAAACTTGGGGAAGATGATAAGTAATTATAACCCAGATGTACTTTCATGCCTTGCCAACCTAAGCAATGATGAGGTATTTACGCCACCCGGTTTAGCCAACCAGATGTTGGACCTGTTGCCCGAAAGCCTATGGAGTGACAAGAACGCAAAGTTTCTTGACCCAGTATGCAAAAGTGGCGTGTTTTTGAGAGAGATTGCCAAACGGTTAATGGTTGGGCTTGAACAGGAAATACCAAATAAAGAGAAACGGGCAAACCACATTTTCAGGAAGCAGTTATTTGGTATTGCCATAACTGAACTGACAGGGTTAATGTCACGTCGATCTGTTTATTGTTCAAAATATGCTAATAGCGAATATTCATTATGTGATGAATTTTTGGATGAACAAGGGAATATTATTTATAAACGTACAGAACACGATTGGAAAAATGGCAAGTGTACTTTTTGCGGAGCAAGTAAAGAAGCATATGACAGAGGAGATGGATATGAAACGTATGCATACCAGTTTATTCACACTGAAAAAGCAGAGAAAATACTAAATATGAAGTTTGATGTAATCGTAGGAAATCCTCCATATCAAATGGGGTCAGATGGAGGTACGAGGGATATGCCGATATATAATAAGTTTGTAGATCAAGCGAAGAAATTAAACCCACGGTTTCTTTGCATGATTATTCCATCACGCTGGATGGCAAGTGGCCTTGGCTTATCGGAGTTTAGAAAAACAATGTTGTCTGATAGAAGTATTAGTAGGATTGTGGACTATCCGGTTGCTAGCGAAGTATTCCCAGGCGTAGAAATCAAAGGGGGCGTATGTTATTTTCTATGGGAAAATGGCCGAAATGGAGATTGTGCTGTAACAACTATCCGTGGAGATATTAGTGTCGGCCCAGAAAATAGAGACCTTAGAGAGTTTGAAGTTTTTGTTCGTGATAGCAGAGCACTAAATATTCTTAGGAAAATATTATCGCATAACGAACCATCTATTACAGAAATATTATCGGTTGACAAAGAGTTTGGATGGACTTCAAATTTTACCGGATTTCACACAGTGCAACAAAACGAAGATGTTCCAATCTACTACATCAAAAACGGTAAAAGAAACATTGGTTGGATAGCTCGAACAGACGTTCAAAAGAGTATTGCTCTTATCGATACTTGGAAAGTGCTTATCCCAAAAGCTGGTTCTGATGGAGGGCAAAAAATACCTGACTATGTTCTTGGACAGCCTCTAATTGCACCATCTCCATCTGTTTGCACTCAATCCTTTTTGTTTTTCCACGTAAATTCAAAGAAAGAAGCGGAAAGTGTAAATTCATATTTACATACTCGTTTTTTTCGATTTCTTGTTTCATTAAGAAAGCTTACCCAAGACGCTACACGATCAACATATACCTGGGTTCCTCAGCAATCTTGGAGTACACAGTGGAGCGATGAAAAGCTATATAAAAAGTACAGGTTATCAGAAGAAGAAATTAGTTTCATCGAAACAATGATTCGCCCTATGGGTTCAGAGAATGAGTAAGAAAGATCTTTTCCCAAGTCGCCCATTAGCGAACCCAAGGATTTATGCGTATGAGCTAAAGGGAGTAAATACGCACATTGGTTTGCTCAAAATTGGCTACACCGTACGGAATACCCCTACACGAGTAAATGAGCAATTAGGTACAGCCGCAATTGAGCCTACAATTGTGTTAGATGAACCGGCTATCAGAAATGATGGGTCAACGTTTACTGACAAGGACGTTCATCGCTACCTCGAGAAAAAAGGGTTAAGAAACGTGAAAGGTGAATGGTACAAGTGTTCGGTTAAAGATGTTAAAGCAGCTTTATTGGCTTTAACTACGCGTATTGACAATGATGATAACCGAACTCTCAGTTTTGGTATGCGACCCGAGCAAGAGGCTGCGGTAAACAAGACAGCACAGTATTTTAAAAGTTACCGAAAAGAAAACCCAAACGAGATCCCACACTTCTTGTGGAATGCAAAGATGAGGTTCGGAAAAACCTTTGCCACGTATCAGCTTGCGAAAAAAATGGGGTGGAAGAAGGTACTGATACTAACTTTCAAACCAGCTGTACAAAGTGCATGGGAAGATGATCTGAAAAACCATGTTGATTTTACTGGGTGGCAATTTATCAGCAGGAACGGTAGAAGCTATCAGGAGGCCGATAAAAAGAAGCCGATAATTTGCTTTGGTTCCTTTCAGGATTTTTTGGGGAAAAATGAAGCTGGTGGAATTAAACTTCGTAACGAATGGGTGCATGAGATAAACTGGGATTGTATTGTTTTTGATGAATACCATTTTGGAGCTTGGAGGGAGAATGCCCAAAATTTGTTTAGCGAACGCAGTGCCAAAGACAAGAAATATTTGGCTGCTGGCATAAATTACAATGAACTCTTTGAAGCTGAAGGCAAGCAAGAGTTGGAGGAAGGAATAGGACAAGGGTTAACGTACTTTAAAGAGGATGAGATACCCATTACTACCGACCATTTCCTATACCTGTCAGGCACGCCATTTAGAGCCATTACTTCGGGGGAGTTTATCGAAGAACAGATATTCAACTGGACATACTCGGATGAGCAAAATGCGAAAGAAAAATGGGAAGGTGATAATAATCCTTATGCCTCACTACCTAGAATGGTTTTGATGACCTACCAGTTACCAGAGGCTATTACCGAAGTAGCCAAAGGTGGAGAGTTTAATGAGTTCGATCTTAATCTGTTTTTCCAGGCTACAGGTAAAGGCAATGCCGCAAAGTTTACATACGAGGAAGAGGTACAGAAATGGTTGAATATAATAAGGGGTGACTATCTCGGCACAACGGTGGATAATCTGAAACTTGGTGCAAAGAAACCACCTATGCCCTATTCTGATACGAGGTTACTGGAGGCATTAAATCATACGTTCTGGTTTTTACCAAGTGTAGCATCATGTTATGCAATGGATAACCTACTACGAAAAAAACAGAATAGATTCTTTCATGACTACCATGTGGTAGTTGCGGCGGGTGCCAATGCTGGTATTGGAGTAAGTGCTTTACCCCCAGTAAGAGATGCAATGGATAATCCTCTTGAAACGAAAACGATAACACTTTCATGCGGTAAACTGACAACTGGCGTATCGGTTGCACCTTGGACAGGGATATTCATGTTGCGCAATTCATCAAGCCCAGAAACGTATTTTCAGGCCGCTTTTCGGGTCCAAACACCCTGGACAATAAAGAACCCTGATAGCCTATCTCCGAACAAGGAATTGGTAATTAAAGAGGAGTGCTACGTATTTGATTTTGCACCCAACAGAGCATTACGCCAGTTGGCTGATTATAGCTGCCGTTTAAATATTGATGAGGACAGCCCCGAACAAAAGGTGGCAGAGTTTATTAACTTCTTGCCAGTACTTGCTTACGACGGTAGCACCATGCATGAAGTAAGCGCAGCAGGTATTCTGGAGATGGCTATGAGTGGTACTACAGCTACATTATTGGCAAGACGGTGGGAAAGTGCATTGCTGGTAAATGTTGACAATGCCACCTTGCAGAGGTTGATGAACAATGAGGAGGCAATGAAAGCCCTCATGAACATTGAGGGATTCAGGAACCTTAATCAGGACATTGAAACGATCATCAATAAATCTGATTCGGTTAAAAACCTGAAACAGAAAGCGAACGAAAAGGAACTATCCCCAAAGGAAAAAGAGCAGCTATCGGACGAGGAAAAAGATTTAAAAAGTAAACGTAAGATGATACAGGAGAAACTTATAAAATTCGCAACGAGAATACCTGTATTCATGTACCTTACGGATTATCGTGAAAAGACACTAAAAGATGTTATCACACAGCTTGAACCTGGTTTGTTTAAGAAAGTAACTGGCCTTGACGTAAAGGACTTCAACCTATTGGTGAGCCTAAATGTATTTAACAGTTCACTGATGAATGATGCCGTATTTAAGTTCAAGAGGTACGAGGATTCCAGCTTGACATACATTGGCTTTACCAAACATGACGAAAAGGATGTTGGTTTGTGGGATACAGTTGCAAGTCGTAAAGATTATGAGGAACTTAAAGCGAGAAATTAATCTGCGTTATTGAAACGTTCTCCAGTCAAACCCTCTACACAACTTTCTGTCATACCGCGGAAATCGCACTATCATAGATTTTCTTTTTGCCTGGTTGTTATACCCGTTGTAACTTGTATTGAAGTTGCAAAAAAGTGTGGTTTAGCTAATCATATTGCAAAATAACGATACTTCTCATGTGCGCAAAGGTGCGCAGGTTTCCTGCCTGCCGGCAGGCAGGTGCGCAGAAGTGGGAAGTTTTTGGGAAGTTTTTAGAAAGAGTGAGAAGCAAAACTTCCCACATACCCATTGATAATCAATGAAGTAGCCAAAAACTGCGCACAAAGAAAAAATTGCGCAGCATTGCTATCATCTGCCGTACCGGTTGTTACAGAATATCCAACTATCACCCGTAAATTGACATCCAAATGAAAACACCGGTTCTATTTACCATAATTGTTGCTGCACTATCCGGCAATGCATTTGCTCAGCAGCGGGGCAGCGGCAGCGAGCCGCTCATTTCGGGTGCCATGCGCAATGTGATGCGCCTTGGTCAGTTGCAAGCCACCATCGCACTCGATACCATCACTCCGCGTGAGCACCTCTATGGTATGGGTCCGGTAGATAGTCTTACCGGAGAGATAACAGTCTGGGACGGCACAATATACAGCGCTGTAGTATCGGGCAAGGGGATGAAGGTGCAGCAGCGCACCGGTCTGAAGGCGCCCTTCTTTGCCCGGGCCCGGGTGGAGCGCTGGCGGGCCGTGCCGCTACCCGATAGTGTACGCAACATGCACGCGCTGGAAGCATGGCTGCAACACACCACCGATGGCAATGCCTTCTTCTTCAGGCTGGAAGGCGTGGTGACCCATGCGAGTATTCATGTGGTGAACCTTCCGAGAGGCACCAAAGTATCGTCGCCCGAGGACGCGCACAAAGGCAAACAGATTTATGATGTGAACAATGTTGCCTGCGATGTGCTGGGCTTTTTCTCTACCCGCCATCAAACCATATTCACTCGCCACGATACCTATCTGCACATGCACCTCCTCACGAAAGATCGCAGGCAAATGGGGCATCTGGACGGGTTGACCATAGATCCGGGAAAAGTAAAATTCTTCCTCCCCGATGAGTAGTGCCGGGCCTGTAAGCGCTCAGGGCACTACCTCAGTGCCAGCACATCCACAACATTGGCCTTGCCGCTGTGGTGGGTTCCCTCGCTTAGGGTAGGTTCTTCCTCGGCTATGCGCAGGATGTGGAACTGAGCAAGGTCGGTCTTAACGGTGGTGGCGTCAACCAGCATATCGGGGTCCTTGGGGCCGCCGCTGTTGTTGGCCAGTTGCGCCGGGGTGAACGCCTCCATCAGGAACACGCCGCCGGGGCCCAGCCAGCGGTGCGCATCGGCATAGAAACGGTGCCTGATGGCGGTGGGCAGGTGAAAAAACACCGACGCGATCATATTAAAGTGACCATCGAGAAAGGCCGCTTCGGTGATGGACTGCACGTCGTAATGGATGGTGACACCGCGCTCGGCCGCCAGCAGCAACGCCTTGCGGCGGCCTTCGGCGCTCAGGTCCAGGCAGTGCACCTCCCAGCCCAGGGTAGCGGCATACACAGCATCGCGGCCCTCACCGGCACCTGGCACAAACAGGCGGCCGGGGGGCAACTTGTCTATAACCGAGCGGAAGTACTCGTTGGGCTCCTTGCCATATATATAGGCATCCTGCCCGAAGCGTTCGTTCCAGAAAGTGCTGATCTGCGCGTCATTACCATTGTAGGTGCTCATTTCACGTGTGCCGCAGAGATGTGGCGTGCGGCAGGTGCAAAGGTCGGCATTGTGGGCGTAACCTGCAAAAAGCAGGGGGCAAAGCAGCGAAATAAAAGAATATGCTAAAATGATATAGAAGGCATACAAACAGTGATAAGAATCAGGTCATTGTCAGCGGGTTGATGTATCTTTGCGCACCAAATAATTGATTATTTAACTCTAAAAATACAAGTAAATGAAAATTACGGTAGTGGGCGCCGGTGCAGTTGGCGCTACTTGCGCAGACAACATTGCACGCAGAGAACTGGCTGAAGAACTGGTGATCCTGGACATTAAAGAAGGATTCGCGGAAGGTAAGGCGCTGGATATCAACCAGACATCTTCACTTTGCGGCTTCGACACACGCGTGAAGGGCGTTACCAACGACTATGCCGCTACTGCCGGCAGCGACGTGGTGGTGATCACATCTGGTATTCCCCGCAAACCGGGCATGACGCGTGAAGAGCTTATCGGCACCAACGCAAAGATCGTTGAGACTGTGTGCAAGAACGCACTCGAGTACTCTCCGAACGCCATCATCGTGGTGATCTCTAACCCGATGGATACCATGACCTACCTGGCCCTGAAGTCTACAGGTCTTCCTAAGAACCGCATCATAGGTATGGGTGGCATCCTGGATAGCGCCCGCTTCAAGACCTACCTGCAAAAAGAACTCAACTGCTCTCAGAACGATCTGCAGGCAGTAGTAATAGGTGGTCACGGTGATACAACCATGATCCCGCTGACACGGCTGGCTACTCTGAATGGTACACCTGTATCGAACATGCTTAGCGCCGACACACTGAAGCAAGTAGCCGCCGACACCATGGTGGGTGGTGCTACGCTCACTAAGCTGCTGGGCACATCGGCCTGGTATGCACCGGGTGCTGCAGGAGCCGAACTGGTTGAGTCTATCGTGCGCAACCAGAAGAAAGTATTCCCTTGCTGCGTATCGCTGGAAGGCGAATATGGCCAGAACGACATTTGCCTGGGCGTGCCTGTAGTAATAGGCAGCAACGGCTGGGAGAAAATCATCGACTTCAACCTGAACGAGGAAGAAATGGCCGCGTTCAACAAGTCGGCAGAGGCAGTGCGCAGCATGAATGCCGTGCTGGATACACTGGTTGCTTAATCAGCCGGTACCGATAATATAACACAACAAGCGTCCTGCACCCTGCGTGCGGGACGCTTTCTTTTCCCCGCCCGGTAGCGTACTTTCGTGTTATGAAAAGGGTACTGATATCGGTGGGTATATTCGTAGGGTTGCTGGCAATAGTGGCCGTGGTGATGGAGTTCACCGCCACTGCCCGGCAGCAGGCCATGCGCTACTTCCGCACCCGCAATGTGTTTCAGTACCAGCCCGGCAATGTGGTGTACGACCCCGCACTGGGCTATCGCCTCACTCCCCGACTGGATGTGGCCTTCACTAATGCCGAATTCAGCACCCGGGTACGCACCAACACCATAGGCTTCCGCGATGACGATGCCTCGCTGCAGGGCGCACAGGTGTGGTTCCTGGGCGACTCCTACTCCTTTGGCTGGGGCGTAGACGAGCCTGATGGCGTGGAGAAGCAGTATGAACGGGCCACCGGCAAGCGCGTGCTGAACATGTCGGTGCCGGGCTATAGCAACATACAAGAGATGCTGATGCTGATGAAGTGGGCACACGCATCGCCGGTGACGGGGATAGACGTGTACCTCTTCCTCTCCTCCAACGACTTCATTGACAACGAGAACACCTCTTTCGATGCGTTTCCGTTCTTTGTGGAGCAGGGTGGCAGCATAGCCCTCAGCAAGCCCACAGAGGCCGCCTTCAACACCTGGCAGCAAACCGTGAACCGCTGGATGATCACCGGCACGGCTGCCCGCAAGTCTATGCTTGCCTACTTTGCCGCCGCCGCAGTGAAGAACGCAGCCGTAGGGGATGTGTACAGCGGCTACCGCTCGCAGCAAAAGGCAGTGCAGGGCAATAAGGCGTTCCTGCTGGTGGCGCAACAGTTGGCACAGTTCGCGAAGGAACGACAGAGCCGTGTGACGGTGGTGTACATACCGCCCACCGCCGGCAACAAGGCCGAGCAGCAGTTGCCCTTCCTGCGCAAGGTGTGCGGTACACTGGGTCTGCGCCTGCTGGACCTCTCGCCGGTGCTTAGTGCCGATGACTACTACCCGCTGGATAAACACTGGACGCCCGCGGGGCATGCAAAGGTGGCGGCGTGGCTGGCACAGCAGCAGTAGCTACCAGACGACGAAAGCCGCTCTGAGAGCGACTTTCGGTAGGTATTTGAGCGGGGATCACCCCGTTTGTCTGTGTGATTATTTCAGTTTGAAAGCTTTCTTCACTTTCGCTACGTAGTCGAGCTTTTCCCAAGTGAAGAGTTCCACTTTCATGTTCTTGGTTTTGCCGTCGGCGCTCTTGAAGGTTTTGTTCACGGTAACCGGAACGCGACCCATGTGGCCGTAAGCAGCGCACTCGCTGTACATAGGCTGGCGCAGTTTCAGGCGCTCTTCTATGAAGTAAGGACGCATATCGAACACGGTGCTCAGGACCTTAGCGATCTCGCCATCGGTCATGTTCACTTTGGCGGTGCCGTATGTGTTTACGTACAGACCCATTGGCTGTGCCACGCCGATAGCGTATGACACCTGAACGAGTACTTCGTCGCACACGCCGGCTGCCACGAGATTCTTGGCAATGTGGCGGGTTGCGTATGCCGCAGAACGGTCAACCTTGCTCGGATCTTTACCGCTGAAGGCACCACCACCGTGCGCGCCCTTGCCACCGTAGGTATCTACGATGATCTTGCGGCCTGTGAGACCTGTATCGCCGTGCGGACCACCTATCACAAACTTACCCGTTGGGTTGATGTGATACTTGATCTTGTCGTTGAAGAGGTGTTTGTATTGCGGGTAGCTTTTCAGTACGCGCGGAATGAGGATGGTTTTTACGTCTTTGCTGATGCGATCCTGCATTGGTTTTTCCTCTGCAAAATCGTCGTGCTGGGTGCTGATAACGATGGTGTCGATACGAACGGGTTTGTTGTTGTCGTCGTATTCGAGGGTCACCTGGCTCTTAGCATCCGGACGGAGGTACTTCATCTGCTTGCCTTCGCGGCGGATAGCAGAGAGTTCGAGCAGGAGGTTGTGTGCCAGATCGAGTGCGAGTGGCATGTAGTTGGCTGTTTCGTTGGTTGCGTAGCCAAACATCATACCCTGGTCGCCGGCGCCCTGGTCTTCTTTCTTCTTGCGCTCTACACCCTGGTTGATGTCGGCGCTCTGCTCGTGAATGGCAGAGAGCACACCGCAGGAGTGGGCTTCAAACATATATTCGCTCTTGGTGTAGCCAATGCGCGCTATCACTTCGCGGGCAATTGTCTGCACGTCTATGTAGGTGTTACATTTCACTTCACCTGCCAGTACCACCTGGCCGGTAGTTACGAGTGTTTCACAGGCTATCTTCGACTGAGGATCCCAGGCGAGGAAGTTATCAACCAATGCGTCTGATATCTGGTCGGCAACTTTATCGGGGTGCCCTTCTGATACCGATTCTGATGTGAATAAATAAGGCATTTTAATTGCAATTTTTTAATGAACGAATATGTGTCTTATAAAACAGGTGGCAAATGTATGAATTGTTGTGGTTATTATCTATAGGGGTTAATGGGTTAAAGGGTTAAACGGGTAAAATGTTAATTGGTTAAGAGGTTAATGCCCTCATTCGCTGAAAAAGCTACGGCGGGGGAGAGAAGGAAGAGCGAGAAACAGAAAGAGAAAGAGGGCGCGAACCACCACTATCCTCCCGAGTGCTTTCGGGACAGGCTCTCTTTTCGCAGGAGGGGAACAACTCGAATGAGCGCTGTGAGGTTTTTAGTAGAACT
>JACCEA011257074.1_pt1 | contig 15278 bp, 12 predicted proteins | sample 7449851 | NCBI WGS metagenome assembly JACCEA01 (sample SAMN15323453, study PRJNA562643) | freshwater metagenome | isolation source: river surface water | place: USA:Blue River Watershed | collected 2017-08-18 | reverse complement strand
GTTTGAGACTCCCATGTACAGCAAATTATCAAATACCACATCAATGGATAAATGATGTTGTCTCCTAGATGTGGATATATACTTCCATGCGATTATATCTAGGGGAGCTCCTTTCGGCATGATAAACATGTGAATGATATATGATAGGAAAAGTAAAAAGAAGTGAAAGAAATGGAAAGATGACGCTAAGAAATTGAAAAGATTAAATTTGTATTGAAGTTTTGGTGACTTTTCCTCTGTGCTTGGGCTGTGTGTAGAAGTATTTATCTGATTATTTCAGTAAATCTGGTATTAAGACTATTGTATCTCTGAGCAAATAAATTTTAATAAATTACAAAATACACAACAGGCTTTACCCGCAGGGTAAAAGTCGCGAGCGCCTTGAATATATATGCCAGTATTATTATTTTGGGCTTGGTCCAAAAGCAGCTCCTTCCCCTGTCCAAGGCAGTGTCGCTCGTGCTTCGCAGTTCGCGCCGTGGCTCGTCCAGTGATAGCAATGCATTCAATCAACAAATCCAATACTGCTGGACGAAGAGTGTCGCTCGTGCTTCTTCGCAGTTTGCTTTCTGCAGCGAAAAACCCCGGGGCGTATCTCCCGGGGACGAGGCGACGGCGGACAATATTATTGTGTAATATTCACTCAGTTTTTTGCTGAGAAAAACTTTCGCAGCTTTTGGAATACCATATAATTCCAAATTAGATGGAAGATGGAATTACCATATTATTCATACTAGCAGAATAAATATGATATTGATGTATTGGTGGGTTAAGTGACCGTAAAACCACATTTCATTTTTTTTGGTGACCTCACGATATTGTAATGCTTTTTCCGCTGTTGGCGACGAGAAACATCAGGTGATGGAACCGGTTGACTGTTGTGTTTTTTGCCAAAGCACATCAAATTCAATGGTGTCGTTGCATTTCACAAGACGCCAGCTATTGGCCAAATCGAAGTTAGTGATGGTGAATGACATGGTTAAGGATGCTTTGACTCTCATGTTGAACAACAATCGGTACAATGCTCTTGGTTGTGAAAACTGCTACCAATCAATATTCAAACTTCATAAATATTGCATTCAAAAACCACCCCCTCTTCGGGAATTTGAGATGCCTTCAGAAATTGTAGAAGGAAAGATTTTCCTTGGTTCTTGCTATTCCGCTATTAATAGAGCTTGGATGGCTGAAAATCAAGTGGCGAAAATTGTTGTGTGTGCGCCTAACCTACCACTCTATTTTGAGAATGACCCAGGTCTCCAATACATGCGATTACCCATTGAAGATTGTGGCGAAGTGAATATCTTAAATCATTTTTCTAATTGCATGTCATTTATCAATTCAGATGGGACCGTTTTAGTTCATTGTAGAGCTGGTATTTCCCGAAGTGCCTCTGTTGTTATTGCTTGGATGATGTTGCGTGATCGCATTTGCTACGAGGAAGCTTTAAAGCGAGTTCGATCGAAAAGATCTATTGTCAATCCAAATTGGAGTTTCGTGACACAGCTCAAAGAACTTTATGCAAATGAAATATTCAAGTAATCAGTCAGTATAGTAAAATGTTTGGCGTTGCGTTTTATGGATTTCGAATGTGAGATGAGAGCTTAAAGCTGTATTATATATACAAAGCTATTATTGTGAAGTATATTCTGCTATAATAATTCATTGGAAGACTTTTCCATATTGTCCCAAAAGCCGTTGTGAACGTTTACAGCTTCATTTTGCAAAATAGGTCCTTCCACACAAACAGCAAAATGCTTTGATAGACACAAAATATTTCTGCAGGGGATCAAGAAGTCATCACCAGCAAGCTGTCCTAATGATTCGCAAGGACATCCATAAATCACATGTTTCACTCCACCCCACACAATTGCACCACTACACATTGCACACGGTTCAGTACTGGTGACTAAAACCGCTCGACTTATGTCACGGGCACTCAAATTAGACTGGGAAATTTTATTCATTAAATTCAATTCCGCATGGTGCAAAGGATTTTGAGAAGTAATGACAGTATTTTCAGCCGTTAAAACGACCTCTCCATCCAAGATTAACAGTGCACCAAATGGATGATTTCCGTGTTCCTTGGCACTGTAAGCAAGAGATAGTGCTTGTCTCATCCATCCCTCCTTAATTTGGCTCGTCATATGTATCCCTGCTAGAACGAAAAATGATTGAACGTATGTGATTTAGGATTAAGATTTTAATTGTCGGTTGATTCCAACATTGTGTATGGCTTTTAATTGATTTGGGATTGTTTGATTTATATCAAATAGATTCGCTGCTCTACACATTTTATTGTATTTACAGTATTGACTGGCGTTGAAGCAGTATAATTAAAGTGCGGGCGTGCGTATGTGAAAATTTTCACGATTATTGATAGCCCTTATTTATGGTATTTTAGCAAACTAATAAATTAATGTTTATTGTTGTGGTGGCTAATTCCAGATTTGATTTCTACAGTTACAACCTTGTTGAGTGGTTTACTTAAGGGATGAGTTTCCGGAGAGCTATTTGGGCCGAAGATGCCACAGTTAGTCGATGCACAAAATGCCGTGTTGAGTTCAGTGTCAGAATTCCTAAGCATCATTGTCGTAAATGTGGCCTAATTTTTTGTCAGGACTGCTCCAAACAAAAGATGATTGTGCCACAAGATGAACTTGTAATACGTCCACAAGGCTGGTTGCACACCAAATTGCCTGTAGGTCTAGCTTTAAGCGACGAGGACAACTTTCGTTGTCCACAACGTGTTTGTGATCCTTGTTCATTTCAATTGAGAGAACTTCAGAGCCAACTGCGTCTTCAAGTCTCAAGGTGAGTGATTATCCACTAAATATTATACTTACCATAACAGTTTGACCATAGAGCTAATCAAGAAGCTGTTCATTCGGATACCGGTGCAGTATCACTTCCCGCCCTGGACTTTTACCTCGATGTTGAAATCAACAAAGCAGCAACTATGTTGTACAACTTTAAAAACACCTTAGGAGAGGAAAAAATTCCTCGAGAGTTGCTAGATATTGCAAAGGGTGTAGTTTTTCTAACAATTGTCAAGGCTGGTTTCATGTTCACTGGGCGTTACGGTACAGGGGTCGTTGTGGCAAAGCTCCCGGATGGTCGTTGGAGTGCACCTTCTGCTGTCATGATCACTGGTTTAGGATGGGGATTGCAAATTGGCGCTGAGCTAACTGATGTTATGCTCATTCTATCCACAGATCAAGCCGTAAATACTTTCAAATCTCGTGCCCAAGTTTCAGTCGGTGCGGAGTTGGGAGTCTCTGTAGGTCCGATTGGTAGGTCAATCGAATCTGATGTCACAGCTGGAAGCAAAGGTGCAGCTCATGCCTTTGCATACGCGCAATCAAAGGGTCTATTCTTTGGGGCATCTTTAGAAGCATCTGGTATTGCTGCCCGTCCTGATGTTAACCGCGCATTTTACGGAGAGAAATTGTCAATATCGAATTTGCTCAGTGGTGATTATCCCCCTCCCAAAGGTGCCGATCCTCTATATAAAGCAATAAATGAAGTCCTGTTTGATGGCATGGCAAGTGCTCCTCCAATGAATAGAACTAATATGGTTGCACCACCACCCCCTCCTCCAATTCAAAGTCAGCCTACCAATTTTCAAGAACGATCAATCGAACCACCCAGGAACGGATATCCCATGAATAGTGGTTACCCTTCAAATCCTGGTTACTCTTCTCAGTCTAATCAATATATTTCTACGGGTGGTGCCAATAATTTCCCAAGAGGCTCTGGTTTGGAGAGTGCTAATCTTGACCTATAGGTTGGCGTTTAGTTCCCCAGTATCAGCAATAAGTTTTGTCAAAGGTTCTTCTCTCCCACAAATTCGTGTAGTATAGATATTTTTGTGATTGCATCAGGAGACTTTCTCGTTGATATACGTATGTTACACATATCAATACACATATCAATATGTAAAATTATTAAATTATCACCAAAAACATGCTACTGTTGATTATTAACTACCTAACGATGTTTGAGATGTGTCATTTGGTAGAGCCCATGATACCAATCCGCCAAAAATTGAACATGCACTGGTTACAAACAATAATAATGGAATATTCGTTTCTAATGTTCCATTTACAAATTGACCGGCAACAGCACCTAACCTGCCACTACCAGCGAGAATACCCATGGCAGACGTACGGGCTGTAGTGGGAAACCCTTCAGCCGAAAGGCAATCTAGAGAATTCCAACCAACAACCGAAAAAGCATTAAACAAGGAAGCAAAAACAATAACCACTGCTTGATTTGTGGTATCCATAGCAAAGCCTATACTTGCAAGACCAGCCAAACACATACCAATGGACAATAACCAGCGACGTCCGTACTTGTCGATAAGCAACAATGAAATAATATTTCCTGGCAAATTCCCCATCGCGAATATGAAAGAGGCGGCATATGGGTTGCTTATCCCTACATCAGCAAATAATAATGAAATCCATGTTGAAATGCCGTAGCTCCCAAAGCTTAGTGTAAACCATATAATCATAAGCACGATTGTAGTTAGCCTAAATTTTATCCCGTACAGCAACGCTAAGGTACTTAATACTTTGGATGCACTCGAAGGATCTGAAGATATGCTGGGTGAGTCCGTATACGTGGTATCGTCATGATTGAAATTTAGAGTGGGCTTTGATTTTTCATTTTCCATTTGCTGGGGTAATTGTGATTCTACATGCATTACTGAAATACGTGATTCCATCATCAAATCATCTTCGTTGAGCTTTATCACGCTGATTTGGTTTAAAACTGATCGTGCTTCATCAATACGAAGTTTGCTCATTAGAAACCGCGGAGATTCTGGTAGTTTGTAGTGGGAAAGGATGCAAGCGATAAAAGCAGGCAGAGCACTAATAAATGCAAACCATCTCCAATGAACATGAGGCAAGATCTTATCTCCATGATAATCGTCACCCAAAAGAACCCATGCAGATAAAGCAGAGAATATAGCACCAACCATCCAAAACGACGCGATGATAGAGAGATAATATCCTCGGTCTGAGGTTGGAAAAATCTCTGCCCCGAGGGAAAATACAACGGGAACTGAAGCACCAATTCCTAGACCAGCAAACACTCGAAATCCAATAAGAACCTCAACTGTTGGAGAAAACGTTGACGCAACCCCTGCCATAGCGTTAATCCCTAAGGAGTATAATAGAGTTCGTTTCCTGCCTATCCCATCAGCAATATATCCACCCAACAAACCACCAACAAACATTCCCATAAACACCGCTGCGCTGAGTAGCTCCTTTTGTAATGTCGTTATTTTGCTAATGTCAGACATGATGAATCCCATGCACATGATCTCAACGGCATCCGCTGCATTTCCAAGTGCCAGACAAAGAGAAAACTCCAGAGCTATCCCTTCTTTTAGGTTATTAATGCAATTATCAATGGTTTCGTCCGCAGTAAGTTTTGTTAAGTTGGGTAGTGGATTTGCGGAGTGCTGTGTTGTATCCAGCAATCGTTTGCCTTCATCCAATTCCATCATTGACAACACCAATCCCCAATCGATTTATAAACCTCTAGTATCTGGTATAGACGACTTGGGACTCGACTTGACTCTGGGATCGCTAGGCTGTCTAAAAAGTCACACCAATTCTAAAAAGTCACACCCTATTTTTGTACATATATACTGTTTTCAGAGCTTTGACAATGTAACTTACAAAATTTACCTATTTTTGAGCAGCAGCCAGATCAATTTCAATATTCTTTTAAAGTGATATTTTAAAACCCTTTTTCATGATACTATCTTAATTAATCTTGATAGGGGTGATTCCTTTGATCTGTAACAAAATGAGAAATAGACCAAAATTAAATCACTACGAGTTTATAATTTTAATTTATCACGATTGAATTATTTCTATACAACTGCTCGTCAATCGTACACTCCTTTTTCAATCATGTTATGCCAACTTGAACCGTTGGAGTTCTTCGTCAATCTGATGAAGGTAATTTTTATGCTCGCATTGTCCTTAATGACGGCTTTGAGTCAATCGCCACTGTTGAACCTCATTCTCAAATTTTGTTGATATTTGCGCAAAAGAAGACATCTGTATATGGATGTACGGGATGTACCAAGTTATCCCAACAAGGACGGTTGCATCCAATGAAGTATCGATTCGACTTCGTGCGTTATAATGTCTCTTAGTCTCTAAAGGCAGGCATTCAGACAAGACAAGGTACTCATCTCAATGGTACCAATTATTTCACCATCACTCCCCTTAAACCTTCAGGATTCCATTCACTCTTCAGGCGACGCATACTGTCAATTCTAGTCATAAGATACGTACTTGCTTGTGTCAATCGCCTTCATCAGTCGTTTAGATCAAATACAGCTGACTACCGCTGACATATAGAAGGAAAAGATAAAACAAGGCAGTTTCATCATTGTCAAGTTGCAGTCTGAAATACTGAATAATTTGAATTTAATCTTAAAACAGTCAATCTCAATTCCATGATGTAAAAGTGCTCCCTTCGTATCATTTTCACTCATAAACAAGCCTGGATTGCATAAATCGGGGACTAATCGCCTTCCACACGCACTTTCCAGAGAGTTTTCCAGTAGAGCGATGTAGTCCGAGGTCGAATGGAACCAGTTTTGGGCCAAATCAAACGGGGGAAAAAAATCATAAGATACCCCAACATCACAAAAAAGATAATCCACCCAAGGAAGTTTTCATCGTATCATGAAAAAGGGTTTTAAAATATCACTTTAAAAAAATATTGAAATTGATCTGCTCAAAAATAGGTAAATTTTGTAAGTTACATTGTCAAAGCTCTGAAAACAGTATATATGTACAAAAATAGGGTGGTGTGACTTTTTAGAATTGGTGTGACTTTTTAGACAGCCTAGATAGGAATTGTATAAATAATCAATTGTCCGACCGCTTAATAAGCAAAAACCAACATCTCGCCACTCGATTACTTGAAAGTGAAGCTGATGATGTCGGACCGGATGATGAAAAATTATAGAAATGAATTAAAATTATGATAAGTGATTCTGGATTCTGATTCTGCTGTTTAAGGATATGCGGCTGTGGAGAACTCTGGAACTTTGTGATTGTAACGCTTAATCAAAGGAAGAATAGCCGCTACAGCACAAGAAATCATGCTTATTAATATCCGTAGAATTATAACTTGGCTAACTACTGTATCATTCTTTGACTTTATCCTTTCTCCATCAAGTGTTCCGACGAAGGAATTGGATTCAACTTCCACCGTGTTTCGAGCGAGCCGCAGCGTTCCGTTGTTTGATGATCAACTAGAACTGTGGAGATGGGAAATTATCAATGAGGGGTATGCCAAATGTGGATTTGGTGAAGTTTTGCGGAAGGACACAAACCTTACCATGAAACAACAAATTTTGCAGCTAGGTCTACATTGCCAAGCTGTAACTTGGTTGGAAAAGGCACATTTTTACAACAATCGTCATTATTTTTCAGAGAGTGCGCCTCATTACGAAAAGATCTTCATTTATTACAATATCTTGATAAAGTACACTGTAAAAATCGTTGGTTTGATGCCTGATTCTCAAGAAAAACTTTGGTTAGAAAAAAATCCATGGTTTTTGCACATACAATTGAACGGCAATGCTGCATCACTGACCACCATTCCTATCTTTAAGGATTTTTCATGGGTAAACTTTAATCACACTGTATTGGATGATTCGATTACTTCTGGATATTATAGTAATAATATTGGCTGGTTATATGACAGCAGTGCACCAAACAAAGATGATTTTGTCACAGTGGAAATTGCAATAAATTTACATCCAACCGAGTTTGATTGTCGATTCAACGAAACTGTACGATGCGAATCCTCGTCCGAGGATCTATTGGAACCTCATCGCATGAAGATAATGCACAATATAATGAAGAGAGTAGTAATCGTGATTGATAAAATTTCCATCTCTTTCGTATCGCAACAATCTAAACTACCCCTCAATTATACTATTGCAAATATTGACAAGGTAGAATCAACCTACAGGAATTCAACGGAGTCAAGGAAACAGGTATCAGTAGCTTTAGATGGGGATCCTTGTCGTTTACACAATACTTTAGATGGTCAAGTCCTCGCAAACATTACCATTTTATCAACTACCCTACCTTCCAGCGTTCCTCCTCCTCGGATATTTTGTGGAATATTCACTATAGCTGGAAATCACCATAAAGCAAAATCAATTCGCAATACATGGGCAAAGAAATGTTCGTTTTTTATTGCTTTCAGTACTCAGGATGACCTAAGTATACCTGCCATCAACCTAGCACATATCGGTGAAGAAAAATACAATAACATGTGGCAAAAAACTCGTGCTATTTGGAAATATGTCCACGAATATTACATTGATGATTTTGATTGGTTTTTGTTGGGAGGAGATGATATGTACTATATCATGGAAAATCTTGTCGCATTTTTAACTTCCGAAGAAATTATATTACAACAGGAACTTCAAAAAGTACACCAGCAAGATTTTGGTATTGAATCATATAATTATGATAACTCTACCAACCTGCATTCTGTTCCTCAATCGCAGCCTGGGTCTGGTCTGTACATTGGTAGACGACTGTTACTCCCAAAGTCTGAAGATAAGGGTCGTCAAATTTATTTTAATTCTGGAGGACCTGGTTACTTGCTGGATAGGAAAGCTCTGAGGTTGTTTATTACGAACTCTGATGAACCCTTTTGTTTTCCCAATGTACTTCGATATGCAGAAGATGCTTTTCTTGCGGGATGTTTAATAAGGACGAAGGAGTCATTGTTTCCTTTTGAAAATACGCATGATAGCCAAGGAAGACCAAGGTTCCACATTTACTCACCCTCTCAGACGTATCGGTTGGATACAAGTGATAGTAAATATTGGCTCAATCGATTTGATCCGTATCTCAAAAATGGCAGTAACTGTTGCTCTCCCACCACAATCAGTTTTCACAACATTAGCACGAATTTAATGCATGCTATGGACGACTATCTTTATCGCTGCGATCGAAAGTACGCAGATTTATATCAATCGCCAAAACAGATGATTGGAAGCCCCAATGAAAATCAAATTTTATGAAATTACAACTTTTGAATTTATGTACGTACGTTCAATGACTACATTGCACTAAACACGGCGCCGTTAGCTAAATTAGAAACTATATCTCGAATGAGCGACTGAAAGTTGAGCGAAGAGGGTTATATCTGCTGCCTTGATGGGCGACAATGAATTGCGCTAAACAAATGAATGAATAAATAACTAAATAAACGAATAACGCGCGAAAATACTCCACGATCTCACTATACGCATCCACAAGATGAATCGTCATCATGGCGTTTCAAATACCTACAATACATACAAAATAAAAATAATCATGTGCTTTTGCTTCACAAGAAGAAGGCAAAAGCATAATCTAAATTACAAATTTAACAACTTTATACAAGGAGATGACCACCATTGTTTATGTATTTTTGGTGGGACTTACACCGGAGCCAGTTCGAGCTAGATTGTCAAGAAAAATTCTGGCTTCAGCAGTCACGCGATCCACTTGCATGTGTAATTGGCGTGCAATGGACCCTAGCCGAGGTTTGGTTAGACGCGTTGTTCCACCAGCTGAAGGCCCACGTTCGTCGAAGAGAATTCGTTTCATCGTCTCAACTGTTGTAGATTCCATCAAATTTCCAAACAATTTTTCATGCGCAGCGGAAGTATTTTGGGCATATGCTTGCTTCGTGGCGTCACTAATCGGATCATCCAAGCGAGGAGTAAGGTTGAGAAAATTATCAGCATCCCCAAATCGTGACAAAGCATCCTTCTTAAGTTGTTCAACATGCGTAACCATTGCTTCAAGAATTTTGATTAGTTCACTTCTTCCTCGCTCATAGCTTTGTTGATAAGTCAAATCTTCTGCAGCAACTTTATTCATGAATGGATGCATTAATAGATCTTTGCAAGAGGCCCTTTCGTCTGGGTTCTTTTTCATACATAACCCAATGAAGTCACGAAATTCAGACGAGAACTTGTCAGCCGGCAAAGAAGGAGATGGTTCATCACGAATGTTCTTCAGTACAGTCCAATAGCCGCCTTCCGTCTCAAATGGAATTTTCCCCAAGGCAATCGTAACAAGTGACAATCCAAATGCCCATACATCTGATGGAAACCCATATTCTTTTCCATCAATTCGTTCTGGCGACATATAAGTGGCTGTTCCTACAAATGTTTTTGTTCTCTGAAGAACACCAGGTGCTTTAGGAGGAAGTTGTTTTAAGATCCCCAAATCAGCGACTTTAACTTCGCCTCTATGAGAAATCAAAAAATTCCCAGGCTTTAGATCACGATGAAGTTGATTGTTGTTATGCAAAAAAGACAACCCCTTTAGGGCTTGTATTGCTATGTTGGCCAATGCTGATTCATCATCATTTCCACCGTGATCAACAATATCCTGCAGTGATCCACCATCCATATATTCAATCATCATACAAACCAATCCATCTTCTAAATTACTATTAACGCGAACAAAAGGTTAAAATCTCATTCCAACAATCAAAATATATCAGATTCCTCACATAAAAGCATCATAAAAATCAACAATATATTTTTCTGGACGTTGGCTTCTTTTTAAGTGACTTGATTCTCGGCGAGAATTTTCACGTAGAAGTTGAAATAAAGCGGTTAATTCTCTCACCATTTGTACACGTTTTTCTCTATGTAGCTACATTAAATCTAAACTGCATGTAATAAATAGTGATGCTTACTTTTCGTAGACTTGAATAGTCTTTAGCGCAACTAATCTCATTTCCACAAGATCCAATGCTTTATAAACTGCGCTGCTCGCACCAGAGCCTAGCTTACAGAGAATGATTAATCGCTCTCGCATGGGTAACTTTTCGTGTTTTTTCAGTCCCTTGTCGGGTCTGACAATTCCTTCAACGCCAACTCCTACATTCATTCCATCGACAAACATTGTTGCACCTGTGGTGAAGTTGTGTTAAGTTGTGTTATGTGATCCAAAAAAGACTTTAACTGAAGTCTTACCATCATGAGTAAATTGAACACCTGTTTCCGTTTCGATTTTGGGGATATTTAGACCTGGTGTTTTGATATTGATAGCTGCTGGAGGTGGAGCAATAACCAGTTCGGCCCCTTCCGGAATTGGGAGCTCGATACGATGATTATCAAATTTATGCAGATCTAAATCGTGCTCACCTTCATCGTCGGACAACTAAAATTAAAACGAATAGTAAGTAAATATTTATAATCAAAATTTTAAAAAATTGTGTGCACTTACGTGCTCGTGGGCAACTGCTGGCCACTCTTGCGCTTCAGGCTCAGCGTCACCTCCCAAATCAAGCTTCAGATTCATATTACTTCTGAATGCACTAAGACTAGGCTTATCTTTTACAGGGAAAGCTTTTGGACTGGAGGGAGAGGAATTCGGTTCCACTGGGTCTTTTTCGGAAACTCCTGGTTCATAATCTCCCTTAGATTCGATAGGAATGTTGCTTATGCTGGGAACAGTAGCAAGTGTTGGCTCATGAGACTGTCTTCGGTGAAAATGATAACGTCCATGATAACTATTATCATTGCGTGGAACACCTATAGAACCTTCTCCTTTCTCTGTGAACTGCTTGGGAAATTCAATATCATCCACTTCCTGTCTACGGGACACCCTGGCAATCAAATGGGACGAAATGCTATCAGCATGAATATATGAGTTTTCCTGTCGTGAGTGATTCATTAAAGCCATAGCACGGACTGATCTCGAATTACTGGTACGAGCTGACTGATTTCCGGATCTTCTACTTCGATGTTGATCCTCGGGTAGTTCATGAAAACCCTCCTGACCAGGTACAGAAGCTGCGGTTCCCATTGCAATACGCTGCTTCTATTTTGAAAGGGAAAGTAGCAATCGTGCGGTATGTCACTACTCTCTCTCTCTCTCTCTCTAATTGACTTTGAATAAAATTTATTCCGTACAATCTATTTGTTTTTATAGAAATGGCATAAATTATCGAGAATTGTTGTCGGCTCAAAATGAAAATTTTAATAATGTAGGTGCCGTCGATCCAACAGAATGTGATAAGGTTAACTTCTCAACTTCAAGGTTGCTTTGCAGTTGGGATGGGATATTGTACCAACCAAAAACATTATTCGGTACTGTGTATACCATATACAATATTGTAAAAGTACTTCTATCTTCTACAGCTGTATGCTTTGGTATTTAGCGGCCTTATTATCCCAGTGCAAAACCGCTGCAATTAGATATTTCCTTAATTGAAGGACATGATTGAGCAATTTCGTAACAAAAATATACCAACTAAGGCCTAAGTACAAATAATTATACCATAATACTTCTACTTTATTTTCTCCAACAACATTATTTTCTTCAAATTAACAGACTGATAGACTATAGGACAGCTATTCCAAACCATCTTTCAATGCATTAATCTTCTCCATCATTGCATCAATATTTGAAAAGTGCCCTCCAATCCGTTCGGCGTGCTTCACTAGACTGGCGTTAGTATCAGGTTTAACGTACAAATCTGAAGTGCCTTTCAATTGAACGCCTTCATATTTTTTTAGTCGAGTTATCATGGAGTGAATATCAACTTTATCTTCTGACACATCGTTATCTTGATAATTCTCTATTGCTTGAAGAACACTTGGGGCTTTAGTAGAATCTATGTTCTGGAGAAGTGCATCAATATCTCCAAATTCTAGACCATTCTCAATATCTTTTATTACTTTATTACTGTTGGCAATTGAAGGATTATTTCCGCCATTTATTACCATGCTGCGCGGCATAAGTGGTATTTGGAGCGCCCCCGACTTATTGGAAGGCAATTTTCCAGATACACCGCTTTGCATTGATCGCCGTTTACCATAATTGTTTTGAGAATTCAGACTGTCGATTTCTCCTTCAAAGTTGGAGAGACTAGATGTCTTAGACGACACCTCCACCTTACGTTTAGGCAAAGTATCGCTACAGTCAATATCGCTTTCCTCTAACATGGCTTTGAGTTGGTTAAAACGGTTTTCTGGCTTCACTGCTTTTTGCTTGCTCTGAGCAATAGATGGTGTGGAGTTAGACCGATGAGACTGTTTCAATTGTTGTCGAAGCATTGCTCTACTGGAAGATGGAGCTGATGATGACGCAGCCATAACCCCATGTTCACCGCCACTATCACGATTAGTAAATTCAGCAATACGTTTCCTTTGGCTACCTTTTCTACCCTCAAGTAGTTTTGATGAAGAAGCAGGTTTCTCTGGGATTGAAGATATTGGTGGAAGACGTTGCTCTATTGATGACCTTAATTTACTTTTAGCTTTCGACATTCCGGTTGAAGTATCACGATCAGAGAGGGATTTCATTTTTGGATGATTATTCGTTTTGATCATTCCCGTCAAAAATGTATTTGACATCATTTCATCATCGCTACTTCCTCCCAGACTCTCGTTGCTCATCATTAATTCCTCCTCTTCAGTCAAATCATTAGCCGCACGAGAAAGTTTCCTGTCTACTTCTCGAGTAGAAAGTGACGGGACAGCTAGTTTTTTAGATTTTGAATAACTGGGAGGTTTGGGATGAACACTATATCGCTTAACTTCTTTGCCGTATCCACTGCTATTTATTTCCTTCTTCTTTGCAATGTTTTTCTTTACCGGATCTGGCATTTTAGGTACACTCTTCCGAACATTTTCCTGTTTTGTCATTACTTCGCTTGTTTTCTTGTTCATTTTGGGAGGAATTTTTGGTGGCTTACTTCTCGCTATTTTCTTCGCTGCCTCCATCTGCTTTTCTCTTTCTTTTTTCATGACTGCGTATCGCTGGTACGCTGAAACAACGTCATTTTCATCAATCTTCTTTTTTTTCCCCATCGGACCTGGTGCAATCTTTTCAATCTTTTGTGCGAAGCTAATACGATCACGCAGCATAGAAGCGAATCCATTTTTGCTACTTTTGATATTCATATCGATTTTGTCGTGAGGAGAAGATTTCAGTCGCTCCAAAAATGCTGCTACAGTTTCAGTATCACGCTGTGGTGACGCATGCGGATTGAGTGGACTACTGAGTACAGGTTGCGCCATTGATTGAGGAATCGATACGGGAGAGTTATGAAATTGATTTTTAATTTTTGCTCTCGAATCCCTTTTGTTGCTTTCCGTGAGAAATAATGCACCTTCATCATAACTGCTTTCCGCTTCATCATCGTCATCATGACCGCACTCTGTAATTGGTTGCGACTGATAATTGACATTCTTCGATGGAGATATCAGGGTGGAGTTTTGTTGCACCGTTTGTTCATATGGATGCTTCGAGAGATTTTCTTGATGTTTTTGCTGCCGTTGAAGATGTTCATATAGGTTTTGATAATCATCAGTTTGAGAGGAAGATGGCGCAACCACGTCTTTCTTATTAGGTACATAACGATAAGCGCGTTCTTCCATCTCCTGAAGTTTCTGAATACGATCAAGCTCTTTTCTTTCCAAACTGGAAAGTTTTCCCAAAACAGGATCAGCTAATTCAGACAGCTTTGTTTTTGAAATAACCTTCGGTTTATGAGGAAGAGAACCGTATCTGTCCATAATGGCAGCATAAGTTGGCTTTTCCAACATTTTCTTGTGGTTCGTCATAACTTTTTTCATTCCTTGTTGAGCGTATACTTGGTCTTGTATGATGTTAGAGAGTGGTTTTAACTCGTTGTTTTCATTTTTGCTAGAAAATATAGGTTGAAATTTTGGAACAGACGAGACTACACCATATTGTGACCCTCCCAAAAGAAGAGATTTAGGTTCGTTCAGGATAGAATCATTTGCAGCCGGACCACGGGCTAATAAGGTATCAAGACCCAATTCATCCCACAACAAATCCTTCTCAAGCGAGGCACTCATTCATTTAAAGTTGATGAACTGATATTCAATATTATGAAAGATTGCGGTGTTGATTTATTCCGCTTAAGCTTCAATATTTCTATGTACAAGGGAAAAATGACGGTCATAATATGGAATATGAAATAAAAGCACGCAGCAAAACCACCAGCACTAAAGTAACGGTTCTCGGAGTGATAGGCCTAATTAAGCACATCGAGAATTTCAAGATTTAAATAGATACCAACTAATACCATCTCTATATATATAGAAGTACCAATTTTACATTACAAAAACAACAACCATATATCTGCGAAATCCTGGTCAGCATCAACGCCACCAAAAAGAAACGCTGCACCACAATTAACACCTGCTTGCAATTTGATATGAAACAATTCGTCAATTG
>JACCEA010885087.1_pt1 | contig 15285 bp, 13 predicted proteins | sample 7449851 | NCBI WGS metagenome assembly JACCEA01 (sample SAMN15323453, study PRJNA562643) | freshwater metagenome | isolation source: river surface water | place: USA:Blue River Watershed | collected 2017-08-18 | reverse complement strand
GGTATGGAGCGGTACTAGGTATGTTGCTAGTGTCCAGAGTCCAATCAAGATCCATACGACAACCAGCACGACAATATAAATTACAAACCATCCATTTCCCCCATATATCCTTTTCCATGTATCAGAATCAGATGTTGTAGATCCACTGCAGTGGTTAGTAATGACTGGTGTCTCAGTAGAGAAAATGATGTTTGAGCATTGATTGCAGATGGTTATCCATTGAAGATCTGGTTGAAAGTATCGATTTGCGTAGTACCTCACATTTCTTTGCAAAGCTCCATCTGATATTGATTGTTCTAACGTCGTCACAATAATCTCGTGAAGCATAGTTGCATTTTGTGTATTTGACTCAACAGTGATGAATACTTGAAATTTGGCAAATATTTTGTTTTTGTTCAAACTAGATTGAGTGATCAATCGATTATTCGGTGATGCTTGTGATGTTAGAATTTCCAACAGCGCTGATTTGTATTCCATATAGATGGATAGCAGTCGAAAAGTTCTGATAAAGAGTGAATCAATACCAATCAACAAGAGTATTTGTGCTGCATGGATATTTTGGTTGGTGATATTCCCAACATTAGTTGTATAATTGATGTTTAAAGAGTATCCTTGAAATTTTGACTCCAAACAGTTATATCCTGCAACACCACAGTCATATTGACGTCGACTGTTTCTCATGCATTCGTCTTCACAGCAGTCCACTACATCATATTGCGATGGAGATTGATCAACGTTGTTGTCAAAAGTTGGATAGTGTGTGCGATCACACCAACCATCATCTTCTAAGGTGGAGATGAACGAAATGGGTGGCATGTCTGATGATATTGTAGGGTACAGTGTTCCCGGGAATGACGGTGATCTAGTAGGAATCTGTGTAGTTCTGGTGGTAGGAATTAGAGTAGGTTGAAACTTTGAGCTAGATGTTTTGACTGTGGGATTGACACTTGGAGCATGGTTGTTCCAATAATCATCTGTGAATGCTGAAGTGCTTGTTGCGGGTGGTATCACGACAAAAATCAAGATCCCCAGAAACAACATATAGTGAAATTTATGTGTCCACCATATCATGGCAGTAGTCTTTAGATGCGCGTAATGATCAATTTTGACAACATTATTACTTTGTGGCAGTGAATTAAAATTATATGGGTCATATACTTTATAACTACTATGAATACATTTTGTTACACTTTTAACTAAAACAATAATATTATGATCATTTTCATTGGGAAGGAGATTGTCAGACATAACATGTAATCAAACCAATACTACTTATAACAAAAGATTATATCTTCATCCGTGGCAGGATGTTTTCTGGCGAGCTCAAATGTATCTTCATCGACTTTTTGAATTTCTGTTAAAAAAAATAACAACATCATGTTAGCTGGTCAAAAGAATGGCACAACAATACGATACCTGCAGATCTGTCTGGGTTTAGATATAGGAACATATTTTCGTTTATGTCGTATGATAATAGCACAATATAGTGACCAGAAAATGTTGAATCTCTAACATGGATAATGATATAAATTGTAATTCAGAATAGGGAGTGAATCCTCACCTGTTGAATCCTTGTTTCCCATACAATGTTAGCGCATTGATTAAGACAATAGCAATACTGCTGCCATTACCACATAGCATTGCTTTTATTTCATCACATGATAGTGATTTCTAATATTGAGAGTGTTTTTATGAGCATATATGGGTGTTACTTTGGTTTCATGTGTACCTGATGGAGTTGTAATCCACGTTGTATAGCCACGATGTACTTCTCATTGATATCGTTGTGAACTGTTTTGTTTTCAATGTTGATGTTGTCTCGATACCAATCAAAATCGTTATGGTGATCAGCAATACCCACAGTAACCGTGTACATTCTTGCATCGACAGATTCGTCAGTTAGAAAAAGAAATAAATCAATTGTCCAAAGAGGGCATTTCTTGGCCGCAATGTCATGGTCGTACAACCTATCAACTGGAATATTGAGCCACTTGCAAACCATGGCACAGCATGCTACTCCACAATCCCAGTTTTCCTTTTGATATACGTGTAGAAAATGAGGGTCGACTGTTTCTGAGGATGAAACTCCATTGAAGTGGACAAGATTTAAAATAGATTTGACATGCCGGTCATATAATATCTCCAACTCAGTGATGATACTCTCCATTCTTGGAAGTCATTCCACACATATTTTTGGTGGATCCCATGCACTATGATTGATTTTTAGGAACTTTTTCAATAATATAATAAGGGGTGTAGCATTCAATCCCAAATCAATAGCGTTCACTGAGTGAGGCCTGCCTGACACAGCCAGCACGGAGCAGCTTGCTGACGTAAGCACAGGCTTGGGTGATGCCCTCTTCTCTTTAATTTTGAGCCGCTTTGCCCCCTAGGTTGCCCTTTCTTTGCAAATCAATCCCAAATCTTAAAGCAGAGATGCGCAGCAGCAGGCGCTCCAAAAGCCGCTGCTGCTGCTACCCTTTATGCGCGCTCTCTGCTGCGGGGGCCTCTTTTGTTTGCTACTGTTCCCACTTCGTCAGCAGTCATTATTTGTGTCATTATCTTGTTGGATCATATGCGAATGGCATTTATCTCAAACCACCCTACTTTGCCACGATGAGTGTTCTCGACAACATTTCCAGTAGCATAACAATATGGATTGACTATTTACGTTTAATTGGTGTGGATATGATATATTTTATCTGTTATATGATGATCTACCAATTGATATTCTTAGTGATTACATCAAGCAATAGGATCTATTCCCAAGCCATTTTTAACCAGCATATCCGCGTGTTGCCAATAATTTTCAACATGTTTCATCGATCTTTGACTAGAATAGAACAAATCTATATTATCCCTTTACTTCAATATAATTTACGTATTTAGTTTCAAAAACTGTTAACAAACATGATGTATCATTTCTTAGTAGCTCGTAGGATTTATTGCTAATACCGATAAAGCATGCAGCATGCGTCACAATATTCTACAATGATGTTTTTGTAAAACCGTTCATGAAAGAAACTTCCATACAATTTCGTTCAAAATAAGATTACTATTAAGCAATCTAGCGATGCGAATACAAAGAAACGTACATAGTACATACACAAAAAGAAGAAATTTTCATAAACACTTCACAATATTTACAGAGGAATAAGGATACATCAGCAATCATTAACTAATATGGCAAAAATCAGCAGATCTATTACTTGCCACCTAAATGCTTATGGAAAGCAGCATAAGTTGATTGAATATCAAATAATAATTGGCGAGCATCATTATCGTCGATATTATCAGCAGCACGCATGGCGTTGAGTCGTTGTAACCAATTCTTCATTTTCTCTAATCCTTCAAAATCGGCTGGCAATGTACGAACTCTTGCTAACGCTGCAACTAAATCAGAGAACTGAGGATGGATCTCATCAACAGCTCTTTGTCCCAATTCAAGGGCATCCATGGTGGTGATGAACGCTTGAACAGTTTCCGCAACAATTACGGTATCTGCTCGGGTATCAGATGTTGGGTGCATTACGGTCGCAGGGACACCTATAGCGACGATGAAACAAGATTTATACAATTTAAGTTGATTGTTAATATAGAAAATCGAAGATAGCATACCTGAAACGACCAATCGCTCATAAGCACGAGGACAATCGATCTGATACTCTTGGAAAAATTGGTCAGCATTTGCAATAGTTTTACTCAGCGTCAGTCCTTTTTCAGTGGCTTTAAATTGAGAAATTAATCTGTTACATGCATCAGTATATTCGGCAGGGGTGATTGCATCTCTGCTGTATGCTGCCTCCAACAAATCGGTGGCTTTGATAATGGAATACAAATCTGCCAGTCTCTCCAAATGTTCTCTTTCTTTGGAATTCTCGTACATCTTAATTTCTCCCATTCTGGGACGCACAGAAGACATGTCTGACATTTTGGGGGATTCTATTGCAGTACAATTTCGTATGCTGTATAATACAAGCGTGTACTTCAAATCTTTTTACTTTAATAAAAATAATGACTTACTTTTTTGTTGTTGCTTGGGCGTGCTGCGCTTCTGGCTTTTGCTGCTGCTGCTGCGCCTGCTGCTGCGCTGTGCTGCTGCTGCCTACTGCTGTGTGCTATAAGAAGGCTCTGCGCTTGTATGCTTGTGCTTGTGCTATTGGCTGACGGGACTGATGAAGGCCTATTTACAAATTAAGTTATTGTTAATAGATGTAGTGATATGTAATCCACAAAAGTATAAAATATTCGTTACTTGCTTGGAACAAGAAAGATTTTGTGGCAAGGTGATTTTTAATCTTCCATTTTGGGCCGAGAGTCGCCTCTTCACTTCTATCTAATGTTGTTCCATGCGTTGTTTTAGTGTGTTCTATAATTGAAATGGAAAGGTTCGCAATTTACTTTGGTAATTTTATTCCATGCTTTACCTGATGACATGTCCATTCCAGATCTTCAGGCGGAAGCAAATCCCACACGGTGGGGAAGATCCTGTTGCTCTTGTCTTTTGTTGTGTTCATCAGTTGGATTTACATGCATCGTATAGCAATGTTGCATGATGAACAAAGTGCTATGAATCCATCTTCATCCGCAACCATTTCTGCTGACCAAATTCGGCATGTCGAACAATTAATAGCCCAAACGAAACAATTAGTAAAAGACGTTTCACAATATAAAACAAGCGGAATAAGTCAAGAAACACTTGGGAAAATTCGAATGATTGGGGCAGAAGAAAAGCAGCTCGAACAAGAGGCAATTGAGCTGAGTAAACGGGTAGAAGATTCGCAGCGCGAATTAGAAGGGTGTCAACATGACAAAACAACACTGACACAGCAACTCGAAAATCTCAAAGACGAAACTATCAAACACTCATTAGATGGTAGTGTACAACACCTTGAACATCAATTGCCACCTGCTCAGAGCAGTTCCATGAAGTGGCTGGTCATTGGTATTCCAACGGTTGCGCGTGCTCACCACGAGGAGTACCTTTTAGATGCTTTAGAAGCAATAGCCCAACAAATACCCACTGACCCTGATGATCTAATGTATAATAATATTCTCGTCAGTGTAATAAATATGCAAGTTAATGCAAATACAGCAGTTCGTCACACTGTATTTGAGCGTGCCAAAGAAAAGTATTCCAATCATCGCTTACAAAGTTCATTTGAATTCAGTGAACTATTAGCGGAGGAGATATTGAGCGATCCATTACCAAATCGTAATGCCCAAAATGACCCTGGAAATGCCAACAAGCCAGGTTTTCTAGTACGGCGTCAAACGCGCAACATAGTGACAGTGATGCGTAAAAATATCAATAAAGCCAAGTACTACTTATTCTTGGAAGACGATATGAAATTGTGTCAAAATGGATTTCTAGCCATTAATTACATGCTTCAAAAGTCTTCGCGATATCACCCCAACTGGCTTGCTATTCGATCATCATATGGTATGAATGGAATATTTATGAGAAATAATGATTTAGAACCCTTTGCAAAGTATCTAATTGATAATCAAGTGCGACGCCCACCCGATCATTTGGTAGTGGAATGGTATGCCGGAGAATCAAAGGTTTCTGCGGCCTACAAAGGCAAAAGAGCAAATATCGGGTTTCGTTACAATTTATTTGATCACTTGGGTGTGGTATCTACGTTGCGTGCTCAAAAATCAGGCAGCTTTCCTAGATGCTATGAATTGTTGGCTGAGCCAACAGTATTTAAAGTAGAAGCTTATAGTCCAGTAGATTGTCCTAAAGATGATATATGGCCATGCGATGTTTCAGTTGCTGATAAGTCGATGGTGCGATGGTCATGAGCTGGGCATGAAACGTTGTGTGTATTATCAAGTTTAATCCATCTAATAACATTTAAAAATAATATACAGTTTTTGCAATACAAATAAATAAAAACCACAACCTAGCAACAAAATAATATGCACAAACATCAACCAAATTGATACTTACAATGAGGAGCAGAGATCTAAACAACAATCGTGTGTACCGTAAATAGACTATTTTACACTTTCAGAATTTGCACACAATCTTTGAAGCAAATTGAAACCCAGTCCTCATGTGATGCGCACCATTGTAATTGATTAATTTCGCCATCGGCAGAAAATGCTAATATTGGGTCTTCAATTATTGTTGATTTTCCTGTCGTGACTTCCCAGATCAATGCTTGGCGGTCATCACCACATGTACAAATGTGGTACGCGGAATGTGGAGCCCAGGCGATTCCATTCACTGCACCATGATGACCTATGAGCTCTGCCACTGGGTAAGTAGGAGCTCTGATTTCAGGAACGAAATAATGGTTGAGTCCTAAATAATAAATGAACTAAATTTACCTGATGTCGATGATAACAGTCTTATTTGATTCTGCCATAATAGTGGCAATATAATTTGGATCCTGTTTATTCCATGCTATTTTCATCAATGGAGAAAGGTCTGGAGACTCATACAAAATTGTTGAATGTTCCAACGATCTCAAATCAAACATACGTAATGAACCATCAGCACCAACAGTGCCGAAGATATCTTTTCCGCATGCGAAGGCGATATCGTAGACTTCTTTGTCGTGGGCAATCAACTGAGTCTTGGGAACCATAGCCTATTGGATAAACCGTATTCATTAGTTACAAAACCTATTTCAAAAACGAAATTTAATCTTACATTAAGGTCCCAAATGGTGCATGTTGTGTCTATTGAACACGATCCAATCATTGTTGGGTCAACGTCATTCCAATCAAAACTTGTCAATGGGGCACAGTAATCTGAAGGTAATATAAATTAATTATAAATTAGTTATGGGAATGTGTTATATGCTGCACTAACCCGCATGCTTATTGTTGTTGAGGACACCTTTCATACTGACTTGATGCTCACGATTAATATTCCAAATTCTAAGATAGTCACCACTCGTTGCCAACAAATCTGTCGTGTTAGCACTCAACTGCATCTTTGCTGGTGCCCACATGACTTTGGTTGCAGGATAAGGATGCTCAAACTCGCTCAACTTGATAAATTGGTGAGTATCATTGACGTCATCTTTTACCAACTGAACAATGTGAATTTGATTTGAATATTCTTCCATAAAAGAGCCAATAGCCAGTTGGAATCTCCCTTCAGGTCTTTTCCTCCAAGACATAGTATAAGATGTCCAAGGAGTTCCATAAGTATAGATCTCCTTTTTCTTCCCTTCACCAACCGTTGAAGTATTTTCATCCATGTTTTTTCGTTTCTAAACTTAATAAATGACAAAGCCAAAATATTCTTCGTTGTTCCTGACTTTTATCTATCAACAAGCATGTGCCTGGTTGCAATAGATATTATTTACCACGGTAAAATAAAATGACGAATGTGCTGGAAATTAATTATTATTAGTAGTAGATTATGCAAAAAAGCAAAACAAAAAGAGCAAAGCGAAATTCAAATCATCAGAGCGTGTTCGTCCTATGTGCGTGCAGACAAAGTATCTAGCCGTTGAGAAGTTATCGCTAAAAATTGGCGACACACCTCACTTCGTGCACCTTTGCTGATCAATTCCATATATATCCGGTAGAGTTATCATATCGGATTGCATCAAAAGAAGATGAATAAATCAAGGAAAAGTTCCATAGTTAAATCTGCTGATCACGAAGGAAAGAAGCGTGATCGTTTGGCTGAAGCATTTCCATTGCTCTTTGGCAAAACGGCTGAGGAGAGAAGTACTATCGGCAAGTACACCTCCAAAGACAAAGACAAAGGAAAGAGACGACAATCCACAATAATACAAGGAGATGAAAATTCTGCCCCAAGTAATACTCATGAGGTAGTAGTTGAAGATAACAAGGCCAGTAAGCGTTCATCGTTTCTGTCAAATCTCAAGCGTAAGAATCAGCCACCCAAGCCACACAAGACCATTTGCATCACATCGCCTCAGCCGAGAGGAGTGGAGCTCATTGAGGAGAAAAAGAAGCCACAACCTATTGCTGAACAATCACGGATACCGGAGATTAGTGAGGCTTCTCCTGTTGACGATGGTCGAGCAAACCTTACAAACGATTTCGGTGTGACGGAGCAACAAAACTTTGAGGAGATCAACCCATTGAGGACTCTTCTCTCCCCTACCCGCCTTGTGCAAAAGACTGAAGATCATCTTCAAAAAGAAGCTGTTGATGATTCCACAATGATTTCTGCATTGAGGAATTTCATTACAACGATGGAAAGCAATGATGATGAACAACACAAGAACGAATCCAATTTCCAATTGATTGATTCTACCAGCTGCCCGGTAGCTTTTGAAGAGCCAATCGTTAACGATATTATCATAAATGAATACGTTACATTGGAATCAGAAATCAAGAATGCTGGCGATGAGAAAGGCATGGTTATCATTCCTGATGGAAATATTGACAGCAGACGATCATCGGCGTCATCTTATGCTTCTTTGACATCCAACAGCCAGAGAACATCTCTATGTACGGAAGCAATTCCACTTGCTGATGAGTATGTAAGCCACACTATGGGGGATAGAGACGTGGTCCCTGCAAGAGTATCTGGTGGTAAAACCGAGAAAATCTTGGTTCATCCCAGATTTGCGTTGATGAACGAGGCTATGATCAGTGGATTAATTATTGCTGAAGTAGTTAATCGATTACAATTCGAAAATCATATTAAATTCATGATCACAGTTGAGGTAAGTTACTATTATTAACAAACTTTCTGATGTATGATATTTATGGCATATATTTTTTATCAACAGGTGCTTCCTATTCCAACCATCTCAGAGCCCTATATGAATATACGAATCATGTTAATGAAGAGATTATCGGAATTTAAAGCTCTCCGCCAAAGTCTCCTAGGTGTGCTGAAACCAAACTCAGAAGGTATCCCTCCACTTCCAACTCGTCAAGTTCTCTCCATGGGGTAAGTTAATGTTGAAAACATTTTTCAATGAATATTTTTAAACATTGCACGATTATTTTGAAACAGATCCGACTATGCTGAAAAGGATTATCTTGAATCCCGCCAACGCTATCTACGTAACTGGATGAATTCGATTATGGTTCGTCAATCCGTGGAAGGTGATGACTTTCGCAAGATTTTGATTAATTTTTTATCCAATTAGAGTAGCATAAGTCTCATCTCTCCTTTTCAGTCATCTTTCATGCAGAGTACCTTCTACCAAAGAATAAATTGTGACGATTTTGATACTCAAAGAATCCCTTACAAGGGTGATTCATGTAAAATACTAATAGATTTGATTACGGTTCCATTTATTTCAGATATTTGCATGCTTATTTTGCGATGGGATAGGATACCCCAACACTCACCATCTCAACAATAACCAAATTAATTTAATGATTGGGATTCAAGAAAAAGAGGCGCGAAGCATAAAATCGTCGCTGAAGAACATAAAGTGGCCCAATAGGGTTTATTGTGATTTCGTGATTTGTGTGGTGAAAATTGAGAGATGGAAAAAAGCGAAGTGAATAAAATTAATTCTGGTGGATTTGAATGAAGAATGAGACGTAGTGTTGCTTGTTTACGTGGTGCCAAAGGTCACGGGTGGTATTCTCACTATCGCAGTAATCCAGAAGACTTCGCGAAGTTCACCAACCCAACCCCTTTCGACTGGTCAAAGCCTTCACCAACAGCATCTGATCCATCCGTTGTCGCTGCGAGACCCAAAGTATTTTTTGAAGTATCCAGTGGTGGTGAGTCATGGGGAAAGCTTGAATTTGAATTAGCTCACGATGTAGTCCCTAAGACTGTGGACAACTTTGTAAAGTTAGTCACTGGTACTGGTCACAACAAGGCTCTATCCTACAAAGGAACCAAATTTCATCAAATTCGCAAGGGTCAAATTATTATGGGTGGAGATGTGGAGGCTAATAATGGATCAAGTTCACACTCTGCCTTTGAGCAAAGATTTTTCAGAGATGAAAACTTCATTATTCCACATTCTGCCAGAGGCTTAATCAGGTATGAGTGACTTATTATAGCACCAGCGTAGTTGCAAAATAATTGGACAATTGTTATTCTATAGTATGGCCACTGTCGGTGTCAACACGAATGGTTCACAATTTTACATATCTTTATCTCCAACCCAATATCTTAACGGCCGCAGTGTAGTATTTGGAAGATTAGTTGCCGGTGAAGATATTTTAGCTAGAATGGAAAAGGTAAGGCGCTACTCAGTAATATAGTTGGTGGGTGTTTGTGACCAATATCAATTATTTTCGATTTGGTTTATCTTTCAGGTGTTTACATACAAAGGAGTACCTGCTTCCGAAATTATCATATCAACATGTGATATTGTTACAAAGAAATGAAAACCGATAGTGATTCCATGGGATTGTGAATAAATAGGTATAAAATTGTAAAATAATGTAATTGTTGTCGGCTTTTATGTTTCGGATTATTACATCAACTTTTGTGAGTCCGTATCCGGGATGAAAGCCAATAATACTTTTCCAATAATACTTTCTTCGACTTTCTTCAATCTTAAATCACCTGCTTTAGATATTGAGCTCTTTAAAGAAGGGACTCATATAATTTCTACATTCATTTGCAATATAAACAGTTCCAGTAATATTGATGGTACGCCATAAACAACCGCTAAACATTCTCTGAAGTCCTCCCTCCAACCACAATTGCTTGATTGTCTTCGACACGCTCTTGTACTGTTTTTGCTCAACATCACCTTGCATGCATGTCTTCACAACATCAAACGGGTGGGATGGCACAGCTGCCACCACACCACCAAGCATGGATGCAAAAAAACTAGCTTTTGATTGCGAATATTGATGCTTTTCTTCCAAGTAAGTCTGGACGATCGGAGTGACACCAAGCATACCGCAAACATAGATTGAATCTCTTCCAGCAGCTGCTGTCAAGCCTCTCATCAAACCATGACCAAAGAACCCATATTTTCGAATAACGTTTACAGGAGTCGAGATGAAGGACCCACCAAAACGCTGTTGTTGAATCATGATCAATTCCACAGGTGATGCAAATACCGCAGCAAATACACCACCAAATGCAGCAGACAAGAAATCTTCTTGTTGCTGACGCAATTCTTGATTAATTGCTTCATGTCGTTCTCCCAAAATTATAGAGATGTGCCGTTGAAAGAAACTGGTGAAGCAAAACTGGAATCCCATCATTTGACATTCGTTAAAAATTGACGCCCCCGTGCCACGATACAATAATCTCGGATCAAGGGTGAATGGCATATTTTGTGCTTTCGCATTCTTCCAATAGAGGGTCGGTTGCAATATCACTGCCTCTATGAATGCTGCCACTGTTCCCAGTGCAAAGTTTTGACCTTCGGATAGCTGATGAGACATTACGAGATACCGAGTACCAAAGATAATGGAAGGTTCCCAAAACAAGATGTCTTAGACAAACAATCAACAAAAACCGACTGACCCTCTCTACAAAGCTTATACACAAGCGCTTTTGTATTCATCAATGGTTCCGAGCAAGTCCAGAGGTGCGCCGCCTGCTGTGCCCTGGCGCTGTGCTGATGGGGCCATATACAGCAACAGCAGGCAGCAGCAGATCTCATGCAGCAGGTAGGGCGGCAGCAGGCAGCAGAAGCGCATATGTATGTGCTGGGACGGCCACACCTCTCTCTCCACCACTCTCTCGCCTGCTGTGCCGAGCAGACAGCGCCGAGCCCCGTTGGCTTCTTGTTGTGGTGGTGGCTGGTTTTTGCGTGCTGGGTGTGAGAAAAATGTTTTGTTGATGGTAATAAAGGTCCGCATCAGGATCATCAAAGATCAAGACCGTGGTTATGGTGTGATATTTTGTACGTGTGTGTTCTCTTTCACTGATCCATGTCTCAATCAAAGCAAAATGCGGAGCCATGCTCTGATCAAAACTTGCCAACATGGTTAGCATTAGAGGAATATTGTCAGTTCATGTCTATTCCGAGGCAAAACGATCACAATGACTATGGAATATATCCCCACCAAGCATATGGAAGAAGTGGATTGATAACTCTTAAAGATAAATCTTCTCTAGATAGTGAGAAATCTCTGCTATTGAAAGTTGTCGAAGAGAGTTTGCGGGTAGAATTCAATTGTACGAATCCACTCAAATGTGTTCTAATCTTGAATGATGGTCAAATTAGATCATTTCACTTTCACGACGAAAATGAGTATTGGAGATTTTTGTTTGGATTGAAGTCTGCTAGTAAAGCGGATACGACTATTGAAGGAGAATGCAATTATGTGGTTGAAAAAAATGCTAACAATAACAATGGCAATAGTGATCAACAATCCCACAATCGTCAACCAAGATTTTTATTTTATCATTCTGCTCAACCTGATTCTTCTCTTTGGAAATTCAAATATTCAAATGGTGTACTGGAAGTGTTAAAATCCGGAGGGAAAAGTGATGGGTCGGTATTGACCATTTCAGCTGATCAAATTATTGGTGCCACTATTTCCCATGATTTCAATCCAGCATCTTTGAGTTCTCATCTTTTACTGCTTCGCTTCCCAGCCGTTAGTATGATGAGCAATATGATCAGTCGGTATGCTTTAGATATTTCATCAGCATCGCTCTCTCTGTCCGCTCAACCATGTGTTGAATGTTCGTCAGATGAAGTAATTGTTTTTCCTATTCCTCTTTCGGAGGAAACTATCTCATCTCTTCAGCGATCAGAAGATTGCCAATTGAAAATTCGTGAGACTTCAACGAGTGATAAGCCAGCGAGTGATGGTCAGGATAACTCAAAAGTTTTGGTCACTGGAAGCTTTTCCATGATGACTGGATGGGATGCCATTAGGGATACAGTCTCCGGTACTTTCGACGGTATGAAATCATTAAGTTTGGTGGCAGAAGCGAATACTGCCTTTGACAAATTGAGCGGACTTGATAAAATATGTTTGTACCGAAGCCCTGTTAGTTTCGAGGCCATGCAAACTCCCAAACTGCACAACAAAGCTTTACGAGTTTTCATTAAGTCAGCTAGTAGTCTTCCTCAAACAAAATCGTCCATTCCGAATGCATATTGTACAGTATATTTAGTTGGCCACAACGGAGATAGATTGACTTCGAATCATGCTGAAGTAAGAACACAAACGGTCAAAAGCACTGATCCTGAATGGGCGAAGGAAATATTGCTGCAAGACAATGATTTGGGAGTAAATCAAGTACAATCTGTGATGATTTTGATCCGTGATGCTTCTTCTGGATTTCTGAAACACCATCATATTGGTCAAGCAACTATTCCAATATCGTGTTTCTTGGAAGGAGTAGAAGCTCAATTTTGCCTTCCTTTGGAGCCGTCATACAGGTATAAACTACATCAACGGTTATTTATCACGGTTTGATTGGTTTTCATAGGATGGATAGTGCTTTGGCGGAAAAGGCTTTTATTGGCGAAATTCATGTTACAACCCAAATCGTGGAAGTTGAGAGTGACAAAAATGAAACTGGAAATCAATTGACGACTGATCGCTCTGATCGTAAGGTCATATGGTCAGCAAAACCAGACTCCAAGGAGAGTAGTAAAGCACCATTAAAGCTGTCAACCAACAATAACAAGATGATGAAGCTGAATTGTAACTACACACTCTATCGATGCTCTCCTTTTTCCATTTGGTTTCCATGTCGCAACATTGTTGGTGGGATGAAAGGTTTTATGTGTCTCTCGTACGACCACTTGATTGTAAGATATGGTCATAAACAAGATGATAGTGATGCTGACATCCGCATTACGTACGATCAAGTTGAAAGTATTATAGAAGCTTCCTCAACGGTACTTTTGGCTTCTCTCAAGACTGTCAACTCAATTGGTTTGCATCAACATGTAATGCTTATGATTGGACCATGTTCCAGCAAACAATTACAATTGGCTATTCAATTTCGTATACATTATTCAAAAATCAAAGCGTCAATGGAAAAAGTAATCTCACAAATAGGCGAGGAAGAAGTGTTTAACAATGGAAAATTAGGATCACCTCGTTCCCCCAAATCGAAAAGTGTTGATAAAAGACCGTCATCTCCATCAGGGAAATATAGACCGAATGATTTCGGTACATCTTCATCATTGATTCCATTGAAATCTCAAATAATGTCATTGGGTGCTGTATTGGAAGAACGTCAATGTTCAATTAATTCGGAATGGGGTTTAAAGTTACATACCAATATCTTTGCTTGGGAAGGAGTTTTTTTGAAGTTTGTGTATCGAGGATTGATTAATATGTGTGTTAAACATGAAGTTTTGAGCGCCCCTTGGCGTGGAGATGAAATATCCATTGACAAAGTTGTTTCTGAATGGCAACAACAAGTTTTGGAAGGTTCTTGTGAATACGATCCCGATTGGTGTGATCAGATGCAAGCAACTCTCCTTCATCTTGTTTCAACGGTGCGTACTTCTATTATGACTTGTGAGTTCAGCAATGCCACTAGGTTGAAGTTTGCTCGAACACAACGAAAATATCTGCAGGATAACCTGGTAGCCATGCAGAAAGCTATTCATACACTTTGTGCGACAAAAAGTGACTTTGACAAGATTGAAAGTTTACTCTTTAAGTATGCACTCCTTACATCAATAGTACAAAATAATATGCTTCTGAGCCAAAGAGTTAATGCTGTTTTGCAGCTGAGTGATTGGGATGAAATATCTGATGATTTCACTTTGATAAATCACATGGACAATATATTGACGTGGTTTGTTCGTGGTATCGCAGCGGATGTAAGAAAATGGATGGGTAAAACATTATATTCGGTACAACATCACCGGGCAAATCGTATGAATTTCCCTTGGGACATTGACCTGATGGGTAATTTTGTTACGTCTTCTATACCAGAATCTTTTCAAATGCAATTGGATGTATATGCAGATTTCATGTTCCAAAGCAATTGGATCATGGAGACGATGTCGGTGAATTATTATTCCACTGATATCATCGAACATATGCAGAGTCAATTCACGTCGTTAAATAAAGACCTACGTGCTATTCTCAGTAATGCATGGATATTACCTCTACATGAATATAACCGTGCACTTTCGAGCAGACATTGGGATGAATTCAAAGATTCAATCGAACAAAAATGCTATACTGAGTTCTTATGTTCCATTATTAATGATGGACATAGAATTAAGAAACTATCTGTTGCTCGGGAACCGGATAATGTGTATATTCAATCAGAAATCGACCGTATGGTTCAATTAGCAATTGCTTGTCTCGTGAAAGTAATATTTTCAGCGACCCAAGAGACCATACTTAATATGAATGCATTGTGGTACGATGAAGGATCAACTGTCTCTCACGTCATCACCCACAATATTG
>JACCEA010516682.1_pt1 | contig 15288 bp, 14 predicted proteins | sample 7449851 | NCBI WGS metagenome assembly JACCEA01 (sample SAMN15323453, study PRJNA562643) | freshwater metagenome | isolation source: river surface water | place: USA:Blue River Watershed | collected 2017-08-18 | reverse complement strand
TGTTATATTCACCGTTTATGGTGAACCTATGGCACTCGCTCGTCATCGTGCATCCAAATTTGGAATCATGTATAATCCATGTGCAAAATTTCAAAAGCAGTTTTTAACAGCATGCACTCCTTATTTGCCAACAGTACCACATCCAGGACCGATCGTTGCAACCATAAACTTCTACTTGGCCCGACCAAAAAATCATTATGGTAGTGGTAAGAATGCCCATATTCTCAAGAAGAATGCACCGTCCTGGCCAAGTAAACGATTAGGTACATATTACTTTTGTTTCCTAGAAATTACTAATAGCAGCATCATTTGCTAGATATTGACAATCTTGTGAAGTTCGTTTTTGATGCACTAAACGGGAATGCCTACGATGATGATGCACAAATTACTCATTTAACAACGGGAAAATATTATTCCGAAGGTGAAGGGAGGACAGAGGTTATCCTCAAATATTTACATGATTCTCCCGAATCAGATTGAATTTGAAAAAAGAAAATATTTTGTTCGATTGCTTCCATGATTCTGATATCTCAATGCTCCAGCTGCGTCGTCTGAAATCTATGCACTCAATTTAAATAATTGTATTGCGTAGCAGAATTAATAAATTATCACAATAGACTACGTTATCATAGGACTAACATTTCGTTTCATATGCCTTCATCTACAATTTATCAATACGAGCACTACCATTTAAGAATATTTATCTTCGTTGTTAATACATAAGAGCACCATAAAAAAGCTTAAATTTATTTAGGATTGATCATCAAGGTTACTGGTTTAAACAAGGAAAACTTGCCAAACAATGACGGAAACTTTGTACAATATCATACACAAGAGAATTTTGTATCATTCTCAATAAACTATCGGAGCTAAACTTCTTCAACAGAGAAGAACATGTTCCATTTCTTCCACACTAACTTACTGGCCGGGTTGGACTTGCCAACTCTGGCAATATCGCACAATCGGTCACTGCCACAATCTTTTCTTTATCCAATTTCAAACGGTGAATCAAATTGTCACGATCTTGTGGATCATCAAAAGTATTAATCAAGAGTTGTACAGAATTTTTATTGATCAAACGCTCGAATATAAGACAAGCTAAATCAAATTTCTCAAACGGTGCCTGTGGGCCAATACGCAGTAATAATTCCATTCCTTGTTTCGCCAAGAATTTTCTGCCGGAAGCAGTGAATTGATCAAGCACTGCCATCCAGTTTTCCACAAGTTGACCTTTTTCGTCAAATAAATTTGTCAACAAAACTTGGAATTCTGGTTTCGATATTGCTTGTGTCATGTCCGCCATCAACTTTTGTACCGTTGACATTGTAGCTTCTTCAATCATCTTTCCTTGATTAGTTTTTAAGCTAATTAAAATACCACTATCACGTTTTTCTGCTTCTGATTTCTCGAGATCAAAAACTTTAAACTGAAAGTTCTGTGGTGATGATCCCCAACAGATAATGTTTTGAAAAGGAAATTGGACGAGTGGGGTTCCACCCTCTGGACGAATGAAGTCCATAGATTCATACGATATACGCAATTTAAATTGATCAGGAAGTGTAATGCGATTCCCTGGCCAAAATGATAGAGAAACCGCAAAGGTTGGGTAAGTGGTTGGATCAACCGCTGGTTTAGCTGTGTCTTTTTTCGGTTTCGCAGGTGAAGATTTAACAGGACTACCACCACCGTATGGTTCATCATCTAATACACTACCACCTGCACCCATCTTCTATAATCAGAGATATCCTACTCTTGGAATGCCGCTTACAGAAGATAGAAGAAGTAATAAATACTTCCGGAAGTATAACTTATTTTTTTCTTGTCTGCTCTCATCAGTGTTTTGCTGCTTCTTTTGATGCGGAGCCACAACGGTTGGAATAGAGGAAATCACCAATTCCAAAATTCTCTATATTGCCGTTATTATTGACATGGCTGCATACGACTTCAAACTTGCTACAATAATGCGAGCAATAGTACAAATAATAGATTAGTTGTCGAATTTTTGGTGATTTAATAGTTTCACAATGTCGACAGCGCCAGTAGCAAATTGGACCGGTGCGAAGGCAACTGTTCGAGAGAAGTTGAACGCAATGATTCACATGCTTTATACGAAGAAAGATTTCAATGAATGTCTACGTCGCATTGATGAACAATTGCGTGCATCTGCGGGACAGAGTGAGTATGCATTATATGTCAAAGCATTGATCTTGCGCCATAAAGGTCGAATCGAAGAATCACTGACTACTTTTCAAGCAGCATTGTGTCTCAATCCCATGAATGTAAATAATTTGAAACAAGTTGGTAGATCGCTCTATTTATTAGGAAAGCATAAAATGGCTTTGGAAGTTTTTGATGAAGCAGAGCAATTGTCCAGTGAAGATCGAGATATTTGGCACAACAAAGGAATGTGCTATTTATACTTGAAGCAATATGAAAAAGCGTTGGAATGCTTCGAAACTGCCAATTCTATTCATCGACACGAAGTGACTTACACACAAATGGGTCGTGTCTATCGTTTAATGGGGAAGGATGATGAGGCATTGAATATCTACATGGAGGCCCTAGAGATTTGCCCAGAAAACCCAGAACTTCTAACAACCGTTGGATTGCTTTTCTTGAAGCTTGGTAATAATACGAAAGCATTTGAGTATCTTGGCAATTCATTGACTTACGATCCCAAAAATGCAAAAACAATCTTGGCTGCTGGTTCTATTATCCAAGACAATCAGGATATGGATGTCGCTTTGGTGAAGTATCGTGTTGCTGCCACACAAACGCCCAATTCTGCGCAATTGTGGAATAATATCGGAATGTGTTTCTTCGGAAAAGGGAAATATGTTGCTGCAATTGCATGTTTAAAGCGCGCTGTTTACTTTACCCCTTTTGAGTGGATTATCAGCTACAATCTCGGTGTTGTTCATTTGGCATCAGGTCAGTATGCATCAGCTTTCCATTATTTTAGCACAGCCATCAATTTGCAGCCAACATACGCTAGAGCTTATACCTATTTAGCATTAGCTCTGTCCAAGTAAGCAGTTATAAATTCATCACTTTTAGACAATTAAACAATAATTTTCTCTATCCCAGATTGGATGATTTTGAAAACTCTTGTGCTGCTTATGACAAGGCTTTGGAGATCTCCGATGACTATTTTACTCATTTAAACTATGCAATTACTTTGTATCAGAATGATGAAATTGAACTTGCTAGGAAGCATTTCGCTAAATTTGAGACACTTTATAAGAAGCAGAGCGAAGAAGCCAGTGATGTTGATTCTGATGTGAAGATCCAATCCGAATTGTTACGGAAAGTTCTTTTTTCATAATGATATGTCGATGTGTACATAATTAGAAATTCAAAATCGTATCTTAAATCCACCACAAACATTGCCCCTTAATGATAAATATTTTCTATTAAGCTCACTCTTAGAGATGATTAAGTAAGAAAACTTCAAACCACAATTGAATCCGTTCCTATAATCATCGAGTACAATACAACATACATACATCGATCAATATTTTTATTCATCCTCGCACAATATATTCCTAAATACAACAACACCTAGTCTAAATCCAACTGTAGACATTATTTACTTGTGTCATTAAGTGGCATTGTAGCATTCTGATACTCTTCATTCTCCGTATAGTCTCCAGCGATGGTGGATGAAGTAGCAGCCGCCTCAGAACTTCCTGTTTCCTGTTCACTAATTGAATCTCTACTGCGCTTGCCTTTTCTTCCTCGTCCAGGTGTTGAAGGGCCAGTTGGTGTTTCTATTATCGCTTTCTTTTTACTGACATTTCCACCATTCAATTTCTTCGCAATTTTGGCATCTAACAACTTCTTTCGATTCAAGAAGTCAGTGGACTTTAAAACATTTCGTATTAAAAATATTCTATTGTATCTTGCAAAGGAGAATGTATTCTGCACAGGACCAAGTTTCATTTCATGGATCTCATCACCAGGAATACATCTACCAGTATATGATCGAGACCATTCATCTTCGATTTTTGATGCCTCTGTTACTCGCTTTTCTTTGTTCATACCTGCTTGAATTAACTTTTGTCGCATGTCTTTGGTTAGTTTATTGTCCGCCATTAATTTAGCCAAACGATCCTTCTTGTTTGGTGCCATTGTACCACGGCATTTGCTTGTTCCGCAATAACACTTGAAGACATCTTCTTCTTGAGTATCAAATTGATAGTCATATGAAAGCGCTTCCCCAGGTTGGATATCACGAATTGCAAAGATACCAATACGTATTTTACCCCGCACATTCCATCGTTGCAACTCACAATTTGGATCACAAGAGTGATTGATATAGCGAGAAACATTTCCTTCGAATTTACCGTCAACATATATACCAGTTGCTAATTCCATTACATAATAGTCTTTGTCATTTGGAGTCATCGTACGTTGATTAGTTAATCGACGTTGCATTTCATCTTCATCAATAATCTCTCCCATATATTCAATAACTAAGCGCCCACTGGGAACAAACTCTAAGGCCTTTAATCCCAAACCCATATTAAATTCTTTGAAAACTTTTGTTCGAACATAATCTTTCTTTTGTAAAGCTCGATTGTAGCAATGACGGAAACCTATTCTGCAAACAACATCGTCACGTCCAGAGGTTTTAATTTCACAACATTCGACGCGCAATAACCGATTATAGCAATTATTACCACAATGATCTTCTTCGCAGCATTCACAACCACTGTCAGGAATTATTAATGCTGGCATCTTATCCGCTGGCAACTTTTCATAATTATTCTTAGTAATTAATTTGAAGTTTAACGGGGTACTCTCAACTTCTTCTTTTAAATAAAGTTGTAAGCGATAGTGATTATCATAGAGTTCCTCACTATCTGGTTGAATATCAGGAATAGCCAATTGATCAAAAAATCTAACCACAGAATTTGAATAGTCCTTCGTTTTGTCATCATCATCTGTTTGAGGTGCCATTAAGTGTTTTGGGAGTGCTTGACCAGGCAAAACCATTGACGGGTGATGCGGACAAACTAGACAAGTTGAATTGAATCTAGAACCTGGCGGAATACAGTTTGTATGAAATGAGCGTGGACAATAGCTACATGGACATAGATCATCTGTGTCAACAGCACCATACTGTACAAAGCATGTATCGCAACAGTGCAATGGACATTTAAAGGAGAAGGTTTGTACTCTATAGACACTGTCATCAGATGGCTTTTGTGTTATCTTATTTGCAAATGATTTCAGTTGCAGCAATTTCTGACACAGAAGAGAGTCAGAGGATAATTCTACTTTGGTCTCTGTCACCTAAAACCGGAAAACAAAATAAAAGTTGCTAACAACATGGATTCTATGGAAAACTTACTTGAGGAGCTAAAAACGGTAAATTATCTCCTTCTATGCAATGCTTGTGATAAAATTTTCCACAGAAGTGTGTTGAACACTTATTCACCTCCTAAATCACAAGCAATCTCTTATTAATGCTACAAATGTAATTATTTTAAGTCTACTTACCACATAATCCAAACCACGCTGGTTACACACAAAACAGGAGTGTGCCCCTTCTATGCAATCGCTACACAGCCAAGAATCAACCTGAGCTGCTGAATCGTCCAAGAGACATTCCAAATGAAAAGATCTTCTGCATGGACCGTCGCAAAGCATGAGCTCGGTTCCTTGAGGTGCCTCTAACATGGTGCAAATGGTGCAAACCCAATCGTTGTAATCCTTCTCCTTTTTTTGTTTTCCTTTTTTCGTCCCACTACCACCTTTCTTCGCTCTCTCTGCAGGTTTAGTATCTTGAACCTTCCTCAAAGTTCTACCAGAGCGAGACAATCCTACTGCTGACTCACCATTGACAGTGGAGCTACTGGAAGAAGAGCCCTCTACAACGACAGCATTTGATGGGCTAGGCACTGTCTCTGGCGCAACAGGAATCTCAACCTTTGCCTCGGGAATCGCAAAAGCATGCTTTGATTTCTTTTTAGATCCACAGAATGTATCGGATGGAACAATTCGTTTCTCAAACAAACTAATTACTGTGTCGTATTTACTAGGCCATCCATTGTAGTGAATGGTTACCACATCATTTTCTGGATTAGTAATTACTTTAGCAGGAAACCATTTATTTTCCCCATCATTGAATATTTCAAAGGAATCATTCAATTTGATATTTTTTAGCCACTGGCGATGAGCAGATTTTGCTTGTACAATTAGCTTATCCCATGCCTTGCGCCCTGATGGGGAGATGTTAGCCTCCATAATGCTCGTATTGAAAACTGCATCTTCCTCTAAGAGACCCTCATAAAGAACAATATTCTTTGAAATTCCTTGCAAATCATTGTTCACAATGTGATCCTTCAATTCGACAAGAATCAATTGAAGTATGTCTTCTGTTAATGTTGTTTGATTAGTGCTTGTAGTATCGTGGGGGACCGTTGCCTTTTCCTTCCCATTAGATTTCTTCGGGGTAGACTTCTTCTGTGTCATGTTCAAGCAAAATATGTTGCACTGCAACCTATCTTTGGATGGATCACGAGGGCTTAATATCTTCCCACTATGAAGATCAATAAAGATAGGTAATAAAGATAAAGAAATTAACAACTCGCCCATCCAAAAAACTCCTGTTTGAATTTAAGGAATAGAATGTTAACATTTGTGCAATTTTATATGTCTAGCAAATGTGATCCACACGTTTCTTGTGTAAAATTTGAGACATGATGCCATTCCACATTGTGGATTCCAGATTGTACAACAATCGAAATAAACTCAAAGGGATAATTGTTTAAATATGGACAAGGACGAACAAGAAGTGATTGCACTTGAGCACACTACAGTGGGACCGATACCGCTGCCTCAACAACCACACGTTACAGACAACGAATCTGCACCTTCACCACATCCAGCATCGGTTGAAGAATTGCTTTTGCTTTCAATGCCTGGACTGCTGGATTTTGCAGACAGGTATCCTTTGTACAAATCTACATTATTATTTGCGTACAAAATTTATCGAGATTTGTATCTCGGTGGTTTGTATGAGAGTATCGAGGTTTTGGATGGTCTATCATTCAATGTTGAATCATACTATTTCCGCGGCAAAGTAGCCACCAAATCCACAACGAGAATATTAATTCCGTTTGACTTTGAAAAAGATGTTGATCTTGCATGGTATGAAAGGGCTTTTTTTTTTGATTTTCTATACTTACATACACCATATTTTCGTTTGGAAGGCTGGAACAAGTAGCCAAAGATTGCGAATCCAGATCCCAAGAATTGTATTTGTGTATTGGAAATATGGAAACTGTGATGTGAGTTAATGAGTTAATCCTTCTTGTTATGTGACCATTGACCGTCTATCGCACTGTTACAGCTATCAGTTGGTCACCGTGTCTCTGCCATGAACCAAGGAACGGCAATACTTGCCTAGATGGACATGGTATCATTTGAAGATAATGGGATCTGTCATGAATGAGTCTACAACATACGTATCATTATTTCCATATGGTTCTTCAACCATACCGAAACCATCGAATTTGGTGTACGCGATCGGATCTAAATCTGGATCATCTTCATAGAGTGGTTCCCATGATGATTGGGTAATACGCCCTTTGTCTGTCCCTTCCATGATCTTGTATTTTATTTTCCTCTCTTCATCCACTGCTATTTTTCTATTGCTGTTATCTCGTCTTCCAAAATTTTTGTTGGAAAGATAGTCTTTCAATGGTACCCCTTCATCTTCTTCGCTTTCATGATTTATATATTTATTCCAGAACGGTTTGTCTTGCGGACAATGGTTATGAACTATTACACGATCATTTTTGGTTACGTCCATCTGAAGATGATTCAATTGCTCTTTGCATTGACAGACTGTCGTTGTTAAATCTTTCAAGGATGAAGTGCTACTGGTGTAGATTTGATTTAAGCTTTCAGCGATTGCATTGGTGTTTGTTTCTGCTTCTCGATTCACTCCATTAATTCCTTGCATTGCCAAGGTATGTTGAATTCCAACTCTATCTTCCAATGCAATCAGTCTCTTTTTCACATCATGAAGTGTTTCCATCACCTCCATATGTCTACTTCGAGCTATAAATTCTTGAAAACGCGACTGATTCCGATAAACGTCCAAATTTGATGGGGCTTCTTCTGCTAATACCATGGAAGAACCTGTGGTAGTACTGCTTTGAGATATTGTGACAGGAATTCTGTTACTTTCCTGAGATGAGATTGCCCTAGAGAATGCACCAAAATTGCTTGTGGTGGGAGCGCTGTTTGGAGCATTGCCGATTGGGGCGATCGAAAAATTGGGATTGTTGTTATTTACCACAGGATATTGAGAGTATTGTGATAGGGATTGAGAATTTTGCGATTGAGATTGTGACAAATGTTCAACCCTGGGATCAGACACTAGCGACCTACCGAAGTTAAATTCCATTTCTACTAAATGTTATGATCATAGAATTAAAGGCGAAAGCTCAATTGAAACAGTTGAATAGTACAATCAATAGGAATCAACAAGACGAATCAAGAAGATCCGAAGATAGTATGAGAAATAAAGATATGTATCGCCACATGGTCGATACCGTTCTGGATTTTATGTGTGGTGACAAAGTCGGAGAAAAGTGAATCACTCAATGGTACGATACGGTACACCAACAATAAGTGATTTTTTTCCCAACATGTTTCATCCAAATCCAAAAGGCGTGCTGAATTATTTTCAATATTTTCAGAGTTGATCTTCAAATTAAAAGTAATTTATTGTGATGTCTTCTTTAGTATCTGGGTCTGAAAGTTTGGTGAAAGAGCAAAATGGTGCCAAGTTATCTTCCACAATACTACAACCATTGAGCCGCGAAGCACGACATGCTGTGGCAATCAGCATGACTGATAATGTAAAGGCTGTTAGTCCTCCCAGTCCTAGCGCTTCCACTCCAGTGAGATGTCAAGAAGATGCTCTTGGTGCAACTTCTTTGGCTCGAAGTTGCGATGATGATTTCGCTCAACGCTGTGATGAATTCTTCAATAATCCTGAAAAGTTTCTCCAAGATACTCAAAGTGAATTACAAATCATTGTAGAATCGTTCGAACAGCTTCATGATCTCGCATCGGGCCACTTGAACCAAAGTTTGTATTATCAAGAATTAGTCCGGCATCGTGATAAGGAAATCGAATCGTTAAAGCGAGATCTCCAAGAATCTTTTGATATGAAGGAACTTCATGTAAAAGAAATGGTTACCCTTTCCGATACTATTCAAACTTTACAAAAGCATCGAGATGCAATTGTTAGTGGATACCATCAAGAATTTACGAGTAGAAATGAACTGGATCGTCTGCGATATGAGGTAATACATATTACATCCAAAATTATTTTGTTCCTTGCATTATATCGTATTCTTCACAGAATGATATGAAAGCGGCACGTATCAGGCAATTAGAAAGTGAAGTCGCTGGCCAGAAAGCTGAATTTGATAAGTTAAAAGCTCAGTATCAGAAGATAATGAAACAATTGACAGCTGGTAGCATTATCAAATCATAAAATGACGCACATTATTAACATTTTGGTCTATGTTCCAATGGCTGTTCAAAAACGCGTTTTTTGTATCTGTGGTAACGGCTGGCAAGAGCCAGGGAAAATTAATGTTGTTTGCTTCATTAACTTAAATTGTTTTGTAAATTGTAAATAATGCATACAAAATCCCAGATTTTGCCAAAAGAACTCTTTTGTTGGGAAGTCTATTGGTCATTCTCTGATGATTGTGGATCGAAATGTCAATAGCGAAAGGATCCAACCTCAGCACCTTCTTGCTGACAAAACTTAAGGAGAATACATCAGCACCAGGCGGACTGCATTACCTTGATGTAAGCAGTTCCGTGGTCGGCCCCAAAGAGATGACTGTTTTGGGTGATACCATAAAGCAAAATGGCAATCTTTCCGAAGGAATGGCACCATTGATTTCGATAGATTTGAGTCATAATCGCATATGTGGAGTGAATCAAGTTGGTAAAGGCAATTATGATGTTGATGGTTTAAATGACTTTTTTGGAAGCTTGTTACATATCAGTCGTGTCAGTCGCTTACGTTCGTTGAACTTATCAAAGAATAATTTAAATTTAAGGGCATTTGGGTTGATTAGTAACTTCATTACAAATAGTCCTCCTGCGTTTGTAGAAATGCATCTACGGTCTTGTGAAGCAACCCCGGAGGCAATTGAGAAGCTGATGGAAGGAGTTAAAGCGAGCAAATCATTACAAGTCTTGGATCTTGCAGATAATGATGTTGGTGTGAAAGGAGCTCTTTGTATCGCTGATGTATTATCATCACCTACAAAATTGAAACATCTCAATTTGAGTTCTTGCAAGCTTGGAACGGAAGGGGGTGATGCAATATTCCAAGCTATGAATATAAATGCCAGTGTGGAAATTTTGATTGCCTCCGATAACGCGTTAGGAGATATGGGTTGTGAATCTGTTGCCATGATGCTGAAGACCAATATTAAATTGAAACATCTTGATCTGCAAGAAAATCATATTGGGATTGAAGGGATTGTTGCCATTTCAAAAGCATTAATGAAGAATCGTGTTCTATCTTTTCTGGGTTTACAATGGAATGATCTTTCCAATGACGGTGCGGCACGAATTGGTGAAGCTATGACGCAAAATAATACCTTGAAAGCAATTCATATTCTAGGTAACCATATAGATCTTGAAGGAATTAAGCTGATCGTCAACGGAAATTTAGCTTGTACTGATCGACCGGTTGATTTGGATTTAGGATATTGCTACAGACCAACGAAAGCGAAAGCTGAAAGGAAAGTAATCAAAGAAGTTAGCACTCCTGCTGAAGGAGATAATGAAGGAGAATCCGTTAAGCAAGGTTCCTCGAGCTGACGTTATGTATCATTCAAATGGCTTTCATCAAAAACATTGTTCTTATTGTATATTTTGGCAGGAATTCAATCAAATATCCAGAAGTTACGTTAAAAGAAGTGGTTTTTCAATAATCGTGTGTTTTTGTACAATTGTTAACCCCGAAAGTGAAAAGAGTTAATTTATATACTTCAGTTCCACTGCTCTAACATACATATTTATCCATGCTATTGATGACTAACAAACTAAATAACTAATCCAACTTGTGGTTGTATTCAATTTCAATAAATTGTTTGTTGGCGTATTTATCCACATGTCTTTTAACATCTGCTACAAATCCCTCCTATCGAAAATCAGTTATGCAACTTATGCAAAAAGAATGAAATTCTTACCTCATCAAATTCACCCTTTGACGTGAAATATTTTCCTACATACATCTTGGCGGTTGTACTTGGAGAAGTAGGGTCTCTACCTTGCAATATTAGGTAGAAAAATTCTTGAAATCTAGGGAAATTTGTCCTGATTACCATGTCATGATCAACAGAACCCTTCACCGTGCAAAAGAGAATAAAAGAGACGCAAATCATACAAGCAAGACAACTTGTATAGCATTTTATTACCTGCTTTGGTTTTGTGTACATGATGATGTCTTTGTCCACAAAAACAACGATACACTGAAGAGCAGTAGATATAATGAAGTACATCGCACAACATACTGCAAGAAGCAATCTGCTATCAGGAAAAGGTTGTGGATAGAACTGTGCCATCATGGCAAATACACATGATAAGAACATCAAGAACAGCTTGAAATTATCCCATCCGTAATTAGCTTCGAATCCAGCATCTACGATGGCAGCCATTACAGTATCATCCAATACTTGTTTCACTTTTATGGAATCTCCCGTTTCAATCACTTGAGGTTGAGGGGCTTCTTCATATTCCACAACCTCTTCTTCCGCCTCTACCTCTGTTGGATTCCAACAGAATAATACTCAGTAAATTTCAACGATGATGTATTACAAGTTTAAGTACCTTCAGTGCTATTCTGATTGGACATATTCAATTGGTTGAAACCGAGAATACCCGAATGAGTTTGGAATTTGGACAAACAGAAGCAACTACAATAAATGCACACAAGCCAAAGCTGACAAAAGCAATCACTGATTTGGGACGTCTGTGACTTGCTGCACATTCTAATAATAAAAGTCAAAAATTCTCTCGACAAAAAGTCGGATATGGGATATGGAATTGACTTTTGCTTGAGCATTTCCGAAATTTTCAGATGGGCCAGAGAGAATAATAAATGTCATAATGTAATTTGGGTAGATTTTCAAAACAGCTACTAATACCACGAAAAATACACTGCATAACACGATTAATCAGTGTTGTTGAACGACGCAATGGCATCTCGGTCGTTTGACTTCGTTCTGATCGGAGCCACAGGGTTCATGGGCACTAATATAGCAAAATACATCCATCAAAATCAACTATTCCCGCGTTGGGCGATTGCCGGTCGCAACTATAAGAAGCTATCCAATTTGATTAATGAATTGCATGCTATGGGTGTGAACAGTGGAAAACTTCCTGACTTATTGATTGTGGATGCAACGGATATTCGTGGACTTCGAGATTTGTGTTTGGAGTCATTACTAGTATTCAATTGTGTGAAACCTTGGTCACTTTGTAAAGATATTATTGAAACTGCAATTATGGCAAGATGCAATTACATGGATATGTGCTGTGATGTTCATTTGATAGATAGTAACTTTCTCGAGTTTCATACCGAAGCATTGAAGAAGGGAGTATCAATTATTCATGGTTGCAGTTTCGATGGTGCAATTCCTGAGTTGGGTATGATGTTGGCAAGACAGATAAGTGGTGCTGAGACATGCAATAGCATTGAAAGTTTTCTTCAGATATTTGCACCCGCTCCTACCACTGATCCAAATGATTGCGGTTGTGGTTACGGTACTACCGCTGGAAATAATATAAATGGGGTATATCATCATCAGCAAATGGTTATGGCACTCACACAGCGTCCAATGATTGACTCCTTATTAAATCAACAAAAATATCGCAAGCAAGCTAAACAGCTACAATCTAAAAAATTGGAGAAATTTAAAGTATTACCACGTCAACATCCTGGTCCCAAAGTTGCCAAGAAAACGCCGTACTATTTCGATCGTCGAATGAATATGTTTGCGATTCCAAGCTTTGGAAGTGAAGTAAGCATGGTGGACCATGCATTTACAACATTGTCTATTCGAGAAAACCAAAAGGTTTTCCCTCAATATCATGCTTATGTGATAACTGATAATTACTATGAAGCTACAACACATTCGTTCTATGCAAGTTTGTTCCAAGCATTGGCAAAATATTCTATGGGAAGATCGATTGTCAGATCATTCCCAGAGACTGTAGTTGGCGCAGAAGGTAATAATGGTGTATCATACTCAAGTAAAGAAGATAACAAATTTCCTACTGAAGAACAATTAAACGCCACTTCATTCAAGATGACATTTATTGCCAGAGGTTTTGTAAAGGCTGATGAAGAAGATGATTGCCCCACCACTGATCAAGATTGTACCCCTGTTGCAAGTGCCACTCCAATTGGCTTGACACGAGATACGTTGAATCAGACCTCAACTTCTCCCATCCCATGTGGTATGTTTTTTGGAAAAGATATTGATATCATTGAAGATCCGACTGTAGATTTATCAGGAATGGCCCTCTATGAGAAATGGGTCATTGTTGATGGTCCTGAGCCATACATCAAAACAAGTGCAATGGTTGCGGCAGTATTAGCTCAATACTACTTCAAGATTCGCTACTACAATGAAAAGGACAAGAATCTCAATGTCCATAGTAGCAGTAGTATGAGAAATCAGTTTAAGCTATTTGGTGGGGTTTTCACTCCATCCACAATGTTTCATCAATTTCCTTTCATTTATGATGCTCTCTGCGATGCTGGTATTAACTTTGAATTGTATTCTCCAGTCTTGGATGGCATAAGTGTTCAGTTACCAACGACAACTACCAATGCAAATCTTTATCAACCGAAAGGGGGAACGAAAAGAAGTGATGCTACAAATGGAATCGTACGTATCAATGAGAAATCGAGCAGCACTATAAATCAATCTGTACAAGGCGAAAGGCTCAATAGACCGATTGATAGTCGACCAGCTGCTATTTCCTCCAACCCAACATTTGTGTATTCTAACTAAATCAAATTGAAAGTTGTTAACATGTTATTTGTTCATGTCTTTTGTGAGTGTTATTGTTGATTATTTTGTATAATTTTTTTACTGTCGTTACATGATTTCTCCTTCATTGGATTATTTTGCTTTAATGTGGTGTCGACACACCAGCAGGGTAATACAACCATCGAGCTGACGAAGGTTGAATGTTCGCTTAAACACTTTAGTTTTCTCCCTTTTTCATTTTTCGAATAATGTCATGGGAGATGTTTAATGTATTGATTGATTAAGTTTAGTTAGTGGTAATTTAATTTATGTGGATGGGTCCAGTTCTTATTCTCACTGCTGCGAATTATTGGAATTGGATAATGTTAATTAATTCCACGAAATGTTGAGAATTTTGTGTAATTCCGTCAATTTATGACCATCAGTTATTTACACCGCTTTGTCACGCTCAACGGAAATGCTGATGATTCCCTGCTGCCCAACCCTCTGCCCACCGCCCGCCAACGCTGGTGCCTGCCATGAGCCACAGGGCAGAGCACCAACAAGCAAATAAGGTCTATCCCGTATCATCAGATTTAATATCCACTACTTCTCAAGTACATACAAGAATGTTCCGCAAGGTTGCATCTCTCTCGGCAAAGTCTGCTGCTTGGACCCAAGTCTCCAGAAGAGCTTTGAACGCCAATCTTCAGGCCCCATCTGTTGCAATTGCGGCTGCGTCCTCTACTTTCGCTGACGGTGACTTTGTGTCTCAGGTATGTCCATTGATTCAGTTTTGTATGTAGTTAATTGTATCATCAATAATCTGACCGTTAACGTTTTAATTGATAGAGCTGGAAAAAATGGGCTATTCTGGCTGCTGCAGGAGCTGTCGCTGCAACTTCTGTAAATCAGGAGAAAGCCCACTGTGATGAAGGGAAACCAAGTAATAATTATAGTATTGTAAATATCAAATTTTCTAATCATATTTTAATCTATTAGTAGGTGCCGCTTCAACTGGTATCAAGTTATTCACTGGAAATGCTAACAAGGCTCTTGCACAAGATATTGCTGCTCACTTGGGAATGAGTTTGGGTAAGATCTCGGTCAGTCATTTTGCTGATGGTGAAGTCAATGTAATGGTCAATGAAAACGTCCGTGGTAAAGATGTTTACATCATCCAACCAACTTCTCCACCTGTCAACGAAACTTTGATGGAATTATTACTCATGATTAGTACCATGAGAAGAGC
>JACCEA011321417.1_pt1 | contig 15292 bp, 18 predicted proteins | sample 7449851 | NCBI WGS metagenome assembly JACCEA01 (sample SAMN15323453, study PRJNA562643) | freshwater metagenome | isolation source: river surface water | place: USA:Blue River Watershed | collected 2017-08-18 | reverse complement strand
GGAGAAGCTGATGAAAAAGTATTTTGCATTGATTTTGTTGGGCGCAACAGCAAGCGCTCAGGCAAACGTGTATCAGTGTGAGCAAGACAATAAGGTCATCTTCAGCCAGTTTCCTTGTGATTCAGACACTGGTGCAAAACCTGTTGCCCAATCTGAGAAACTGACTCAAGCACCTGTTAATTCCAATGCTGATCAGCAATTGGTGCAATTACAAAAACGCAACCGCTTTTTGGAATACCAATACGCTGAAGCTGAACAAGATTACAAAATTGCCGTTGAACGTATTAAAACGGAAATGTACAACCTGACTAAAACTGCACCGCAGCCAAATGAAACGCAAGTACTGCGTATCAAACTGCAAAATCTGCATAAAGAGTGGGCTGAACGCCAAGAACATCTGAAAGCTGAATTGGTTGTAACTCGCAATCAAATGTCGAGCTTGGAACAGCAATACGTGCAAAAGTAATTGCTATCTTCTGATGAATATAAAAAAACTCTGCATTTGCAGAGTTTTTTTATGGATAAATCTGCAGCAAATATCTACCGAGTCGCCTGACTGATTGCTATAGCTCCAAGATGACAACTCGCCTTTACACCTCAGTTACAAAAATCTGCAATGCCATCAATGTTCGGTCAATGCCATACATCAGAAAATGTCATCCAAATAAGACTTTAATCAAAAACTTACGGCAGTTAAGTCGTGAGTTTTGCAAACGACCGCATGCTTTGAAAGCCTGCCAAGACTTAAAATTTTAAGATTACTGTAATACAGAGTTAAAGAAATAAGTTACAATGACAGTCTTAAAAGGACGTGACAGTAGATAACAGAATTCGGAAATCAGGATTGAGACGCTTAACTCAAGGGCGGTAGCGTACCTGAATAGGGCTAGATGCCAGCCGAATTGATGGTAAGACATCGTTCATTCGCATGTAGAGGGATTTGATAGTGCAGCACGCAAAAAACCAAAAATCCCCTCTGCGATACATCGCCATTTTCCGATGTACTGACCGATGTTTTAAGCATCGACGTGAGTACAGCAAAGTAACCACAAACAATTGAAAATCCTAAAACTGTAAATCTCCGCAGTCGAATTTTGACGAATGGCTTTTAGCCTTTAATAATAAACGCCAACAAGGAATAGCATGACCGAACAAGTACAACAACAAATCAACGCTGCAAATCCTGACGAAATTGATTTAAAAGAACTGTTCTCGGCAATTTGGGCCGGGAAGTGGATCATCATCGCTACAACATTCTTATTCTCAGTCGCCGCAGTCTTCTACGCATTAAGTTTACCCAACATCTATAAAAGCGAAGTGACTCTAGCACCCGCAGGTGAGAGTGGTGGTCTAAACATTTCAGGCCAACTTGGCGGGTTAGCTGCACTTGCCGGTGTGAACCTTGGCGGCAAAGGTGGCGACAAAACAGCGTTAGCACTAGAAATTCTGAAATCAAGAGAGTTTTTAGGGCGCTTCATCGAAGAAAATGACCTGTATATACCAATTATGGCTGCGAAAGGGTGGGATCGTTCTACTAATAAATTGATTATTGACCCTGAAATTTACAATGAACAGACAAAAGAATGGGTTAGGAAAGTCAAAGAACCTTTTAAACCAAAGCCAAGTGTTTTGGAAACAATTGAACAATTCGGTAGTTTTTATCTTGTTAGCCGAGATGTAGATTCTGGGATTGTCACAATAAGTTATGAAAACTTTTCACCAATCATATCGAAATTAGTTGTCGATAGATTGGTACTAGCAATAAATGAAGATATTCGTAGACGAGATTTGAATGAAGCTGAGAGAAGTATTAATTATTTAAACCAGAAAATTCAGGAAACTTCGCTTGCTGATGTAAGGACTATGCTATTTTCATTAATCGAAGAGCAGACTAAAACTTTGATGCTTGCAAACGTTAGAGCTGAATATGTTTTAAAAACTATTGATCCCGCTGTTGTAGCAGAAAAAAAATCTAGACCTAAACGGGCATTAATAGTCATATTAGCTTTTATGCTTGGTTCTGTATTAAGCTCCATTTACGTAATTGTTCGTTTTTTTTATAAATAGTAGTTCTTTTTTACTGTAAAATTTATGTAGAGTTTCATAGTATTTAGGTTTTGTCTGTTGTTGGTGTTGGCTATTTGGGTTTGCAAACTACTGAATTTTTTATTTTCCAAGTTTATAATCTATTTGAAGATGAACATCTCTAACCAAACTTAAGATTTAATGAGTCCGCTTGTGGGGTGACTTCACCAATATTACATAGAGGCAATTTAGTTATTTTACAAACAACCTACCTTCTTCTAGTCACACAAGACATTGCTGCTTGGTTTTTATTAGGCGTATCTCATAAAATGTTTAAGTCCACCAAACCAACCAGTGGTTGGGTAGTCAATAGTAAAGGGATCTGGTAATGAAATTATTAATCACAGGCGGTGCGGGTTTTATTGGCTCAGCAGTGGTGCGCCACATTATAAAAAACACAGCTAACTCGGTTGTTAATGTCGATAAATTGACTTATGCGGGTAACTTAAATTCGGTTGCCAACGTTGCGAAAGTTAGTCGTTATGTGTTTGAACAAGCAGATATTTGCAATGCTGAAGCCATGGCTGCGTTATTCAATAAATACCAGCCAGATGCGGTGATGCATTTAGCGGCTGAAAGTCACGTCGACCGTTCAATAGACGGTCCGGCGGCCTTTATTGAAACCAATATTATTGGAACTTACACCTTGCTGGAAGCGGCGCGTAATTACTGGAAGGCTTTACCTGAAGCACGAAAACAGGCATTTCGCTTTCACCATATCTCTACTGACGAAGTTTATGGCGACTTGCACGGTACCGATGATTTGTTTACCGAAACCACGCCTTATGCACCCAGCAGCCCTTATTCAGCCAGTAAAGCCAGCTCAGACCATTTAGTTCGGGCCTGGCAGCGTACTTATGGTTTACCAGTTATTGTTACAAACTGCTCGAATAATTATGGCCCTTATCATTTTCCGGAAAAATTAATTCCGCTGATGATCTTAAATGCCCTAGCGGGTAAACCGCTACCCGTGTATGGCAAAGGCAATCAGATCCGTGATTGGCTGTATGTAGAAGATCATGCCCGCGCATTGTATAAGGTAGTTACTGAAGGTGTTATCGGCGAAACGTACAATATTGGCGGCCATAATGAAAAACAAAATATTGACGTGGTAAAAACCCTGTGTGCGATTTTGGAAGAGCTAGCACCTATTGCGCATTCAACACTGACTATTTCAAACTACGAGAGTTTAATCACTTATGTCCAGGATCGGCCAGGGCATGATTTACGCTACGCAATTGACGCCAGCAAAATAGAGCGTGAATTAGGCTGGAAACCAGAAGAAACCTTTGAAACCGGCTTGCGCAAAACGGTGCAGTGGTATTTAGATAATAAAGAATGGTGGCAAGCCGTACTGGACGGCAGCTATAAATTGGAACGTTTAGGGCAGGGAGCTTAAGCATGGCATATAAAGGTATTGTATTGGCAGGCGGGTCAGGAACACGGTTGTACCCCATTACCCGCGGTGTATCTAAGCAACTGCTGCCTATTTACGACAAACCTATGGTGTATTACCCGATCTCAACATTAATGTTAGCGGGTATTCGCGACATTTTAATTATCTCTACCCCCGACGATATAGATGGCTTTAAGCGGTTATTGGGGGACGGTAGTGCTTTTGGCGTCAACTTTAGCTATGCCGTACAGCCAACACCAGATGGCTTGGCACAGGCATTTTTAATTGGCGAAGAATTCATTGGTAACGACAATGCCTGTTTGGTATTAGGCGATAACATTTACTATGGCCAGTCATTTTCAAAAACACTTAAAAATGCAGTAGCACGTGATAGTGGTGCAACAGTTTTTGGTTATATGGTAAAAGACCCCGAGCGCTTTGGTGTTGTCGAGTTTGATAAAGACATGAAGGCTGTATCAATCGAAGAAAAACCCGCCAAGCCTAAGTCTAATTATGCCGTTACTGGCCTGTATTTCTATGATAACAGTGTGGTTGAGCTGGCTAAGCAGGTTAAACCCTCTGCCCGTGGCGAGTTGGAAATAACCACACTAAACCAAATGTACCTAGAGGCCGGCAAGCTAAATGTTGAAATTTTGGGGCGTGGTTTTGCCTGGCTAGATACAGGCACCCATGAAAGCTTGCATGAGGCTTCGTCTTTTGTACAAACCATTGAGCATGTACAAGGCCTTAAAATAGCTTGTTTAGAAGAAATAGCCTGGCGTAATGGTTGGTTAACCACCGAGCAGGTGCTGCAGTTAGCCAAACCAATGCTAAAGAACGAATACGGTCAGTATTTAACCAGGTTAGTATCATGCAGCTAACGCCACAGTTAAAAGTTGCGTTAACAGGCGCTAACGGCCAGTTAGGCTACCAATTAGCCAAAAAACTCGCTGATAAGGTTACCTTATTAGCCTTAGACCGTGCCGCGCTTGATATTGCCAATAATGCCCAGGCTGAACAAACACTGTTAGCTTTTGCGCCTGATGTCATAATCAATGCCGCCGCTTATACCGCGGTAGATAAAGCCGAGCAAGAACAAGAACTCGCCAAAGCGATAAACGAGACTGGGCCGCAAAACCTGGCGAAAATAGCTGCTAAATTAGATGCGGTGTTAATACATGTGTCTACCGACTACGTGTTCGATGGCAAAAGCTATAAACCCTATGTAGAAACTGACGACACTAACCCGCAAAGCATCTATGGCCAAACCAAGTTAAATGGCGAGCAGGCAGTTGTAAAATATTGTGCAAAACACCTTATTCTGCGCACCTCCTGGGTATTTGCCGAGTATGGCAACAACTTTGTCAAAACCATGTTGCTCCTGGCGCAAAGCCGGCCAGAGTTAGGCGTGGTTGCTGATCAAATGGGTGCCCCAACTTATGCCGGTGATATTGCTGAAGCGATTATCAGCATGGTGTCTCAACTGCGTGCTGAAAATGAGCAGCGCTATGGCGTTTACCACTACAGTGGAGCTCCCTACGTGAGCTGGCATCAGTTTGCCTGCAATATTTTTCAGCATGCAGTACAGCAGCAACTTATAGCTCAAGCGCCTAAAGTGAATGCGATAACTACAACCCAATATCCTACGCCTGCTAAGCGGCCTGCATTTTCTATGCTTAACTGCAGCAAAATTGAGCAAAGGTTCTCTGTTATGCCGTCAAATTGGCAAGCAGCGTTAAACAATCTAACGTTATACAAGTGAATGTTATGAAAGTAATAGATACAGCAATTCCCGATGTAAAAATTATAGAGCCTAAAGTGTTTGGCGATGAACGAGGATTCTTCCTTGAGACATTCCATTTAAAGCGTTACCAAGAAATGTTGGGGATAAATCTTGATTTTGTACAGGATAATCATTCCCGTTCAACTAAAGGCGTTTTGCGCGGACTTCATTTTCAAAAAACGAAACCCCAAGGAAAACTAGTCAGGGTTGTACGTGGTGAGGTATTTGATGTTGCCGTAGACATTAGAAAAGGCTCTCCTACCTTTGGGGAATGGGATGGCGTTATATTGTCTGAAGAAAACAAAAGACAGTTCTGGGTGCCTCCTGGATTTGCGCATGGATTCTTAGTTTTGTCAGATATTGCAGACTTCGAGTATAAGTGTACAGATTATTATGATCAATCTGATGAAGAAGTCTTAATATGGAATGATCCTATGCTTTCCATTAAATGGCCTGCAACTAAAGATTTTATCAAAATTTCTAAAAAGGATTCACTGGGGAAGCTCTTAAATAGGTTGGATATTTAGTGGAGTATTTACTGTTTATCGGGTCTTTTTTTGCTATATTGCTATGCAATGTAGTTGAGTCGTATGCTTATATAATAAAGGGCTATATTTTAAAGGGAAATGAAAGAAAAACTATAGGTCTAGCAAGTTGGATACAATATTGCGCCAGAATATTGTATGTTTTTGTTTTGCTTTTTCTCTCGGCTTTGTATGAGTTTTTCGGGTTTAGGCAGCAAATATTATATTTGCTGCTTTGGTCTACTATGATTTCGTTGGTTGCAGTTGGATGTGTTTTTTATTCAATCAGGTTTAGATATTTTGTAAATTTAATAGTTCGTCCATTAGTTAAATTTACTTATCCTGATTTGATAAAAGAAAGATTTCCTATAAACGTTTCCAATTTTTCAATTAAGACTAAAATTTTTGTAGTCTCATTTGTGAGTTCTTTCATGTTGGGTATGGCATTGATTTTGCCGTTTGTAGTTGCGATTAAATATCCTGAGTACCGTATGATGGCTACTTATATTGGTCAATTTATAAATTTTTTTGCAACTGCTCTTACTTTCTCATATATTGAGCCTAAATTGTTTTCTGAACTAGATAGTTGTACTAATAATACGAGTGATTTTTCTGAGATAGGTAAAAACATTCTTTACTCTAAGTTTTTATCATTAATTTTTGTAAATTTAATAATAATTCTTATTGTTTTATGAAGCATAATGCTGAATCATTAATTTATCCATATTATACTGCTAGCTTTCTAGCGCTAGTGATATTTTTATACTATAATTTTGGTGGAAGCAGTTTTCCAGATTATGCTGTGTACAAAAAAATCTCTGAAGGTATTATAAGTCAGAGCTATATCACTGAATTCTTTAGTGGTTATATGTTGCAAGGGCAAGGTGTTGAATTGCTTGGGTTAAGTAAAGTCGATTCATTCATCGTTGTAGTGCAAGTGCTTGTTTTTGTTTTGATAATTTATTTAGGTGTTGTTTACAACGAATACTCATATAGCGTCTTCATTTTTTCTTGTCTGTATGGTGCTTTGCTTTTAACAACAACAGTTAGAGCTGCGCCCTTGTATGTATTATTTCTTTTTTGGTGCATTATTTTTAGCCAAAGAGGAATCTCGCTAATTCAGATATTTCTTTTTTCAATGATAGGCATGCTTTTTCATGATAGTTTTATTTTGTGTACGCTCTCTTTGTTAATTTATAAAACTTTATTTTTCTTCTCCCGACTGAAAATTTTCGATATCGGAATTAAATTTTTTTTCTACATCCTTCCTCTTGTTTTTATTTTCGGGGGGCATATTAAAAGTTTTATCGTTGAATTATCTGGCTTCGAATTTCTTGGTGCGAGGAAAGCATATTTAGAAGCTGATCTTGCGTCAACCAGTAAATTAATATACTGTCTAGCGATTTATTTTTTAAGTCTAGCTTCAGTAAAACAATCCTTAAAAGAAAATATTCATAAATTTGATGTTAACTACTTGGTTTTTAGTTTTAACTTTGTTTTTTGCCTTTTATTTTTGCTGAATAATGTAGCAGCTATTAGGTTTTCAATCTTCATAATTACTTTAATTTTGATAATTAAAAGGTGCTTTATATTCAATTTTGAAAGGTCTCTAAAAAATGGAGTTCTGCTGATTCCAATTTATTTGTGTTTGGGTTTATTCCAGTTTTACATATTGATTTAAATTTTGAGAATAATATGAAAAAAATCGCTATAATTCTAGCAGCTTACAATCCAAATGATTATTTCAAAAATCAAATTGAAAGTATTATCGCGCAAATTAATGTTTGTGTAGATATATTCGTTTTTGATGATGGTTCAAATGAGTCGTGTCGATCTATTTATGAATTATACAAGGAAAATGCTAATATTAAATTTATTTCAAATGAATCATCAGGTTCTCCTGGAAGGAATTTTATAAGATCTATTAAAAATCCAATATTAAAAGGTTATGATTTTTATGCCTTTTCAGATCAAGATGACATATGGTTAGATAATAAACTCGATTGTGCGATTAATTTAATGGTGAAAAATAAAGCTCACGGTTATAGTTCAAACTTATCAATATATGAAGATAGTAAAATTACTGGCATAGTCTATAAATATGGTGAGCAAAAATATTACGATTATATATTTCAGGGTGCGAGTGCAGGTTGCACCTACGTGATGACTAAAGATTTATTTGAGATTTGCGTAAATGCTATTTCGCATATTGAAATTTCATCGATCGAGACTAGTGTTTCGCATGATTGGTTTGTTTATTACATAGCTAGAGTTAATAATTTTAACTGGATTATGGACAATAATTCCTACATTTTATATAGGCAGCATCAAGGTAATAATTTTGGCGCAAGAATAAGTGTTGCAGCTAAAGCTAAAATGCTTTTAGGTAGTTGGTATAAATCTAACTCTTTATTTTTGAATAGTGTACAAAAAAATAATTTGTCAGGTGTTGGGTTTCTCAAGAGATTATTATTTATTAGACATATTTTCGAATTCCGTAGGCGGAAAATTGAATCTGTAGTTGTTTATTTTTTTTGGCTATTTAGAGGTTTCTAATGATAAAGCGCTGTTTTGATTTTTTAATAGTCATATCTACTTTGTTTTGCTTACTTCCTGTTGTTTTAATAGTTGCATTAACGATTCGTTTTAAGTTAGGTTCTCCGGTATTGTATAAGCAAATTCGTCCTGGACTAAATGGCAAACCGTTTGTGATGTTTAAATTTCGATCTATGCTTGATTCCACAGATAAAGAAGGGAACCAGTTACCTGACGAACTTCGTTTAACACACTTTGGTCGGATTTTACGTTCAACCAGTTTAGATGAATTACCAGGACTAATTAACGTTCTCAAAGGAGATATGAGCTTAGTAGGCCCCAGGCCTTTATTAATGCAGTATCTTCCCCTCTATTCTTCTGAACAGTCACGCCGACATGATGTAAGGCCAGGCATTACAGGTTGGGCACAGGTGAATGGCCGTAACGCGATCAGCTGGGAGGAAAAATTCAAGTTAGATGTGTGGTATGTGGATAATCAGAGCTTTATGCTCGATCTGAAAATTCTGTTGTTAACAGTAATCAAGGTTTTTAAGCGTGAGGGCATTGCCAGCTCTACCTCTGTTACAATGGAAGGCTTCAAAGGTTCAAATGATAAGAGTGATTGACATGCGTATAAATATTGCCGAATACTTTCTATCGTCTGTTAGCTGCCAACCAGCTGCACGATGCTTACAAACTCCTGAAACTGAACAGACTTATGAGCAGGTATTTCGTCTGTCATATGCGATCAATGAAAAATTAAACGCTTACAGGCTGTTGCCCGTTGTTGTGTTATTGCCGAAATCTGTGGCAGCTACTAACAGTATTATTGGCACTGTTTTGTCAGGTAATATTTATGTCCCTGTTGATGTTTCTGCGCCTATCGAAAGACTTGAAAAAATTATATCTAGTCTTGGTGATTGTATTATTTTGTATAACGAGATGACAGTAAATATTATAGACTCAATTTCGGAAAAATTAATATTTAGTTCTATTAATGTTGACGATATAATTCCTAATGAAGTATTAACCATCGATGAAATGGTTTTTAGTGTCCGCTCTCAAACATCTTATTTAATCGACACGGATCCTGCGTATATAATTTTTACATCGGGTTCTACTGGTGCACCTAAGGGTGTCACTGTAAGCCATAGAAGCATAATTGACTACATCGACTGGGCAAATAGTGTGTACTCTGTTTGTAACAAAGATGTAATTGGTAGTCAGGCGCCGTTTTATTTTGATAATTCTACATTAGATTTATATCTATCCATATCTAATTGTGCGACACTGAATCTAATACCTGATAGTATATTTATATTTCCTGCCAGAATACTCGATTATCTTAACCAGTTTTATATTACCACCATTTTTTGGGTGCCTAGTTTACTTGTTAATATTGCAAATCTTGCTTTGTTAGAGTCAATAAAGCTGCCTTATTTGAAAAATGTTTTATTTGCTGGTGAGGTTATGCCTGCGAAGCAATTAAAATATTGGTTAAAGAATCACCCAAATGCACTTTACTCAAATTTATATGGCCCTACTGAGATTACTGTAGATTGTACTTACTTTAATGTGCCAACTGATTGGAACGGGGATGACTTACCTATTGGTATACCATGCAGGAATACTGATATTTTGGTGTTAGATGATAATGACAACTTGTCTGAAACCGGTGAGTTGTGCGTAAGAGGCAGTTCTCTGGCTTTAGGTTATTGGTCAGACACAGAGAAGTCGGATAAAGTTTTTGTTCAAAATCCGCTCAATCGCAAATATCGTGATTTAATCTATCGGACAGGTGACTTGGTTCGTGTCCAAGATGGTCTCATTTACTTTATGGGTAGGAAAGATTTTCAGATAAAACATAATGGTTACAGGATAGAATTAGGAGAAATTGAGACTGTTGTTTCAAATCTTGACTGTGTAGCTTCATGTGTTGCCGGCTATTTATTACAACAGAAAGTAATTTATTTGTGTGTTATTCCTGTCAGTAATATCGCTTTAACCGAATTTCGTAAGATGTTAATAGCGAAGCTGCCTAGATACATGATGCCAACAAAAATAGTATTTTATGACGCTTTTCCAATGACACCTAATGGTAAAGTCAATCGTTTAGCGTTGCGAGATCAGCTAGCAGAAGGTAGTTAAAATGGAAACTGTAGTTTCAGAAGTGATTAAAGCGCTTAAGCCAGAGTTTGACATTAATGTTAATCAGGATTTGGTAGGTACTGGAGTTTTAGATTCATTTGATTTGTTGTTGTTAGTATCAGATCTTGAAGCTGCAACTGGGCTTAATATTCCAGGTATTTGTCTTACTCCTGAAAATTTTTATAACATTAAATCAATATCTAGTCTGCTAGATTCACTAAAGGGCGTTGATGATGCAAGCTGATATTAGTAATCTGTCTATTACCAAGCTAGTTGGGGTTGTCCCTAAAAATATTAGTTATTTCGATGAAGAAATAGAAAATTACTCTCACGATAAAGATAGTTCAGCGAAGCTAAAAAAAGTCATGGGCTATAACCAACATCGCGTTGTGTTATACCAAAGCACCATATCCGACATGGCTGCTGAAGGTTTTAAAGAACTGACTTTAGAGGGGGTTTTGCGCGAATCAATTGACGCGTTAATAGTTGTAACTCAGACGCCGGATTATCAAATACCAGCAACTTCGTCGATTTTACATGGTGTGTTTGGTTTAAAACAAGATTGTTATTGCGTTGATATTAATGATGGCTGTACTGGATTTATCAAGGGGTTATTTGAAGCGTCTTCTTTATTAAAAAACTCATCGGCAAAACGAATACTCCTTGTTACCGGAGACGTACTAAGCAGGAAAGTATCAAAAAAAGATCGCAATTCCTACCCGTTAGTTGGTGATGCCATAACGCTTTGTGTGCTAGATTTAGTTGATTCTGATGGTCTCTGTGACGCACCCTTGGAGATGTTCTTCGACGGTAAAGGTGCTCTGGCGCTCAATATCCCTGCTGGTGGTTGTCGTTTACCTTCGTCAGAACAAACACAAATGGAAGATGCTGATGAAGAGGGTAATATCCGGAGTGCTGAAAACCTTGTTATGAAAGGTCGTGATGTTTTTACTTTTACTCAAACCACGGTAATAAATTTCCTAACTGATTTTCGGAATCGGCATTGTAAAGATTTTCCTGTGATGTATTTTTTCCATCAGGCAAATTTATTTATTCTTGATCGACTTCGTAAAGCTTTAAAGGTTTCAGCGGCTGAATTACCTACTGATGTGATCAATCAATATGGAAACTCATCATCTGCTACTATACCCATGGCTATTCTGCTGGCTTTCGAAGAAATTAAACAAAGATGTAACGGCAGGCAGATAATGTTGGCTGGTTTTGGTGTTGGACTTAGCTGGGGCGCAGCATTAGTCGCCCTTGATAAATTAGAATTTTGCAAACTAATTGAAGGAGATTTTTAATATGAACGAATTTTTAGAAAAGATGGCAGATATTTTGGAAGTAGAAGCCAATGAATTACAGCCAGATACAAATTTCAGAGATTTGCCAACGTGGGATTCTTTAGCACAGCTGTCTTTTTTAGCGCTGGCGCAAGATGATTACAGCAAAAATCTTACCTCTGATAATTTAAAAGCTGCAAATACGTTTGAAGATTTATTCAAGTTAGTGAGCGGCTAAATGTCACAAATAAAGGGTGCTGTTTTAATTACCGGTGCTACCTCTGATATTGGCGCAGCTATTGCTTTGAAACTCAAGCTTGCAGGTTATACCCCAGTATTGGTTGGTCGTGACGAAAAGAAATTACATAATATCGCCGGGAAACTATCGATAGAAACAAACAATTGCTATGTTGTTGATAATAGTAACTGTGACGAACTACCAAGTCATTTTAAAACTATTGTGAGTGAAATCGGTAAGCTATCAGGAATGGTAATTTGCGCAGGTAGTCATGAAATCAGGCCTCTCAAAATGCAAACTGCAGCAAGTTTATTTAATACTTTTCAGCAAAACACTCTATCAGCTTTTATGTTTGCTAAGTGTTTTGCTTCCAGTTTGTACTCTCACAACAATAGTTCTCTGGTGTTTGTAAGTAGTACTGCAGCGTTAGTTGGTGAAGTCGGGTTATCAGCATACAGTGCGGCAAAGGGAGCCTTGATAAGCTCAACAAAATCATTGGCTGTTGAATTGGCTCCGAGACGTCTTCGCGTTAATTGTATTTCACCAGGTTGGGTCGAGACAGCTCACGCAAAAGAGGTTAAAGCCGCGATAGGACAGGCTGCTGTCGATGAAATACAGCGGTTATATCCATTGGGTTTTGGCGAGCCTGAAGATATTGCTAATGCTGTAGAGTTTTTATTGAGTGACAAAAGCCGTTGGATAACGGGACAGAACATAATTGTTGATGGTGGACGGACCTTACTTTGACTGAATCATTGCGGTTTTTGCCTGTTGCTGATGCTGAACTAGCCACTAAATATGCTATAGCTTCCGGTGTATTTGAATTAGACCAAGAGTTTTATGGTCAGTTGTTTTCTGATAAAGACATCGTGTTGAGAAATATTGTAAATTCGCTTAGCGAAACCGGTGGCGATCTAGGTTGTGGTCTTGTGGCTTACAACAGCCACGATGCAGTTGGTTATTTGTCGTTTTTCCCTGTGGTGGAAAAAACAACAAGAAACTTGGCCACGTTAAAGTCGATTCTTGATTTAACCACAACTGAAAGTCGCCAAAAGTTAAAGTTGACAACTGCATTTCAGCAGCAGTTAGCGCCACTCAAAAGCCATGGTTTTTATTTAAACAAAATTTTAATTTTCCGTGGAAGTCAGGGCGCCTCTTTTGGTTATCGATTATTCAGTTACTACCTTCAAGAATCTGAAAAGCAACATTTGGCTCCGGTTTTTCATGTCAAAAAGGATAACCTGAGCGCCATCAAATTTTATGAGAGACAAGGGTTTGAGGTTCAGGATTCAGAACATGAGTATGTCTTATGCAAGAAAAAATAGTTGACAGCCCTTTATATTTGGTGGGTTACGGTGGGCTAGCTCGCGAGGTGTACGGCTGGTTAGTTGATGAAAACAGTATTTTGCTTGAGAGATTTGCAGGCTTTTTAATCACTGATGGTAATAAAGTAGATAGTCTGGTCCATGGCTTTCCAGTCAAGCATGTTGATGATATTAAGGGTGCATTTAGTTATTTATTGACAGTTGGGTCACCCTCCTTAAAAGACAAAATTTATAACGAGCTTTCAATTATTCGAGGTGCCACAATTGAAAGCTTTATCAGTGCTGATACAGCTGTAGGTGTAAATGTCTCTATAGGACAAGGTGCAATTGTTAATCCGAGGTCATCTATCTCGTCTGATGTCAGGATAGGTAAGTTAGCTCTGATAAATTGCAACACAGGGATTGGGCATGATGTTGTTATCGGTGATAATTGCTCAGTGCTTGGTAGTGCATCTATTAACGGTGATGTAACCATCGGTAATAACGTACTGATCGGCTGTGGTGCTATTATCCATCCTGGCAAAAAAGTTGGAGATGACGCTGTTGTTGGTATGGGTTCAGTTGTGTTCAGGAACGTAAAATCCCGCACTACTGTTATTGGTAATCCCGCAAAGGTTTTTTAGAAATATGTTAAACACAAAATTTTCACCTTGGCCAAGCTTTACGGAAGAAGAAGCTGAAGCAGTAAAACAAACGATATTATCTAACAAGGTTAACTACTGGACAGGTCAAGAATGTCGTGAATTCGAAAAAGAATTTGCGCAATGGACTGGTTCAAATTATGCCATTGCACTAAGCAATGGCACTTTAGCTTTAGACGTTGCCTTGAAAGCTTTAGGTGTGTGTGTTGGGCATGATGTGATTGTCACACCTCGCACTTTCTTGGCCTCTGTATCTACAGTTGTCACTGCAGGTGCAAATCCAATTTTTGCTGATGTAGATTTAAACAGCCAAAACATTACTGCCGAGAGTATTGAAAGAGTTTTAACCCCAAATACTAAAGCGGTTATTGTTGTTCATTTAGCAGGAATGCCTGCTGACATGGACCCAATTATGGCACTGGCTGAGAAACATGGCTTCGCCGTTATTGAAGATTGTGCGCAAGCGCACGGTGCGAAGTATAAAGGTCGCTCTGTAGGTTCCATTGGTCATGTAGGCGCTTGGAGTTTCTGCCAAGATAAAATTATGACCACTGGCGGCGAAGGTGGCATGGTAACCACAAACGATAAGACTCTTTGGTCTCGTATGTGGTCGTATAAGGATCATGGCAAAAGTTTTGAAGCTGTTTATGAGCGCCAACATCCACCTGGATTTCGGTGGGTGCACGACAGTTTTGGTACCAATTGGCGCATGCTAGAAGTCCAAGCTGTAATTGGTCGTATTCAATTGCGTAGAATGACAGATTGGACCAAAGTTCGTCAGGAGAATGCAGCTAAACTGGATGCTGTTGCTGCTAATTTCCCTGTCTTGAGATTAGTAAAAGTCTCTCCAGATTGCGAACATGCGGAATATAAGCATTACTTCTTTGTTAATCCAAGTGAGCTAGCCGAAGGTTGGTCAAGAGATCGAATAATAGAAGAAATTAATGCGCTTGGAGTGCCTTGTTATCAAGGAAGCTGCTCGGAAGTTTATCTCGAAAAGGCATTCGACGGTACCCTTTGGAGACCCGTTAAGCGCCTTAGTAATGCTATAACGCTAGGTGAAACTAGTGTGATGATGCTCGTGCATCCGACACTGACTACAGCAGAAATTGAGCAAAGTTGTCAGGTTTTAAATTCTGTTCTTTCTAAAGCTTCAAAATAGTTTTTCAATTATTTCTAAAAGAGCAGGTTCCTGTACCTGCTCTCCCCCCATCTACTCCCCCAAAGTCAAAGGCGCCAACAATATCTCTACTCGCCGATTCGCGGCTCTGTTTGCTGCAGTGGAATTCGGTAATAGCGGGTAATTTGGGCCTTCACCGTGAGTTTCTAAGCGG
>JACCEA011754508.1_pt1 | contig 15296 bp, 13 predicted proteins | sample 7449851 | NCBI WGS metagenome assembly JACCEA01 (sample SAMN15323453, study PRJNA562643) | freshwater metagenome | isolation source: river surface water | place: USA:Blue River Watershed | collected 2017-08-18 | reverse complement strand
TTGCTTCCGCCGTGGTTAGTGCCAAGTACACGCAGTCCACCAACTAATACCGTCATTTCCGGCGCGGTTAAGCCCATCAACTGGGTACGATCCAACAACATTTCTTCCGGTTGCACTGAGTAATCTTTTTTCACCCAGTTGCGGAAACCGTCGTGCACTGGCTCAAGCGGAGCGAAGGATTCAACATCGGTTTGTGCATCAGTCGCATCGCCGCGGCCGGCTGCAAAAGGCACAGTGATGTTCACACCCGCATCTTTCGCCGCTTTCTCAACCGCTGCACTGCCGCCCAGTACAATCAAATCGGCGATACTGACTTTTTTGCTTAATCCGGATTGGATTCCGGCTAATACGCCCAACACTTTTTGCAAACGTGCAGGCTCATTGCCTTCCCAATCTTTTTGCGGCGCTAAACGAATGCGCGCACCGTTGGCACCGCCGCGGAAATCCGAACTGCGGAAAGTACGGGCGCTATCCCACGCAGTTGCAACCAATTCCGACACACTTAAACCACTGGCGAGAATTTTTGCTTTCAAATCGGCAACTTCGGCATCGCTCAGGGTGTAATCCACTTTCGGGATTGGGTCCTGCCAAATCAAATCTTCAGCCGGTACATCGCTGCCCAGGTAGCGAGCTTTTGGCCCCAAATCGCGGTGTGTCAATTTAAACCAGGCGCGCGCAAATACATCCGAAAAATAGGCCTGATCATTAGCGAAGCGCTCGGAAATTTTGCGATATTCCGGGTCCATCTTCATCGCCATATCGGCGTCGGTCATCAAGGGCATACAGCGAATGCTGGGGTCTTCCACATCGCGCGGCATGTCTTCTTCTTTGATGTTGACCGGTTTCCACTGCCATGCGCCGGCTGGGCTCTTGGTCAGTTCCCAGTCGTGATTCAACAGCATTTTGAAGTAGCCGTTATCCCATTGGGTGGGGTTAGTGGTCCAGGCACCTTCGATACCGCTGGTCACAGTGTCGCGGCCAATACCGCGGGTTTTGTGGTTCATCCAGCCCAGGCCCTGCTCTTCCACATCGGCCGCTTCCGGATCTGGCCCGAGGTTGGCAGCATTGCCGTTACCGTGGGCTTTACCCACCGTGTGTCCGCCAGCAGTCAGGGCGACGGTCTCCTCGTCATTCATCGCCATGCGCGCAAAAGTCACACGCAAATCCTGTGCGGTTTTCAGTGGATCTGGGTTGCCATCTACACCCTCAGGATTTACGTAGATCAAGCCCATCATTACAGCAGCTAAAGGATTTTCCAGATCGCGCTGACCCCCTTGCTCTGATGAAGAGTAGCGAGTCCCCTCACCACCGCTTTTCGCCAGCCATTCTTTTTCCGAGCCCCAGTAAATATCTTTTTCCGGATGCCATATATCGGCGCGGCCACCGGCAAAACCAAAGGTTTTTAATCCCATTGACTCGTAGGCCATATTGCCTGCGAGGATCATCAAATCAGCCCAAGAAAGCTTATTGCCGTATTTCTTTTTGATCGGCCACAAAATGCGGCGGGCTTTATCCAGGTTGCCGTTATCCGGCCAGCTATTTAACGGAGCGAAACGCTGATTACCTGTGCCGGCACCACCGCGACCATCAGCGGTGCGGTAGCTACCGGCCGAGTGCCAGGCCATACGAATCATCAAACCGCCGTAGTGACCCCAGTCAGCCGGCCACCACTCCTGCGAGTCGGTCATCAGGGCTTTAAGGTCGTTTTTAACGGCTTGCAGATCGAGCTTTTTGAATTCTTCGGCGTAATCAAAATCGGCGCCGAGCGGATTGGTTTTACTGTCATGTTGAGAAAGGATGTCGAGGTTAAGTGCATTCGGCCACCAAGCGGTATTGGATTGACCAGTAGCAGTCACGCTGCCGTGGGAAAATGGGCACTTACCGCTCGATTTGGGTTGGTTGTTATCCATTGCTTGCTCCAGTGTTGATGATCTTTAAGACAAGACAACCTTAGCCCAAACCCTATCAATTAGTTAAATTTATATTTAATAACAAACTAATAGCAAATTTTAATAATTGGTGCAGAGCCACGTTTTTACCGGGTTTCAGGTGGGCGCTAGAAGCAAGGATTGTTAGCAGGAAATGTTTAATTTAAAAAAAATCGATGACCCTGGAGTCAATTTCAAATGCTCAAGGGCAAACCTACACACGATTCGCCCTTGTACAGCAGAGTGGCGGGATTAGATTTGCACCCGAGTTCCCAGCTCAATCACCGCGTTATCGGGTAAACGGAAAAACTCCACTACGCCGCCGGCATTGCGAGTCATGGCTGAGAATAACCGTTCGCGCCAAGGTGCCATACCGCTGCCGGGCGTAGAGACAATTGATTCTCGACTCAAAAAATAACTGGTTTGGAAGTGTGGCACCACTAATCCGTGCTGCTCACATAATTTCAGTGCACGCGGCACATCGGGCGCATCCATAAAACCAAAGGTCAAGGTTACTCGCCAGAAACTATTACCCAACACTTCCATCTGTATACGCGACGCTTCGCTAACCCAGGGCTCGTCAGCAAACTGCACCGTGAGAATTAAATTGCGCTCATGTAAAACCTGATTGTGTTTTAAATTGTGTAGCAATGCCTGAGGCACAGTGGAGCCATCAGCCACCATATAAATCGCGGTGCGCGCGGCACGCTGGATTTCTTCCGGGCGCAAGGTTTGCAAAAAAGGTTTCAACTCCACGCCCTCGCGGTGAATAGTCTGCATCACAATCGCACGGCCGCGCTGCCAGGTACTCATAATTAAAAATAACAGCGCGGCGACGAGCAGCGAAAACCAACCGCCGTCAAAAAATTTCAGCGCGCAGCCGGCCACCAGAAAAATATCCAACGTGAAAAAAAACGCAGTTGCACCCAACGCAATCGGCAAGGGCAATTTCCAGCGACCACGCACCACAAAAAATGTGAGCAGTGTCGTTGTTGCCATAGTGACAGTCACCGCAATACCATAGGCACCCGCCAGGCCAGATGAACTTCCAAAAAATAACACCACAGCAATAACGCCCAGCAATAACATCCAATTGACCGCCGGCATATAGATTTGCCCAGCCTCACGCGCGGAGGTATGCAGCACCGCCATGCGTGGCAAAAACCCCAACTGAATCGCCTGGCGTGTCATTGAGTAAGCGCCGGAAATAACAGCTTGCGACGCAATAATTGCAGCGAGCGTGGCGATAATCAGCGCAGGCCAAATTAACGTTTGCGGAAACAATTTATAAAATGGATTGGCGATCGCTGCGGGATCCGCCAAGAGCAGTGCCCCTTGCCCCATATAATTCAACGCGAGCGATGGCAACACTAAAAAAGTCCAGGCGATTTGAATCGGCTTGCGACCAAAGTGGCCCATATCGGCATAGAGCGCTTCTGCACCGGTGAGCGCCAGTACAATTGCACCTACCGCCGCAAACACGAACCATCCGCGTCCCGTCATAAATTGCCAAGCCTCCAGCGGATTTAACGCCGTGAGAATCATCGGCTGCGCCATAATGTGAGCAACACCGGATACCGCCAGCATTAAAAACCATACAGTGACAATCGGCCCAAATACTTTTCCCATAACCCCCGTACCAAAACGCTGCACCAGAAACAAACTGATTAAAATCGCGAGCGTAATTGGCACAACCAAAGGCTTGAGTGCGGGGGTTGCTACTTCCAAACCTTCCATGGCCCCCAACACAGAAATGGCCGGCGTGATAATGCTATCGCCATAAAACAGCGTTGCACCAAATAGACCGATTAATAAAATTCCGCGCCGTAAATAAGATTGCTTACTCACCGTTTGTGCAGCGAGCGCCGTGAGTGCGAGCGAGCCACCTTCACCGCGATTGTCAGCACGCAGAATTAGCAGCACATATTTAATCATCACCACCAACATCAACGCCCAAAAAATGGTAGAGATAGCACCAATAATATGTTGCGCATCCAAGGGTACACCGGTGGCCGGCGCAAAAATTTCTTTTACGGTATAGAGAGGGCTGGTGCCAATATCACCATACACCACGCCGATGGCCGCCAGGCTGAGTGCGGCGAGACTTTGTTTGGCGGGCGTTGTGGAATGAGGCAGCGCCGATTCGGCAGCGCTCGCTAGTGATGAAGTCGATACGGAAGAGTCTGTCATAACAACTACCTGTGTAATATGCAGTGGGCAATGAATACACAGGCAGTATGTACAAGGCGATATCAGGATCGCATAAGTATGAACTTTAATTACGCTGAACCAGGCGTAATATCACTAGCATCTAACAAACGATAACCAATACCGGGTTCCGTTAATAAAAATTCAGGGCGCGCGGGGTTTTGTTCCAGCTTTGCGCGCAGCTGCCCCATATACAAACGCAAATAATGGGTGTGATCAATAAATTCCTGACCCCACACATCCAGCAGTAATTGGCGGTGATTTACCACCTGCCCGGCACTGCGTACCAAACGCGCTAATAAGTTAAATTCAGTGGGAGTGAGATGAATGGCCGCGCCATTTTTAGTCACACTGTGATTGGCCAAATCGACAGACAATGCCGCATATTCATAGCGAGTAATAGCGGGGCGAAGATGTGCGCCGCGATGCCGCATCGCAACGCGAATACGCGCCAATAATTCACCGATACTAAAAGGCTTTACCAAATAATCATCGGCACCGGCATCAAGCAAATTAATTTTTTGGTCGTCGGCTTCACGTGCGGAAATAATAATGACCGGCGTATTCTGACGGCGACGTAAACGATTCAAAAATTCGCTACCATCGCCATCAGGTAATCCCAAATCCAGCAGGATTAAATCAAACGCCGGGGTTTTATGTTCACCGTCCAGCTGTGTTTGCGCATAGATTGCATGGGCTTCCGACAAGCTTGCAGCAGTAATAACGTCATAACCTTCCACTACCAATGACGAGCGAAGGGCTCCTCGCAGTTCGCGATCATCTTCCACTAACAATAAACGCAAACTCATCGAGGTTCTCCGGGAATCGCCGGTTGCGTGTGCAAGGGTAAGCGGCACTCAAAACGTGAACTCTGAACAGCACTCGCGTGTATAAATTCCCCACCATGGGCACGCGCTATCGCCTGACAGAGTGCAAGGCCAATCCCCGCGCCCGATTGACGATGATCGCCACGCTGAAAATTTTCCAGTAATTGTTCAAAATCATTTTGCACAATTCCTAGGCCCTGATCTTCCACAACGAGCACCAACGTTTGTTGATCTGCGCGTGCGATTAATTTTATTGCGCCTCGCTCAGGTCCGTACTTAAATGCGTTATCGATTAAATTTTCCAACAGCTGCGCCAACAATAATGCATCGCCCCAGATCAACGGCATATCTGGTTGGATCCGGGTTTCAATCCGCGCGTGATAATCCGCGGGAACACGCTGCAAAACACTGCCAATAATTTCTTCGGCGGATTGCCAATCCGCGTTAATCGCGGCACCAACGGCTTTAATTCCATCTAATCGGGCGAGCTGCAACATATTACTGGTCTGGCGACGCAGTCGATCTGCTTCATTCAAAATGCATTGTGTTAATTGGCGGCGCTGCTCCTGATGCAAACGCTCATCCTGTTCCAATAACGATGAGGCCGCGCCCATAATAGTGGCGAGCGGTGTACGGTAATCGTGAGAGATGGCCGCGAGAAAAGTAGTGCGCAAATTTTGCGCTTGCACTTGATCGCGCGCACGCTGTTCGCGCTGCAACATGTATTGCCGTTCCAAGGCAGCGCCCATTTGATCGCACAGCGCTTGTGCCTGCGCAAAGTGTTCAGGTTGTTCAATCAAACTCGCCGCTAACATCGCTGCACCACCAGCCTGATTTCTGCCACGCAACGGCAAATAAATATTTGCCAATTCCTGGTAACGCCCAGTGCCAGGCCCAATAGCCTGGTTATTGTCACGGCAGTAGTGCAATGCATCGCACTGCTCCTTAGTTAATTGTGTTGCGCCATTTGTTAAGGGTACGGTATCACCGGTGTTATCCAACGCGATAAAAACCGGCGCTCCATTAAGCTGTGTCAAGAGTTGTTGTAACTCGCCCACTAATTCAACCGGTGCCTGCGCATCACGCAATCGCTCTCCCCAGCGACGCAGTGCATCAGCAGCATCCGCATGAGCCTTTGCACGGCGAGTTTGTTCACGTAGCGATACCATTAAACCCGCCACAATCGCATTCACCACCAACAGCGCCAGCAACAAAAACGCGTGCTGGTACAAATCAATCGCAAAGGTCCCACGCGGTGGTACAAAGCTCCAATTAAATGCCATCAATGCAATGATGCTCACAACCAGCGTGAGGCTTAAGGGTAACCATAGTGCGGCAATAGCCGATGTCAGCACCAACACCAGGCTCAAATTGGCCAAATCAAAATGCTGATCCAGCAACAGCAACACGCACCAACCTAAACCCCAAATGGCAAGACCGGTGGCAGAGCGCTGCAAATAGTGACGGGAGAAGAATCGGTTCATAGGCGAGAGCTTAGCAGCCTCGCCGTTAGGAGGGCATAAGGATTTAATCGGGTTGCAAAACTATATCACCAGATGATACAGTTTTTAAACGGAAGATAATGGATTTAAGCCATGGATAGACTTTTTAAAACCAGAACATTCAACCGCTGGTGCGCTACGGAGCTGACAGATCAAGCACTTTGCAATGCTGTTAATGAAATGAAACGAGGACTTATTGATGCGCGACTGGGTGGGGATGTTTTTAAAAAGCGTATTGCCATTCCTGGACGGGGAAAGCGCGCTGGAGCAAGAACATTAATTGCCACCCACCTGAAGGATCGCTGGTTTTTTATTTTTGGATTTAATAAAAATGAGCGCGACAATATTTCTCCCCACGAACTGAAATATTTGCAGCAACTCGCGCAAGATCTTTTAGCAATGAATGATCTGGAATTAAAAAAAGTTCTGCGTACAGGTGAACTGCTGGAGATACATTATGAAGAAGCACAATAGCCGTTTACTGGATGAATTACAGGAAACCGCAACGGGGTTACACAGGGCTGGCGTTATTAGCGCTCGTCGTATGAATGAATACCAGCAATTGCGCAACCTGGAAGTACGGGAAATATCCCCGCAACAAATTAAAGCCTTGCGTTTGCGCGAGCACCTCAGTCAAGCAGTATTGGCTGCCGTGCTCAACGTAAGTACATCTGCACTACAAAAATGGGAGTCTGGCGATAACAAACCTAATGGTTCTTCCTTGAGATTATTAAATATCATCGAAAAAAAAGGCCTGGAGGCAATCCTCTAGGCCTTTTTCATACTGCTTGATTCTGAGCCCCGGCTATTAAAGTACTGCCACTATCGCCTTGGCTACGTAATCCATTTTTTCCGTGGTGAGACCGGCAACGCTGATACGGCTGGTATCAGTCATGTAAATGCTGTAGTCGCCTTTCAGTTTGCGTACCTGCTCTACTGTTAAACCTAAAAACGAAAACATGCCGCGCTCCTGGGCGATAAAACTGAAATCGCGCGCTTGCTGCAAACCGTTTAAGGATTGCACCAGATGGCTGCGCAAACCGGCGATGCGTTGGCGCATTTGGGTGAGTTCGTTTTGCCATACCTGGGTGAGTTCATCGCTGTGCAGGATGATATCTACAATGGTCGAGCCATGTGCAGGTGGCATGGAGTAAATACCGCGCGCAACATTCAATAATTGGCTGAAGCCGGCATCAGCTTGTTGGGTATCGGCAAACACCAAGCTCAGGCTGGCCGCGCGCTCGCGGTACAAGCCAAAGTTTTTGGAAAAGGAGTTGGCAACGATCATTTCCGGTACACGGTTCGCCAACATACGCAGGCCGTAGGCATCTTCTTCCAAGCCTTCACCAAAGCCCTGATAGGCCATATCCACAAAGGGGATAATACCGCGCTCAACCAGCACATCGGCCACCTGATCCCACTGCGCGCGGGTCAAATCCGCACCACTGGGGTTGTGGCAACAGGCGTGCAGCAATACCAGATCACCGCGTGGAATTTCATTGAGCGTTGCCAACATCGCAGTGAAATCGATGCTGTGGCTCGCATAGTCGTAATAGGGATACTCGCGCAATTTCAAGCCGGCGGAACCGAGCAGTGGGATATGGTTGGCCCAGGTAGGAGTGCTCACCCACAAATTTGCGCCAGGTTTGGCCCGTTGAATCAGCTCGGCGGCTACACGCAGGGCACCGCACCCACCGGGTGCCTGCACAGTGCGCACACGCCCCGCCTCCACCGCCGGGTGGCCCGCGCCAAACACCAAACGGGTCGATACTTCATTCGCACCTGGAACTCCCGCCGGCGGCGTATACGCTTTGGTGGTATCGCGCGCAATACGCAGTTTTTCCGCTTCGGCCACGGCTTTCATAATCGGCGTAACGCCAGCATCGTTCTTATATACACCGACACCCAGATCAACCTTGTTGGGGTTAGTGTCATTAGCGTAGGCGATACTCAACCCCAAAATCGGGTCATTGGGCAGCAGGGGCAGAACTTCAAACATGGCAGGCTCCGAATTCAGAGGGAAACAAATAAGCACGAAGGGATAAAAGCGGCGCGATTATACGCCGAGTTTTGCGCGGCGCACCTAAAAGCTCACGAGTTTTAACCATTCCCTGGCAATGAATGTGCTAACTTGCCGGGCTGGAAAAAAAGGAACCGGATTATGACTATTGAATGGCAAATCAACCCGTTAAATACCCAACTGATCCCGCAAATACAAAACCACATCGACCAAAAAACCAAACCCCTGGGTGCCTTGGGCCAACTGGAAGCCCTGGCCCTGCAGATTGCACTTATCCAGGAACACAAGCGCCTGAGTATTGAACGCCCACTAATGCTGGTATTTGCCGCTGACCACGGTATTGCGGATGAAGGTGTCAGCATTGCCCCCAGCAGCGTTACCCAGCAGATGGTGAAGAATTTTCTCGCCGGCGGCGCGGCCATTAACTGTTTCTGCCGCACCAATCACCTGCCGTTAAAAGTGATCGATGCCGGTATTAAATACGCGATCAACCCGGAGCCATCCGCCTTGATCAATCAGCGTATTGCAGCCGGCACACGCAACCTGGCCCAGGAACCGGCAATGACCGAAGCCCATGCGCGTCAGGCACTACTATTCGGCCAATTGCTGGCCGAACAGGAAATAAACGCTGGCTCAAACTTACTCGCCTTTGGCGAAATGGGAATTGGTAACAGCAGCTCCGCCGCCGCGATTCTGGCCGCCATTAGCGACGAACCGGTAGAAAAATGTGTGGGTCTGGGCACCGGCATAAATGCGGACCAACTCAGCAAAAAAATTGAATTGGTAAAACAAGGTGTAGCGCGCGTGCGCGATAAATCACCACTGAATATCCTGGCTGAATTGGGCGGCTTTGAAATTGCACAAATTTGCGGTGCTATGCTCGCTACCGCGCAAGCTAAAAAAATTATTTTGGTGGATGGCTTTATTGTTACAGCTGCCGCATTGCTCGCCGTACAATTTAACCCCAACGCACGCGACTATATGATTTTTGCCCATGAGTCGCACGAAGCCGGTCACCAATTAATGTTGAAATTACTCAACGCGAAACCATTGTTAAATTTGGGCTTGCGTTTAGGTGAAGGCACAGGCGCGGCACTGGCATTGCCACTGATTCAATCGGCAGTGACTTTTTATAATCAAATGGCAACGTTTGAAAGCGCAGGCGTGAAAGTTTGAAAAACCAACTCAATTTATTTTTTCTCGCACTCGGCTTTTTTAGCCGCATTCCCATGCCTGCCTGGGTGGACTATTCACCAGAAAAACTTAACCAATCCAGCCGCTATTTAACCCTGGTGGGCTGGTTACTTGGAGCATTAGTTGCCGCAGCATTCTTTGTCGCGCAACAACTATTTCCCGAAACCATTAGCCTGTGGCTGGCGATGAGCTTCAGTCTGTTACTCACAGGCGCTTTCCATGAAGATGGCTTGGCAGATACTGCTGATGGTTTTGGTGGCGCATTTGCGCGCGAGAAAAAGCTCGCCATAATGAAAGACAGCCGCATAGGCACTTACGGTGCATCCGCATTGGTCATGGCATTAATCGGAAAATATTTATTATTAAGCGAAAACAACGACATTATTGTTGCATTGCTTATCGCCTACCCACTTTCGCGCGCAACGGCGGTTAGCCTGATTGCCGATATGCAGTATGTAACGGATAACGACACCAGCAAAAGCAAGCCACTCGCCAATCGATTAAGCAAATTTGATTTAAGTATTTTGTTGCTCACCGCCCTGCCCGCGTTGTTATTTTTGTCACCGACGCATGCTTGTGCTTTACTCACAGCATTAATAACAGTGCGCCTATTGGCAAAGTGGTATTTAAACCAGCAAATCGGTGGCTACACCGGCGATACGCTTGGCGCAGTACAACAAGTCAGTGAATTAACAATTTACGGAACGTTACTCGCATTATGATCCAGCTTATTCTTGGCGGTGCCCGCTCCGGCAAATCGCGCTATGCAGAACAACTCGCCATCAACACACACAAACCTGTGTTGTATATCGCCACTGCCACCGCATCGGACGCAGAAATGGCCGCACGTATCGCCCATCACCAACAACAGCGTCCAAGCGAATGGCAAGTGCGCGAATGCTCGCTTGATTTAGTTACCGTATTAAAAGAAGAGGCGAAAAAACCGCAAACCATTTTGGTGGATTGCCTGACGCTTTGGCTCAACAATCAGTTGTTCCATTTTCCCAAACAAGATTTTTCGGCGTTATTTGATTCGCTGGCAGAAACGATTAAATTCCCTACGGCGGATATTATTTTTGTCGCCAATGAAGTCGGCCTTGGCATAATTCCGCTCGGCGAAATTAGCCGCACCTTTGTCGATGAAGCGGGCCGCCTGAATCAAAAAATCTCGCAGGTAGCCGATAGCGTATTTTTTATTGCAGCAGGTCTGCCCCTTCAATTGAAAGGCAGCAATTAAAAAGCGGTAATTTAAGCGCAGCAATTAAAGAACTGCGATTAAAAGAGGTGCAACCATGAGCAAACGCATAATTACCCTGATTCGCCACGGCGCAGTGGATGGCCCTGCCGCGCTTTACGGCCATACAGATATTGCCTGCAGCACGCAAGGTCTGAAGGAGTTAGATCACAATATTCATGCATTGCACCAACTAACTCCAGTAAGCCATATTGTGTGTTCACCACTAATTCGCTGCGCACGCCCAGCAAAAGCATTTTCGCTCGCGCAACAACTACCACTGCAAATTCTCGACGAACTCAAAGAAATGAATTTTGGCCACTGGGACGGTATTCCATTTGACTATTTCACCGAGCAACACTGGCAAGCCATAAGCCAGTTCTGGGAAACACCAGCAACGGCCCATGCACCTAACGGAGAAACATTGCAAGACTTTGCCGAGCGGGTTATTCGCGGCTGGCAAAAAATTCACAGCGAGACCAGCACAGCACATCAATTGGTGATCTGTCACGGCGGTGTGATACGGATTATTATCGCGCATATCCTCAACCTGGATTGGTGCAATGCCAGCTTGTTCCGGCAATTGAATATTGCCTATGCCAGCCAAACCCGTATTGAAATTGCAGACCATCCAGCAGCATTGCCAATGATCCAGTGGATAGGAAAGTAACAATTAAAGGGCTCCACACCTAAATAGCAGCCTGCGGAGCTCTTTATAAATCAAACTTAAAACGGATAATAGTTAATAAAGCTTAGCCGAACGTAAATACGCTTCAACATCCTTATACACACCACCTGCATTTCCGTACTTAACTAAATTGCCGGCTGTTTTCAACCAATCTAATGTAGTTGGTACAATTCGATCCACCGCTTTAATAAAGTCTTCCTGACGCAATTCACGTACTTGCTGGCTAGAGGATATATCATCGATAACAATATCTTTAGCCTCTTCAATCAAACCATCCATATCTGCGCCGGAAAAATATTTGCATAAGCGTACCACTTCCAAATAGTTCAGTGGCTCACAGGGAACGTCCACTAATTTAATTTTTAATAATTCAGCCTTGGCGTCATCGTCCAACGGTGGCACAAAAATTTGTCGATCAAATCGCCCGGGGCGCTTCATCGCATCATCAACATCCCAAGGCATATTGGTTGCACCCAAAATCAACAATTGATCATTGTTAGCACTGGCGCCATCCAACTGACTGAGAAATTCATTAACCAATGTGCGCGTACAATCGCTATTTGCCTTTGATCGGGAATACGCTAATGCATCCAACTCATCAAAGAAAATCACTGCTGGCTTTGAACTGCGTGCACGTTCAAAAATACTTGCCAGTTGAGCTTCACTTTGTCCAATATACATATTTAAAATATCACTAATGCCAACCGCATAAAACGCAGCCTTGCATTCGGTAGCAATAGCTCTGGCAATCATCGTTTTACCACAACCGGGCGGACCATATAACAATATTCCACCGCCCGTTTTCTTTTTAAAGCGCTCAAACAATCCAGGATTTATAAACGGATCAATTATTTTTCGTTTGATAACTTTTTTTACTTCCGACATTCCAGCAATATCGGCAAACCTAACTGAATTACCGCTGGCGATACTAATTACATTGGACCTATCCGGTAATGAATGATTACTAACAAGTGCCAGTTTGGCTGGCGTTTTTTCAGCAACGGCAGGTTTGACTAACTTATCCAGTTCACGTAGGTATTCAGGGTTGTTCGGACTCTGTTTGCACAACAGTTCTAGTTGCACTTTCGCGTCGGCAATTTTTTCAGCCTCCAACAAAGCTTTAGCAAAATTAAATCGCAACTCCTCATTAAAGGGATCGACCAATAATTGTTCGCTCAATTTTATTAAGAAATCACTCATCAAATACCTCTGAATTTAATCCAACGGCCAATAATGGGCGCGTGTATCCATGAATAAACAGCCCACAGCAAATAGGCGATCACTATATAACCCATACCAGGAACTGCTGAGTGTCGATCGACTTGTAGTAATACAATAAAGCCAACCCAGGTCCCCATCGCAGCGGGCCAGCCAAATCGGTTGATATGCCATAAGGGCAGCGCTGACCAATGAGTTAGTCGGCGCAAATCAATAGCGACCTCAATCAGGGAAGAGTCACTTGGGTTTTTACGAATCAACTCCTGCACCAACGTCAGCGCGGATTTAAACTGCTTTCTATCTATCAGCACCATTAATAATAATCGCAGGTAACGCTCACTCTCGGGATTATCTTGCAACAAACTTTGCAGTTGCACTTGTGCATTGGATAACTTCCCAGCCACCAGATTTAATAACAAGTCAACTATTTTGGCATTATTATTTTCCGGGTCTATGCGCAAGGCCTCATTGCATAAAAGTCTGGACTTTTTCACATGAAATGTAATGAGCATCAAGCGAGCATAATCACTGAGGAAATCTGCACTACGTGGAAATGATCGAATTAGCAGAATAATTATCTCTTCCGCATCCTCGTAAAATTTTGCGCTTTCAAGGAGCTTATAGCGAATATGCAACAACTGAATATCGTCAGGAGCCAACGACAATCCACGTTCAGTTAGCTCAAGGCCATAATCCTCATCATCTTCCAACCAGGCAATATAAGCTGCCCAATAGAACAAATGGGCATTACCTGGCTCCTGCGCCATTGCCGTAGCAATTTCCTGCTTTGCAAGGGAATATCGCCGCATTTGAATGAGCGAATAGATTTCCGAATAATTAACATCGCTCATAATCCCACCCCTGGAATAATGATAAAAAGGGCCTTATTCAAAACATAACCAAAGAAAACTGCGCATGCGCCCGCAACCCAAGGGGACGGAGCGCCGTCAGCTACTAATTCGCCGACTCGAAAATAGTCCTTTAACGCCAAATACATTAGCCCACACAATCCAACTGCAAACAGAGTACTGATCAGATCTGCTGATTTACCCGAGCTCGACCGCAAGTTCAAAATCTCAGGCCATCCATGCATCAACAACCAGAATAAAACACCATAGGTTATCAAGGCCAATGCCAGACACCCTAGGTACAAATACAATTTATTCCCCAGCTGATGAATTTTGTGAGCCCCCCACATGGAAAATAAAACCATAGCCAGTGGGCCGCCAAAAAAACCCACGATTACGTGAGAACCAGCTGAATAAAGGGTACCCGTCGGGGTTCGCTTATTTAAACTAGGTTGAAGCAAAGCCTCCAACTGATCTGACATATTGCACCTTTTCATAACCTTGGAAATAAGAGTGGGCTAGAATAGCTGAATTTAGCGAACTCGAAAAATAACTTTTCGTGTTCCTAAACCCATCGAACTCCAAGCCTATTCTACTGCCAAACGCAGCTAGCGTATGATTCCACTATTTATCGAATGATTGGACAATGACAGAGCACTCAGCTTCACCACAAGAATTGCCAAACCATCAACTTAGCCTTCTCGCTAGGATTCTGCTGGAGTGGAAACAACTCGCATTACTAGGCGCACCTATTTTAATCGCACAATTGGCGCAAATGGCTAATGGTGTAATAGACACTGTCATGGCCGGGCACGCCAGCGCGGAAGATTTAGCTGGTGTGGGTATTGGCACCAGCTTGTGGGTGCCAACCCTGTTATTTTTTGCCGGCATTCTCGGCGCTATGCAACCCACCATTTCAGGGCACCGCGGCGCCGAAGAATGGCAAAAAATTATGCCCACCTGTTGGCAAGGAATTTATATTTCTTTGGTTGGAATGGTGTTAATGATTTTATTTTTAACCCATTTGCAACCAGTCCTCGAATTGCTGCAACTGGATGAAAAAACGGCATTCGTTGCCGACGGCTATTTAAAAGCCTTTGCATGGGGCGTGCCCGCACTTTTATTATTAACAGCGTTGCGCGGCCTAACCGATGGGCTTGGGCACACGCAAGTGATTATGTTTTTCTCACTCCTGAGTACTCTGCTCAACTTGCCGCTCAATTACATATTTATTTACGGTTTTGATTTCGCGGTATTTCACTTACCCGCCATGGGTGGCATTGGCTGCGGCTGGGCGACCAGCATCTCCAACTGGGCGGCAACGGCTGGCTTATTGATCTATTTAAACACCAGCAAGATTTATCAACAATTTCATCTGCTCGCCAATTGGGTGGCACCGGCACGTGTGGAAATAAAACGCCTATTAAAGCTCGGCTTGCCCATTGGCTTGAGCAGTTTTATTGAAGTCAGTATGTTTTGCATGATTGCCTTGTTTCTCGCACCGCTAGGGGCGCAAACGGTGGCGGGTCATCAAATAGTGTTGAATGTCATTTCACTGATTTTTATGTTACCGCTTAGCATGTGCATCGCACTCACACTGCGCATCAGTTTCCTGGTAGGCGCGCAAGA
>JACCEA011151065.1_pt1 | contig 15303 bp, 14 predicted proteins | sample 7449851 | NCBI WGS metagenome assembly JACCEA01 (sample SAMN15323453, study PRJNA562643) | freshwater metagenome | isolation source: river surface water | place: USA:Blue River Watershed | collected 2017-08-18 | reverse complement strand
CTATAAAATGAACAGTGTCTACGGTGGTGTAATTATTCCCCGAGGCACTTCTATTGTTGGTATGGATCTTAGAAAGACTAAGATTCGTCCTAGGTTTGTTCCTAACCCAGAAGATGATACAATTGATAGAACCTGTCTTTTTAGAGTAACTGGATCTTGTTACTTCTATCAATTTACATTTTTTGATGCAGATCCAAATAGTGTTGTATTCAAAGATTACGGATCAACAAAATTTGTTCCTAATTTTTCACACCATAAATTAACTTGTTTTGAATATGCTGATGGTGTAAACCCTGTAAGATTTGATGATGGATATTTACAATATTCTACAAATAAAACTGATCTAGATCTTTATTATGATAAAATTGCTTTAGTTTATGGTCCTTCCAGTGGTAGAGGTATAAGTCCTGACTTCCCAACATCTGGGGTAGATATTCAAACTAAAATTGATGAATATAGAATCGTTGGTTCGAAGGGGCAAAATGTTGGTATTACTAGTATTAAATCTGGTGATGGTGTAGTATCATCTAATTTAATTACTGTTGATATTGCAGAACCAATTAGTGGACTTGATGTAGACACACCAATTAGAATCGAAGGTGTCCCTGTAGCTGGATATAATGGACAATACGTAATCAATAGTGTTACTGGACCTACTCAAATTAGGTATAGAACATCAGCACCACCAGCTAATCCACTACCAACTATTATTAGTGGAGCACCAACTTTAAATATTGTTGTTGACACTGTAACATCTTCATCCCCTTATATCTTTAACTGTTCCTTGAGATCCGTATTTGGTATGTGCGGACTCCATGCGGATGGAAGTAAAGCGGATGGATTTAAGTCCATGGTTGTCGCCCAATTTACTGGAATTGGACTACAAAAAGATGATAATGCATTTGTAAAATATAATACCACAAGTGGTGTATATGAAGATAAAACTGCAATATCAAATATACATACAAATTCTTCTGCTGTATATAAACCAAATTACGAAAACTTCCACATTAAAGCATCTAATGATGCATTTTTGCAGTTAGTTTCTGTTTTTGCTATTGGTTACGCAAATCACTTCTTGGCAGAAAGTGGTGGAGACCATTCAATTACAAACTCTAACTCAAACTTTGGTGCAAAATCTCTTGTTGCAAGAGGATTTAAGAAAGATGCATTCCCTAGAGATGATACTGGATACATAACTCATATTATTCCTCCTCAACAAATTGAATCTGAAAATTTAAATATAGAATTTGTATCTTTAGATGTTGAAAAGACTATTAGCGTTGGAGATCCAACCAGACTTTATCTTTATAATGAAGTTAACCAAAATAATCCTCCATTATCCGTTTTAAATGGATACAGAATTGGATCTAAATTTGATGATGAATTAAACGTTTTAATTAATATTGGTGGCATTTCACAAGAAAGAAATGCAAAAATTGTAATGCCTAATACTCAAAATACTGGCATTTATGAGACAACTTCAGTAAAAATATCTACTGTTGGTAGAACACCTATTGGTATTAATAGTATTACTGCTAATACTTTCACTTTAACTACTCCACACCAATTTGTTAATGGTGAATCTGTTAGAATTTTAAGTGATGATGGTGAATTGCCAGATGGACTACTTCATAATCAAGTTTATTATGCAATAACCACTGGAATTAATACTGATCAAATTAAACTTGCACAAACATTTAACGATACAATTACTGGTGATCCTGTTAGTATCAATAATAAAGGTGGTATTTTAAAAATAGAAAGTAGAGTATCAGATAAAAGTTCTGGAGATATTGGACATCCAATCCAATATGATACAAGTATTGGACAATGGTACATTAATGTAAGTGGTATATCAACAAATAATACTATTTACAGTTCAATTGTTGGTCTTGGTACTACTGTTTTAGGAAAAGCAACACCAAGAACTTACATTAAGAGAAATCCTGATACAAGATCATTAACTGATAAGATATATAAACTTCGTTATGTAATACCAAAAGATTCACCAGTTATTGCTAGACCACCACAAGATGGATTTGTAATACAAGAATCTAGTAGTACTATTGGTGCAACTGCTGAAGAAATTTTAAAATTTAACAGTGTTGACCCAGTAATATTATCAAACTCAGCAGAATTGAGAAATTATAGATTTATTACAAATGCGGTATGGGATTCTGTTGGAATTGCTACATTTACAACAGAAACACCGCACGAATTATCTGTTGGATCTAGAGTAAAAATTGATAATATTGTTTCTGGATTAAACACTACAGGAATTGCAAATACTGGATATAACGGTGAATATACAGTTATCTCTAATACAACTAGAAGAACATTCTCTGTTGGTATTCAAACTAATCCAGGCGTATTTTTAAATAATACTTCAGATAGAGGAATAGATCTTCCTTATTATACCAGAACAAGATTTAATAATACATTTGTTGTATATCAATCTGAAGAAATACAGTCATATGTACCAAATAAAAAGGATGGTATATATCATTTAACTGTACTTGATTCTTCTAATTCTCCTGCTGTAGAACCATTTGATGAATTAAGATTTTTACAACCAGTAAAAAATCTTTATCCTCAGTTGGATAGAGATAATCCAAAATCAGATCCTATTGAAACAACATCATTCGCACTTCCATCACCAGTTGGATTAGTTGAAGTTAATAATCCTGAGAATAGTCTTACAAAAGAAGTAATTGTTAAAAATATCAATGACTTCGCTGTTGGATTTGGATTAACTGATATACAATCATCATCTGGACTTGCACATACAATTTACACTAAAGTAGATCATGGATTAAATGCTATTACTAGAGTTGGTATTGTTAGTGCTGGTGAAAATTATGGAGATGGTTCAGGATCTGTTCAAACATTATATAACGCACAACTTGTAGGATTTGCTGGATCTATTACTGGTAAATATGCTACCGCTAACATTAAAATTGATTCCCTTGGAAGAATAACTGATGTAAGAATTGTTGATGGTGGATCTGCTTATGGTATAGGAAATACATTATCTGTTATTGGTGTAGGTACAACCGCTGGTCATATTAGAGGTATTGTATCTGTAACACAAATATCTAATAATATTGGCGACGTAATATCTGTAAGTGGAATTAGAAACTTAATCTTTGATGGATATAATAATTATTATCGAGTAACTAGCATTAATGTTGGTGAAACTAATAAAATTCAAGTATCTTCCGCATCAACAATTTATGCCCATTATCCATTTACTGGAAATGTTGATGTAGTTGGTATTAATACAAATGGTTTAACTAAAATTAGTAATGATATTATTGGATTAAATGCTGCAGCGTACTTAACTGGAAAATCTGTTGGTATTAGTTCTTTTGTTTATAACAATACAACTGGAATTGCTAGTGTAACTACTTTAGAACCTCATGGTTTTATAAATGGAACTAAAGTTGTTATTAGTGGTTATAATAATCGCCTTTATAATGGTGAATTTGTAATAAATGCTTTATATGGAGTTAATGGATTTGGATTTAATGTTGGTGTTGGAACAACTAATCCAGTTGCAGTAGGAACTGGAATAATTTATCCTACAGGATTTAGTGCTCAAGGTGGATTTTTAAACAAAGATAATGAGTCTGCAACTAGTAGAATAGTTCCTCAATATGCTGGTATTACTACAACATTAAGTGTTGCTTTAACAGATCCAACAATTAATACTTTAACTGTTACTAATGCTTTAGATAGAAATTGGCAAGCGGGTGATTATCTCGTAGTCAATAATGAGATTATGCGTATTAGTGCTACTGTTACAACTAATACTGCTATAGATGTATTCCGTGGTTTATTTGGAACATCTAAACAATCTCATCCTATTGGGTCTGTAATTAAAAAAGTTAGATTCAAACCAATCGAATTTAGAAGAAATTCAATTATTCGTGCATCTGGTCATACATTTGAATATCTTGGATATGGTCCTGGTAACTATTCAACAGCATTACCAGAAAGACAAGATAGGCAATTTAATCAAGTTGAAAGAATTTTATCACAGTCAGTAAGTGATGATGGTGGAACTCCAATTTATAATGGACTTGATGATAATGGTAATACTTATACAATTAATAAATTTACTAATGCTTCAACTGGACAAGATCTTTTAACAAGAGCACCAATTGCAACTGTTAGAGGTGAAGATATTACTTCAAATACTACTGCTGTTGGATTTGATATTGATTATACTGATGACTTAACTGTTGCTAGAAGTATAAAAGTAGAAGGTGGTAGTGATAATACAATCATTTCCGAATTTAGTGGTCCTGTAATATTCAATGGTCCAGTATCTTCTAACTCTGATGAAGGTATTCAAGCAGATAGTCTTTTCTTACAAGGAGAAGCAACTATTGCTAGAAAATATACTGTAGGAATTTCTACTCCATCTATTTCTGGTAATGCTGGAGACATCGTTTTTGAAGCAGATCCTAAGTCTGGTGGTGAGATTGGATGGGTTTATACAAATGATAATACCTGGAAAAAGTTTGGACCTATTCAGTCCAGTCCAAATAATGCTTATGTTGGAATTTTTAGTGGTAAATTTGTTGGAGATGGATCATCACTTGATAATGTGTCTGATGTTTGGTTCTTTGATGGAGTTGGTATCTCAACAACAAGATCTGTCGGTATCGGAACTACAACTTCTGTACCTAGTGTTGCGTTGTATGTTGGTGGTAATGCTATACTTGCTGGTGTTACTACAATTAGAACAAATCAACTAAACTTTGATGTTCCAAATGGTTTCTTAGTTAATACTGGTATAACTACGTTTAATCAACAAGTTAATATGAATACGTTGAGAACAATTGGTGTCTCAACGTTCCAAAACGATATTCGTGTAACTACAAATCCAGCTACAACTGGAGATACTGCAGGTAATAATATTATATTTGTTCAAACTGATACTTCTATTACATCTGCATATAGTTACGGTGGAATTTCTTGGGAAGGAAATGATACTGGTAATACTGGAATAAGAGGATACATTCGAGGCGTAGCAGAGGGAAATACTGGTCAATTCGGTATCGTATTCGCAACTCAAGGCAGTGGACTATCAAATCCTCAAGAACAACTAAGAATTGGTAGTGATGGTAATATAACTGCTGCTGGTGAAATTACTGCAAATTCTGATGAAAAACTAAAGACAAATATTAAAACAATTGACAATGCCCTTGAAAAGGTATTACAGTTGCGTGGAGTTGAATATGATAGAACTGACAGAGAAGGACATCAAATTGGTGTTATCGCCCAAGAAATTGAAAAGATTCTTCCAGAAGTTGTTCATGGTGAGGATATTAAATCTGTATCTTATGGAAATATAGTTGCTGTTTTAATTGAAGCAATAAAAGAACAGCAAGCACAGATTGAAGAGTTGAAAAAACGATTGGACAATCTTTGAACTGTCTAGGGGGTTGACAAACCCCCTTTTTTATGATGTATAATTGTTGGGTAGTTTACGATCAAATTACTTGATTAACATTTACATGGACACCCTCAAGGGTGCTGTTAATAGTTTTAATCTGGGTGAGACTCACTTTACTTGGGAAGAACGCCACCGTGGAAGTGATTATGGAAAGGCAAAACAAGTAGTAACTCAACTTGATTCTGAGTATGTCCGTGTATCTTGGTGGGAAAATGTTTCTACTCGTACAGATAAAGATCATCACCACGATTCGATCATTCATGCTTGGTTGGTGACTCTTCCTGGAATTAAGAAGATTGGTCGAGAAACTTTTGAGTTTGATCTTAAACTCTACACTCTAGAGATCATCTCTCAAATGATCTATGAAAAGTTCTTTTCTGGTAAAAAGGAGGTTTATGAAGTATTTAATCCTCGTCCCTACCAAAATAAGTTCCTTGAGAAGATCTCTACTGCATGGAAGCAGAAGCAATATCTAGAGTTTCTTCTGTTTGCAAAGTGTCGTGCTGGTAAATCGGTAATGGTTTTGAAGCACATTGTAGATAGTAATTATAAATTATCTGTTGTTTGTTCCCGTCAAAAGTCTCCTGAAGGATCTTGGTACAATGATTCCAAACGATTCTTTCCTACAATCAAGTATATTTCTGTTAAAGATCGTTCTTGGGAAGTTCAACTTGCTTATTGGATGGAGCGTGATGTAAATATTGTTCTTTGGGGAACAGTTCAAAGCATCATTAAGCGTCTTGATAAAATTAAAAATGTTGACTTTCTTGCATTCGATGAAGCACATATTGGTGGAACTGCCGATCAGTTCGTACAAATTCGTAATGTATTGAATACTCGTACTTGCTATATTTCTGGCACTGCTCATAAACTCTGTTGGATGTTCCCTGAGGAAGAACAGAAGTTTGTTTACACTTATTTTGATGAGCAACTTGATGTTCAACGTGGCGTATTTAAGCGTCCTAAGATGAACATTGCTTTCGCAAAATACCAAACTTCTGCATATCAAAAGTTGTTTGGTGATGATCCAGATGCAATGAAGAATATCTTTACCTTAAAGGGAGACAAATTCCTTCATGAATCGCTCGTTCGAGAGTTTATTCACAATTATTTTGGTCCTCAACGTGAAATTCGTATTGGAGATCGTCTTCTTAAAGGCACTTATCATATGATGGCAATGCCTAATGTTAAAGCATGTCATGCATTTCAAAAGTTAGTTAATTGTTATTATCCTTCTCTAGTTGTTACATCTGATACTAAAAATGGACCAGATGATATCAATCGCTTTCTTGATGAACATCCAAAAGCATTGATCATTACTCAATCTGCAAACGTTCTAGGTGTTACTGCTAAGAAGATTGATACGGTAATTAATTGCCGTGGTGGTGAATCTATTGAGTTTTGGACTCAACTTGCTTTCCGTGGTGGTTCTGGTGATCATGATTGGTGGGTGATTGATTTTGATGCTCAGCGGTGTCTTCGTGCCATTCACACTGCATTCCAACTTGCATGTGATAATAATCCTTCTCTTTCCCAATATAGTGTTGTTGATTTCACTAATATTCATGAATGGAATGATGGATTCCAACTATTGTCCAAAGAAATGCTTGAAGATGCCCTTGCTGCTGATGTAGAGGGAAGCATTTCTACTGTTACTAGTATTGTTGAATCGCTAGATTTGAGTGATGTTAATGATTTTAATTTAAATCTTAATACTGCTCTCACTACTGTGATGAAAGAGACGCAACTTAACGATAATGGTGCTAATAATAAAAGTTGTATTGTTAGGGAGACTGAAAATGTAAAAAAGTCTGATGATATTGAAGTCTTAAAAAAGAAAACTGTTAAGGCATTGCTTGAGTCTATTCCGTTGACTATCTTTTATATTATTCGTAATGGGCAAAATGTGTATTCAATCAATGATGTGATTGGTTCAGAAATTTATCCTTCAGTTACGGGTGACTATGAAGGTATTCTGGATGAGGTTATTCGTAAAAATCCACATAGCATTGAATTTCTTACTCGTCGTATTGGTATTGTTTCTAATAGTATTCAAAAAAGCATGAGGGATTCTGTATCTAATACAATTAATGAATTGTCCGTGTCTTCACAAACTCAACAGAGCATTCCTGTAGAACTTTTTGATACTATGATTGATGATTGTAAAGACTTATCTCAAACTTATATGTTTGGTGATCCAAGTGGTTCTCATACTGCTCGTCTAATTGAAAAAAATGTTGATCCAAACAACATCACTGTTTGGGAGAGTTGCGATAGTCACCGTAATCGTGTAAAATATATTGATAATCGTGTAAATGTGGTTGACCATAACCCAAGTATGAAGTTTACTGCTATTCTCGCCAATCCTCCATATCAAGATCCTCGGGTCAAAGCAAGAAATAATAAACTATGGCATAAAGTTGTAAAGCAACATCTTGAATTGCTTGCTCCTGGTGGTGATATGTGTGAGGTGACTCCTGCATCAGTTATTGGTAATACTGGTGAAGGTAAAAAGTTTCTAAAATTATTCTCAACGGTTTATAATCTAATTAAAATTGATTATACCGCAGATTCATATTTTAAAGAAGGTGTAGCAATTTGTCGTTGGCATCTTATCAATGAACCATATCAAGGAAAAACTATTGTAATTAGTAATGAGGGAGAATTTGAATGGGATCTTCGTGATGGTCTTCCTCTTGTTGGGGAATCGGGTATTAAACATTCTATTTTAGAAAAAATTGCTAAATCTAGTCATCCCCGTATTCCTTTGAAAATGGGTCAAGCAATTGCTAAAGAAGAATACTGTGATGATGGAAAATATGAAGTTTATTATAGTGCTGAAAAAATTGGTCGCACTAATGTTGTTCCTGATACTGGTGATGTGCTAAAGTTTGTTGTTCCATTCTCGTCATCATATAAAAAACGTTTTATCACTACTGGATATATTGGGATGCTTAATTCCTGGTGTCCAATCTCTAGTCACGAAGAAGGAGAACGCTTGAGTGCAATTTTTGACAACTCAATCATTCAATTCTTTATTAAGCACTATAAAACTACTGCTGGATTTGCAGCAGCAGTGAAAAATGCTGAAGTTCCAGAAATTACAGATTATAATAATCTTCCTGAACAGTTTGGATTTACTGAAGAAGAACTTGATTATCTGAAGAAAAATAATGTCATCTAAAAAGAACAAACACAATAAACAACATGGGTCTAAAATTGATAGATCTGATGAAAGAATCAAACAAACACAGGAAGTTTTTACACCTCCTGAACTTATCAATAAAATGATATCTGATCTTCCAGAAGATATTCTAAAAGACCCAAATTCTAAGTTTATTGATAACTGTGCTGGGGATGGTAATTTTATCGTACAACTTAAAAAAGCACTGTTAAAATATCATCAAGAGCAGTATATTGTTGATAACATGCTGTATGCAGTTGAGTTAATGGAAGATAATCATAAAGAATTATGTAGAAGGATCGGAGTTCCCATCACACATCCTCATTACGTGTGCTATGATGCCCTTGAATATCATTACCGTTTTGATGGGACCACTGGACCTCCTACGGTAGACCAATTTTTTAACTGACCACTGACCACCGCAAGGTGGTCTATTTTGCTGTATAATAATTTTATCGTCAATGAGACAAATGATTCAACTTCGCCCTCACCAGAAGTCTGCTCTTGATGCTATGCTTCTGCATGACAAGGGCATTATTGTGGCACCTACTGGTGCTGGTAAAAGTATTATTGCAATTTATGATGCAATCCGTCAGTTTGAGAACGATAACCAGATTGTTGTAGTTGTTGCTCCGAGACTTCTTCTTGCTCAACAATTATGTTCTGAGTTTATGGAGCACATTACTAACGTATCTGTAATGCACGTTCATTCAAATAAAGATTGTCATTATTTTGCAACTACCAATCCTAGCGAGATTGGTGATTGGTGTGATCAGACAAAAGGCAATAAACTTATTTTTACAACTTACAACTCTCTTGGTCGTGTTGTAGATGCAGGTATTCATGTCAATGCAATTTATTTTGATGAAGCACATAACTCTGTTAAAAAGTCCTTCTTTGATGGTACAAAGTTTTTCTCTAACTATGCTGATCGTTGCTATTTTCTTACTGCGACTCCGAAGTATTCTTCTACTCCAAAAAAACCTGGTATGAACGATGTTGATGTTTATGGTAAGATCATCTTCAACGTTCCTGCTCCTGAATTGATTGCTAATGGTTCTATTCTTCCTCCGAAAATCAATGCTATAACCATTAGTGCTTCTCGTGATAAGGATCAAAATACTGCTGAACGTGATTGTATGACTCTTCTTGATACTATTATCAATGAGGATCATATGGATAAAGTTCTTGTTGCTGCACCCAACACTCAGGTTTTGATCCGTATGATTGCTGAGACTGACTTTATGACAGAAGTTCAGTCTTATGGATACGATGTTCTTTGGATTACTGCAAAGTATGGTGCATTCTTGAACAACAATAAGATTACTCGGGATGAGTTTTTTGCTAAAATTTCCGAATTTGGCAAAGATCCCAACAAAAAATTTATTGTTCTTCACTATTCTATTCTTAGTGAAGGCATCTCTGTTCCTGGACTCACTTCTCTTGTTATGATGCGTCAAATGAATGTTATTGAAATGTGTCAGTCTATTGGTCGTGTCATTCGTCTTCACTTGGATGACATTAAAAAGATTCAAAATGGTCAGATTCAAGCAGGTGATCTGAACTCTTACACCAAATCTTTTGGTATGATTCATGTTCCTGTTTACAGCAATACTGGTATTTCTACGGTGCGTCGCCTGCAGTCTGTGGTTGATACTGTGTTTGTTGAAGGTAAACCCGCTATTGCTACTATTAAAAGATGATTGAAGGATTTGTTACAAAAGATGGTTATGCTGCAATTCCGTTTGGTAAACAACTTATGGTTATTTACAACGGAGAACAATTAAAGGTTTGTAGAACCGAAAATTCTGCAAGAAACTTTATTAAACAACACTCATCCAAACCTAAACCTGGAACAGTATTTCTATGAAAACTAAATTTGTCTGTGTTTCACCTATTACTCCAAAAGCGAAGCGTAATTTTGATGAAATTATGCTAAAATTTCATTCTTGTAGGGTAAAAGAAGAACAAGGCACAAAAATGTACTTGGAATCTTTAAATAAAATGTATTATTTTTGGATGGATAAGAAGTCTGATCCTGATTGGAGGCTAGAAAAATGAAAATTAAATCACCAGAAGACACTCTAATTACAATTACTGTTGACAAAGAAGGTCTTCGTACTATGATTGATGCCGCATCAGCAGCAATTACTTATGCCAATGAATGGAACTTTGGTGATGAGTATGATATTGATACCACACCATACCATCAAATGTTTGAATCACTTTCTCAAAAATACAAGGAGGTTTACGGTGAAGATTAGTAAAAATGATTTAATGCATCTTCAACTCCAAGCTTTTATTAGAGAAAATAATTGTTCAGACCTTGAATATCTTGGAATTAAAAATGGAGAGCATGTTTATCGAATTTCTGATCATGAAGTTCCTGTAAGTATGATTGAGGGTCTTGATCCCGTTTAAAATGTGGAATTTATTCAAATCCGATAAAGATCTGTCCAACTACTTCATAAAGTGGTTGGACTATTTTCAATATTTTCCCTTAAAATATAAGGAAGAAAAAAATACATGTTTATCAACAAACTGTTTTGCGACTAAAAATCTCTTAGATTTTATTGGTGATTTAGAATTTAATTGTCATATAGATTATCTTAAAGGTCTTTGTCAACAAAGAATTAAAAATGAAATAAATTATTTTTATCTTCATATGATTGACTATAAAAATGGTGGAAAAATGGATATTCATAATCATGCTCATAATGAAGATTATTCATTTGTTTACTATTTGAATACCTGTACAGATGGTGAAACAATATTGCACTTAAATGAGCAAATTAGTATTAAACCACAAAAAAATAATATTCTTTTATTTTCATCAGATGTTTATCATTCTGCAAATTTTTCTAACAATAAAAAAGTACTGGTCGGTGGATTTAAATCTAAATAAGACTAACATATAGTACTAACTAAAATGAATACAAATTCTTTTGATGATGAAGATAAAAAGGATAAGTGGAACAGAGCATTAGACCTTTTTTTAGAAAGTGTTTTAAAACCAGATCAAGAACTTAGACAATGTGCTCACGATCAAAAATGCTTTAATGAACTTATGAACATTAGAGAAAATGTATTAGAATATGTAAAAACTATGCGTTGGTCTTAACTAATCCTAAATCTATGAAACCTATATTGATCCTATCCTTTAATTTATCCTAAAATGTACACATCATCTTATTTTTTCTTCTTTGTAATATTTGTATTTGCTGCATATTTAATTGTAGTAGATTCAAATGTTGCAAAGTTTTTTATTTTGTGTGTGGAGATAGTAAAAGTAAATACTGAAAGATTTTTTTGGATGATTAGATTTCATCCAATTATTACGTCTAGTCCAATATTTCAGTGGTGGATGATGCGTAAATATATTAAAGAAGCTGAAAAAATTCAAAAAGAATTTGAAAAATAATGTTAAAAGTACCACACGAACTTCAATTACATATAACACATTCATGTAATCTTACTTGTGAGGGGTGTACTCATTACAGTAATCATGGGCACTCTGGGATGATATCTTTAGAACAAGCTGAAGAATGGATGAATATTTGGAATAAGAAGGTTTTGCCATTCAGATTTACGTTAATGGGTGGGGAACCAGCATTACATAAAGATCTTACAAAGTTTTTATATCTCGCTAGAGAAAAGTGGAAGTATTCTAATATTGATTTAATCTCTAATGGGTTTTATCTTTATAAACATCCTGATCTCTACAAAGCACTAAGAGATACTAAAATTACTCTTGGTGTATCGGTTCATCATGATAGTAATCCAGAATACATTGAAAAATTTAAACCAGTATTTAAACTTATTAAAGATTGGAGAGAAAAGGGGGCATTGATTGAACTTAGACCATCAATTAAAAGATGGTTGCGTCAATATAAAGGGTATGGTGATATGATGGAACCATATGAAGATAATGATCCAGAATCCAGTTGGAAAGCATGTGTATCAAGACTTTGTGTACAACTTCATGAGGGTAAATTGTGGAAATGCCCAGCACTTGCATATCTACCTATGCAAGCAAAGAAATACAATTTATCTGAAAAGTGGCAACCATATTTAAAATATGTACCATTAGATTCGGATTGTACAGATCAAGAACTTAAAGAATTTTTTATGCGTAAATCTGAATCTTATTGTTCAATGTGTCCAGCATCTGAAGATTATTTTGAACCTAAAAATCCACTACTTCCAGTAAGTTATTGGGAAAATTTGTATAAAAAATAAAGATTAAATAATAAAAGATAAAATAGAGATATGACTGAATTTAATATTAGATATCCAGATGATCCTAGAACAAATTTAAATTTTGATTTTTGTGGGAATAGAATTTATAGAGCATATAATGTTTTAACAGAAGAAGATCGTCAAGGATTAATAGAAGAAATTGAAGATGAGTTGAGTGTAAATGATCCAAATAATTGGGATTTATCTGTAGAGGCAACTAATAATCTTTGTAATCGAAAATTAAAGAACAGAGAATGTTGGATTAACTTTTTTAAAATGGTTAAAACCCATTTTTATAATTATGCAAAAGTAACTAATAACCCTAAGATTTTAGAACTCAAGATACAATCTTATTGGGCAAAAAGAATGAAAGGAGTATCTGAGCAAAATTATGCCGAAGAACTATACATAAATTATGGTAATTCACATAGTCATGATAATTTTGACTTGGGATTGATTTATTATTTGAAAAATCCATCAAGGATATATGGAACTCTTATAGAAAATCGTGGAAGAGAAATTATAGTTCCAGGTGATGAAAATTCTATTTTATTCCATCATTCAAATATTAATCATCAACCAGTAATGCCTCCTCCAGTAATAGCAAAAGAGTATTATAGGTGTGTTATTGTTGTTGATTTTATGCATCCAGAAAAATTAAAATACTTATGACAGAAGAAGATAAAAAAATTTACAAGTCCATATCAAGAAAAATAATGGACGATAAAAAAGAAACACTTACTCAAGAAGAATCTGAATGGTTAAAAAGTAGACCAGAACTAATGGCAATCGCTAGAAGAATGGCTGCTAAAGCAAAAATTATGTCAAATTTTAAAGATTCTAAAGGAACAATTGAAGAAATAATTTTTATGTTGGATTTGTCCGATAGATTTATACGGTAGACAGTTTATAAACTGGACTACTTGACTTTATCTATTAAAAGATATATTGTATTGAAAATCTGAAAAATCTCATGGAATACAAATTTCCTATAATCACTGATTTGGAGCAAGTTAAAGAAGCAATAAAAGGATATGATGAATTTAAAGTAATTGATAAGGGTGATTATATTGTTGTAAATTATGCTGTTGCATTTGAGAATACTTTTGATATTGTAGATAATGATGATATTAATGGACTTATTAGGAGAGAATGTAGAGGATTAATATTTAATAAGTCTGGAGAATTAATTTCCAGACCTTATCATAAATTCTTTAATTTTAATGAGCGTGAAGAAACTCGCTCAGAAAATGTTAATTTTAGAATGCATGTAATTTTGGAAAAATTGGATGGATCAATGATACGTCCTATTCCAACTGATCATGGATTTAGATTGGGGACTAAAGCAGGAATTACTGATGTGGCGATGAATGCAGAACAATTTATTGCAGATAAACCACAATATGCAAATTTTATTGATAAGTGTATTAAAAGAAATTTAACTCCAATATTTGAATGGTGTTCTAGAAAAAATAGGATTGTCATTGATTATCCAGAAGATCAACTTATCTTAACTGGTCTTAGAAATACTAAAACTGGATTGTATTGTAAGTATAGTTATCTTAGACCTTTGGCACAAAATTTTAAAATTCCTGTGGTTAATAAAGTTTCTATATCAAATCAAGGTCTTTGGAATTTATATGATCAAGTAAAAGAATTTAAGGATAATGAAGGAATTGTTCTTAGATTTGATGATGGTCATATGCTTAAAATTAAAGCAGAAGATTATGTATTAAGGCATAGGTCTAAAGATGCTATTAATCAGGAAAAAAATATCATTGAGATTATTCTCAATGATTCTGTGGACGATTTGATTCCTCTTCTGACCCCAGAAGATTCTGACCGTGTTCGCAAGTTTGAGAAAGCATTCTGGACTTCCGTGGATGATGTTGCTTATGAAATGGCAGAACTCTTTAATGGTGGGAATACGATGTATCCTGAAAAGAAAGACTTTGCAGTGAACTTTGTACAGAAGATGGTTCTTCCTATCCATGCTCCGATTATGTACGGGATGAAGGCGGGTAAGGGTGCAAAAGATGTGATTGTTGATATGATCCGCAAATCACTCTCTACTCAAACTAAGATTGATCAAAACCGCTGGTTGTTGGGTGGTCTAAATTGGAACCACACCGATATACATATTAATAACTAATTAAAGGTCGATGGACAACTTACTTATTGAACCAAATAAAACTATACTTGTACTCAACGCAAGTTACGAACCCATCAATTTCACCAACTGGAAGAGAGCAATTATCCTCATTCTCAAAGAGAAAGCACAACTTCTTTCTTCCCGCGTGATTCGACTGGTCAATTATATTAAGTTGCCCATCGAGAAAATTATGGCAAATAAACCATCACGACAGATGATTTACAAACGTGATGACCATATGTGCCAATATTGTGGTTCTAT
>JACCEA010450479.1_pt1 | contig 15310 bp, 9 predicted proteins | sample 7449851 | NCBI WGS metagenome assembly JACCEA01 (sample SAMN15323453, study PRJNA562643) | freshwater metagenome | isolation source: river surface water | place: USA:Blue River Watershed | collected 2017-08-18 | reverse complement strand
TCCATAACAATCGCTTTATTTTTTCCCATTTCTTGTTGTTGCTCGACCAATTTAGAACGCACTTCCGAAATTTCAGCCACCTTACTTACAAAACCAGACACTTCAATAGTTCGAATTTCCTTTTCTATATTTTGTCCATTCAAGTACATTTCTGCAAAACCTAATTCGGAATTAAATTTAAATTCTAATACTATATCTTTTAATTTGTTAACTAATTCTATTTTATCAAAAACATTAACTGAAATTAAATTGTTTTGCATTGCAAAAAATGCCACGGCTCGATACATTGCGCCAGTGTCAACATAGATATAACCCAAATGTTTTGCTAGCTGTTTTGCCAAAGTACTTTTACCAGTAGAAGAAAATCCATCTATGGCTATGGTGATTTTTTTAGTCAAAATATACTGTTTTTAATACGGTTTTAAATAACTCTTGAATGTTGCGAAGATAAAATTATAAATACAATAAACGAAAAATTCCAAACCCCAAAACTGAAAAATGTGCAGTTTGGAATTTGGAATTAATTTATTGTAACAAAAATAGTACTAGACTAATGTCTTCGCATTTTTAACTTTCTGCTCTGTAATGGCAATTTGTAATACTTCACTCATCTCTTTTACGTAATGAAAAGTTAGTCCATCAAGATATTCCGGCTTGATTTCGTCAATATCACTTTTGTTTTCGTGACACAATATTATTTCCTTAATATTGGCTCTTTTTGCAGCTAATATCTTTTCTTTGATTCCGCCAACTGGCAACACTTTGCCTCTCAAAGTAATTTCTCCAGTCATGGCTAAGTTTTTCTTTACTCTTTTTTGTGTAAACAGAGAAACCAAAGACGTTAGCATCGCAATTCCTGCACTTGGACCATCTTTTGGCGTTGCTCCTTCTGGAACGTGTAAATGAATATTGTACTTATTTAATATTTCAGAATTAAGTCCCATAGCTGCTGAATTAGCTTTAATATACTCCAAAGCAATTGTAGCTGATTCTTTCATTACAATTCCTAAGTTTCCAGTAATTGTCATAGTTCCTTTTCCTGGAGACAGTAAGGACTCTATGAATAAAATATCGCCTCCTACACTAGTCCAAGCCAAGCCTGTAACCACACCAGCAACCTCATTACTTTCGTATTTATCTCTTTCTAATCTTGGCACACCCAAAACTTTCACAATATCTTCGTCGGTTACTTTTTTATTGTACTCCTCCTCCATTGCAACTGATTTAGCTGCATTTCGAATGACTTGTGCCAATTTATTTTCCAAACCACGAACTCCTGATTCCCGCGTATATCCTTCAACGATTTTTTCCAATTGCTTTTTACCAATGGTTAACTCTTTAGAAGTTAATCCGTGTTCTTTCAATTGTCTTGGAAATAAGTGCTGACGAGCAATTTCTACTTTCTCTTCAATAGTGTAGCCCGACATCTTAATCACTTCCATTCTGTCGCGCAAAGCGGGCTGAATGGTAGCCATATTATTGGAGGTAGCAATGAACATTACTTTCGATAAATCGTATCCCATTTCAAGGAAATTATCATAAAAAGAATTGTTTTGCTCAGGATCCAACACTTCCAATAAAGCGGAAGAAGGATCGCCACTATGACTGTTCGATAGTTTATCTATTTCGTCCAATACAAAAACAGGATTAGAAGTTCCCGCTTTTTTCAAACTTTGAATGATTCGACCAGGCAAAGCCCCAATGTATGTCTTTCTATGTCCTCTAATTTCAGCCTCATCACGCAATCCGCCTAAAGAAATTCGAACATATTTTCTTCCCAAAGCTTCTGCTATTGAACGCCCAATTGAAGTTTTACCCACACCCGGAGGTCCTGTCAAACAGATGATTGGTGATTTCATGTCATTTCGCAATTTCAAAACTGCCAAATGTTCAATCATTCTTTTCTTTACGTCTTCCAAACCAAAATGATCTCGGTCTAGTATTTTTTGTGCACGTTTTAAATCAAAATTATCTTCTGAAAATTCGTTCCAAGGTAAATCCAAAAACAAATCCAAATAATTCCTTTGAATACTAAAATCAGGCGCTTGCGGATTCATTCTGCGCAATTTTGACAATTCTTTTTCGAAGTGTTTTTGCGTAGTTTCGTCCCATTTTTTAGTTTTAGCGCGCTGACTCATTTCGTCAAACTCTTCTTCGTGTGAAACACCTCCCAATTCTTCTTGGATGGTTTTCATTTGTTGGTGAAGAAAATATTCGCGCTGCTGTTGGTCTAAATCAAATCGAACTTTAGATTGAATATCATTTTTCAATTCCAATTTTTGCAACTCTACGTTCATAAAACGCAAGGTTTCTAAAGCACGATCTTTTAGATCATTAATCTTCAATAAATCTTGTTTCTCTTTTACCGAAAGGTTCATATTTGAAGAAACAAAGTTGACCAAGAACGATTTACTTTCAATATTCTTGATTGCAAAAGTGGCTTCGCTTGGTAAATTCGGACTTTCTTGAATGATTCGAACTGCCAATTCTTTTAGCGAATCGATGATCGCATTGAACTCTGTGTCATTCTTTTTAGGACGTTTTTCAGGAACTTCTTTTACGGTAGCCGTAATATAAGGCTCTTCTGAAATTACTTCTGCAATTTCAAAACGTTTTTTTCCTTGTAGAATAACTGTAATATTACCATCAGGCATTTTTAGCACACGTAAAATCCTTGCTACAGTACCAATAGTATGTATATCTGATTTTGTTGGATCTTCGTCTTCTTCGTTTTTTTGTGCTACAACCCCAATATTTTTACCTGAAGCATTCGCATCATTGATCAATTTGATCGATTTATCGCGCCCCGCAGTAATAGGAATAACAACACCTGGAAACAAAACCATATTGCGCAATGGCAAAATGGGTAATGTTTCTGGCAACTCTTCGTTATTCATTTCCTCCTCGTCTTCTGGAGTCAATAATGGAATTAATTCGGCATCCGAATCAAATTCTTGAAGTGACAGATTGTCAATAGTGAGTATTTTATGATTTGACATAAAGTATAATAAGTCGTTTTGTCATTAATTTTTGAAATTCAATAGGTCTAGACAATACATAATGTATTTCATTAGACCGAAGCTTAATAAGTCAATCTTTGTGCCAAAATAAATAGTGAAGTTGAATGATTATTCTAATTCTGTTGTTTTAGGAACACGACGTAACAATACAAGTCCAATTACAAAGAAGATACCTAAAAACACAATTGCAAATCGCGGACTGCCTGTAATTTGGTCAATAATTCCATAGACACACATTCCAATTACAATTCCTATTTTTTCGGCTACGTCGTAAAAACTAAAAAAAGAAGCTGTGTCATCAGATTGCGGTAATAATTTAGAATAGGTTGAACGAGATAAGGCTTGAATTCCGCCCATGACTAAGCCCACTAATCCTGCCATAACATAAAAATGAATGGGTAATGTTATAAAATAAGCCATCGCACATAAAACCACCCAAAACCCATTTATCGCTATAAGAGTAGGAATATTTCCAAATTTAGCGGATGCTTTAGATGTAAAGGTAGCGCCCACAATAGCTACTAACTGAATCAATAAAATACAGATAATCAACCCTGTTGTGCTTTCACTTTGTGATGCCCATTGAATTTCTTGTGCTCCAAAATAAGTTGCAATCAACATTACAGTTTGAACTGCCATACTGTAGACAAAAAAACTAGCAAGGTATTTTTTTAAAGCTTTATTTTCTTCTAACAAATGCCATACTTTTTGTAACTCTTTGTAACCATTAAAAATGATATTTTTCTTGAGCTGACTCGCTACAATTTTGTTTCCTTTTGGTAAATAATAATAAGTGTATTGACTGAACAAAATCCACCAAAAACCTACCATAACAAAGGAATACCGCATGGCTTTCATAGCCGCCTCACCTTTTGTTCCAGAGATTCCGAATACATCCGGCATCATAATCATAGCCAAATTAACAATCAATAAAATCACGCTTCCTACATAACCATACGAAAATCCTTTAGCGCTAATGGCATCTTGTTGGTCAGCAAATGCGATGTCTGGTAAATAGGAATTATAGAAAACCCAACTTCCCCAAAACCCAACTAATCCTAGAAAATAAAAAACTAAACTGATGTAAATATTTTCAAGACTAAACCAATAGAGACCGATGCAGGAAAGTGCTCCCAGATAACAGAAAAACTTCATAAAAGATTTTTTGTTACCAACATAATCTGAAATTCCAGAAAGAATTGGAGAAATAAAAGCAACAACTAAAAAAGCAAACGCGGTAACAAAACTAATTAAGGCTGAATTTTTGAGCGAGAAACCAAAAACGGTTATGTAATGATTGCGGTCTGAAAATAATGCTTCATAAAAAATAGGAAATACAGCTGAGGAGATTACTAATGAATATACTGAATTAGCCCAATCATAAAACGCCCATGCATTCAACAATTTTGTACTCCCTTTTGGTAAATCTGCCATAATTCTTTTTGTTTAGGGGACTAATTTATTTATTTTTTAATTAGTATCACAAAAACAAGTTCAAATTCGGACTTTAAATCGTGATTGATAAAAAAAACAGCTTGTAAAAAATATAAATTAAACTACTTTTATGGTTCTCAAATTAGAAGAATAAAAAACAACTTCTAATTAAAAATAATATTGATGACAAAAAAAACTAAAAACATACCGAAATCTCAAGAAATTCCGGGTTTTATTATTTTAATTTCCAAAACATTAGCGTTTATTTCCAGTCGCATAGTCACTTTGTTTGCGGCTAAATTATTCACAACACCTATCAAACATAAAGTCCCAAAACGAGAATTGGAAATGGATCGATCCAGCCAACAAAAATTGATTGAAATCCCAGCAATCAATAAATCGATTATGGTCTATGAATATGGTAAAAGTGACAAAAAAGTACTTTTAGTACACGGATGGTCTGGCCGAGGAACACAACTTTTTAAAATTGCTGATGCCTTAGTAAAAGAAGGATATTCTACAATCAGTTTTGATGCTCCAGCACATGGAAAATCACCCGGGAATTCAAGTATTATGCTTGAATTTATTGCTTCTATTTTTGAATTAGAAAAACAATATGGGCCTTTTGAAATCGCTATTGGACATTCTTTAGGTGGAATGGCAGTACTCAACGCAAAAAAATCAGGATTCCAAACAGATAAAATCGTTGTGGTGGGTAGTGGCGATATTGTTCAAGATATTATTGATGATTTTATTAAGAAATTGCATTTAAAACCCCTAATTGGATTGAAATTACGTAATCATTTTGAAAACAAATACAAAGAGGCAATGGATAACTACTCTGCTTTCAAAGCGGCAGCAGATATTACAACTCCTATTTTAATAATTCATGATGAAAATGATTATGAAGTTCCTGTAAAAGCCGGAATAAATATTCATCAACATGCGAAAAATGGCGAGTTATTAATTACAAAAGGATTAGGTCATCGAAAAATTTTAGGAGACGCCAATGTGATTCAGAAAATAATTGAATTTTCTAGACTCTATTAAATCAATCCCTTTTATTAAATTTGAATTCTTTAATACTATTAATATGAAAATTACTTCAATTGTTTGCGCACTTTTTTTGGGATTAATTACTCAAAATAACTATTCGCAAACTACAGTTAGCGACACACAGATCGCAAAAATGGTAACTGAAGTTAGCGCTTCCAATATGGAAAATACAGTCCGAAAACTAGTTTCCTTTGGAACACGTCATACTTTAAGCGATACCAAAAGTAACACAAGAGGAATTGGGGCAGCACAACGTTGGGTAAAATCAGAATTTGATAAATATGCTAAAGAATCCAACGGAAGATTGACTGCTGAAATAGATTATTTCACCATTAAAGCAGATGGTCGAAGAATTGCAGTTGATAGCCAATTAGGTAATGTGATGGCTACTCTAAAAGGAACTGATCCAACAGATACTCGTGTGTTGATTATCAGTGGACACTTGGATTCGCGCGCTTCTGATGTAATGGATTCTAAAATCGATGCTCCAGGTGCAAATGATGATGGATCAGGCGTAGCGGCTGTACTCGAGATAAGTAGAATAATGTGTAAAAAAGAATTTCCTTTTACTGTAATTTTTGTTGCGGTCGTGGGTGAAGAACAAGGATTGTATGGAGCTAGACATTTGGCTGAAAAAGCCAAAGCAGAAAACTGGAATATTGTTGCTATGCTCAATAATGATATGATTGGCAATAGTTTATCCAATGGAACAGGATTGCGAGATAATTTGAATGTACGCGTTTTTAGCGAAGCTATTCCCTTTCTAGAAACTGAAGCTGAAGCCAAAGTAAGAAAATCTACGAATCGTGAAAATGATAGTCCTTCCCGATTATTAGCTCGATATATCAAAACAACTACAAGTCAATATGTTGACCAATTGAATATTAATTTAGTGTACCGAAACGATCGCTTTTTACGCGGTGGAGATCATACACCCTTTTCTCAAAATGGATTTACAGCCATTCGTTTTTGCGAAATGAACGAAAACTACGACCACCAACACCAAGATGTACGATTAGAAAAAGGAACTCAATTTGGTGATTTACCTGAATTTATGGATTTTGAATACATGCGAAAAGTAACTTGTGCGAACTTAGCTACCTTAAGTAATTTAGCTTGGTCTCCAAAAGCACCTTTAAATGTCGGTGTTAAAATTACTGAATTGACTAATTTTTCTGATTTAGTTTGGACTGCTCCACAAGGAAAACCGGTATATGGTTATAATGTGCTCATTCGTGAAACATCTTCTTCCCATTGGGAAAAAACTATTTTCGTGAAAGATACCTCAATTTCAATTCCATATTCAAAAGACAACTTTTTGTTTGCGATACAATCCGTTGATGAATTAGGACATGCTAGTTTGCCTGTCTTTCCGGTTCCTGTTAAATAAAAAAAAGGAGTTCAAAATTTGAACTCCTTTTTTTTTTATATTAAATTCTTAAAATAATTCAATAAAATGGAATCGTTTTTACGAGTAGGTGTAAATACCTCCAGTAATCCAGGATTTTCATTATTTGAATACAATTCGGACAAGGCTTTTTCTAAACTATTTTCATCGCTTGCTATACTATAATTGAACCCATACATTTTCGCCAAATGTTCTGCCGTATGACAATGTGAGGTTTCAAAAAAAGTATTGAAAACAGGTGATTCTTCATGACCTGGTAGTATTCTAAAAATACCTCCTCCACCATTATTAATCAAAATAATTTTAAAATTCTTTGGGATATAATCGTTCCAAAGGGCATTGGTATCGTATAAAAAACCAATATCTCCAGTTATAAAAGTAGTTTGTTTACCGTTGGCTACAGCCGCTCCTATTGCGGTTGACGTACAACCATCTATTCCGCTAGTACCTCTGTTACAATATACATCAATAGAAGGATCAATAGGAATTAATTGTGCGTAACGAATAGCCGAACTATTTCCTATTTGCAATTGACTGTTTTTGGGTAATTGAGGAATTGTTTTCTCAAAAACTTTAAAATCCGAGAAAGGAATTGTGGACAAATACTCCTCGTGTTTTATTTTTCTACTATGTTTTAGACTGTCTAATTGTTGCGCATAATTACTTGCGATCGAATTTGTCAAAGGCAAAAATTGGTCAAAAAACAATTGCGGACTGATTTCAAAGTGCTTCGTTAAAACATTAAACGTATCATAAGCACGTAAACTGTCAATATGCCAATGGTGTTTAGGTTTATATTTTCGTAAAAAAGCTTTTATTCTTTTGGAAACCACCATGCCACCAAAAGTGACCAATAAATCTGGTTGGAAACTTTCGAAATCTTCAGATGTAAAAGGAGTGATTATGGTATCGATATTGGTAATAAAACTAGGATGATGCAAATTTGAAGTCGTTTCAGTAAAAACTACTACTGAAGGATCATTTGCTAAAAAATGAATTGTTTGTTCATCAATAGCATTAGGTTCGTTTACACCTACCAAAATCATTTTTTGGGTGGATTGATTCCATATTTCAGCAAAAGAATTTAATTCTTCCTGTTTATTATCATAAATAACAGTACTAGTAATGTAAGGTTGCACTGAAAGTTCTGAAACTTTTTCATACAAGGGTTCTTCAAAAGGGGCGTTAATATGCACCGGTCCTTTTTTGGCGAAAGCCGTATCTAAAGCTTCATTAATTTTGAGATCATTTTCCTTGCTAACAAGTTCATTTAAATTAGCATTGTATAACGAATGATTGGCAAATACATTTTCTTGTCGAATGGTTTGTCCGTCGCCAATATCAATTTTACTCTGTGGACGGTCAGCAGAAAGAACAATCAATGGAATTTGACTATAAAAGGCTTCGGCAAAAGCGGGATAATAGTTCAATAAAGCAGATCCTGAGGTACAAACTAACGCTACAGCTTGCTTTGTTTGTTGCGCAATTCCAAGCGCAAAAAAAGCAGCCGAACGTTCATCAGCAATGCTATAACAAGTGAATGCGGGGTTGGATGCAAAGCCAATTGTTAAAGGTGCATTTCTTGAACCTGGTGAAATAATTATATTGGTAATTCCTTTGGCTAAAAAAATCTCAAGAATGCTTTGTGCTAAAGGTATTTTGGGGTAGATCATGATGAATTGTAATTCAATTAGAATGTGACACAAATTTACAATTGTAATTCTAAACTGTTAGTAAATTATCATATAATTTTCAGTCTGATTTTAAAAAAGAAAATATATTTGCATTAAACTTATAAAATTTCAGATATGAAGCCCCACTTTAAACACCTCATTACTATTCTTTCACTTTTATGTGTATTTTTCACTCAAGCTCAGGATTCTATTCGTTTTGATGAAACTGGATTAGAATCAGTAATTCAGCGTTCAAAAGTTGAAAAAAAACCAGTTTTTTATATGATTTATGCTAACTGGTGTGTGTATTGTAATAATATAAAGAAAAATGTTTTGAAGGATCCAGAAGTCATATCCTATATGAACTCAAATTATATTTTTGCTGGTTTGGATTTTGAAAAGCCAGGATCCGAAGATTTCAAAACAAAATATAAGGTTAAAACCTTTCCTACTTTTATTGTGTTAGATGAAAATGGTACAGAATTAGCCCGTTTAACCGGAGAATTAAAGAAAGAAAAATTTCTTTCAGAAGCTAAATTAGCTTTGAATCCTAAACAACAATTGCCTTTTCTAAAAGCCGAATATGAAAAAGATAAAAGCAACGGAATCGCTTTGATGCGTTATCTAGTGGCTTTGAAAAAAGGAAACGAACGTAAAGAATTGAACCCAATTGCACACGACTATTTTGAAAAACTTACTGACGATAAAATTGTTAGTGAAGTCAATTGGAAAATTTTTACCAATGGTGTTACGGATATTGAATCTAGAGAATATAAATTTGTTATAACTAATCAACAAGCCTTTGCAGCTATTACGTCTCAAAAAAGAGTTAATGACAAGTTTAAAAATAGTGTTATTGAATTATTGAAACCAATTGTAAAAACCAATGATATTGCCAACTACAAAAAACAACGAGCAATAGCTAAAACCATTAACGCTCCAGTAATTGACTCATTGCTATTTCAATACGATTTAGATCATTATGAGGCAAATAAAGATTGGACACAATATAAAAAAGTTGCTACCGAAAACATCAAAAAACACGTTTGGAATACTCCTAAAGTAATCAAAGACATTGTATTGAATGTGATGAGAAATTCTACAGATTCTCAAAGTTTAAACCAATCATTAAGTTGGATCAAACATTCAAATGAATTAGAAGAATCCTATGATGGATTATTGCTTGAAGCACGTGTGCAACGTAAACTAAACAATATTCCTGCTGCGATTGCAATGACTAATAAAGCAAAAGCTTTTAGTACTAGTATGGGATGGGATGGTAAAGAAGCTGACAAATTACTAGCCGACCTTTTAATAAGAAAAAAAGTAGCCGCTAAACCTGCTGCTAAACCAAAAAAATAATGGCGATTATTACTCGGCAATATCAAAAATCAGATGCTGTAGCAATACTTGATATTATCAATTATAATATTTTGAATGCTACTGCTTTGTATGATTATACAATTCGAACTTTGGAACAGCAGGAATCAATTTTAGAATCCAAAATACAAGCTGGGTTTCCCGTAATTGTAGCGGAGAACAATGGAGCTGTTGTTGGGTTTGGAATGTACTCTGAATTCCGCTTTAGAGAAGCGTATAAATTTACAGTAGAGCATTCGGTTTATATACATCAAAACAGTCAAGGATTAGGCATTGGCAAACAATTATTAACTGAATTGATTCAATTGGCAAAGAAACAAGGATTGCACACTATGATTGGTGTAATTGATGCCGAAAATCAGAATAGTATTGACTTTCATCACCAATTTGGTTTCAAAACTGTTGGTGTTATAAAGGAATCAGGATTCAAATTTGGAAGATGGCTTGATTCTGTTTTTGTCCAATTGATTTTAGACTAAAAACAATCGTATCTTTGTTGCCTAACAAACCATATGGATTTTACTTTACTCTCCTCGCCTTTACAAGGATTTACTGATTTTCGTTTTAGAAATGCCATTAATACCTATTTTGGCGGAATTGATACCTATTACTCCCCTTACATTCGTTTGAATGGTAAAATGGTGATCAAATCGTTTTACGAAAGAGATTTATTACCAGAGAATAATTTAGACTTGGAAGTGATTCCGCAAGTAATCACTAATGATGCCGATGAATTCTTATTTGTTGCCAAATACGTTCGGGAATTAGGGTACAAAGAATTGAATTGGAATCTAGGTTGTCCCTATCCTATGGTAACTAAATCAGGCATGGGATCGGGTTTAATTAGCAACACCGAAAAAATCAATACGATTTTAGAAAGAGCACATTCTGAATCGGATATTCTGGTTTCTATGAAAATGCGTTTGGGTTACGAAACTGCACAAGAAATTTTGGATGTATTCCCTATTTTAGATCAATTTCCTTTAAAAAATATTGCTATACATGCGCGTCTTGGTAAGCAATTGTACAAAGGTGGCGTGCATTTGGATGCATTTCAAGCCTGTATCGACAGTACTAAACACAAATTATACTATAACGGCGATATTACTTCTGTAACTAAGTTTAGAGAAATGCAAGAACGTTTTCCGAGTATTGATCATTGGATGATTGGTAGAGGATTAATTGCTGATCCTTTTTTACCTAGTATGATTAAAAAAGATACAACAGAATACCCAACAAATAAAATGGCTTTATTCAGTGATTTTCATGATACTTTGTACCAAGGATATAGCGAATCACTTTCTGGACCATCACATATTTTATTGAAAATGCACCATTTATGGGACTATTTTTCGGTTATCTTTACCAATCCACATAAGGTTTTAAAGAAGATTAATAAAACCAAGAACATTCGAAATTACGAATTGGCTGTGAAAGAAATTATAGCTGCCGAATAAAAAAAAGAGATTTTCATTAACTGAAAATCTCTTTTTTACAATGTAATAATTGAAAAGTTTATCCTTTAACCCAATTGACAATTTCTTCGTCTAGCGGTTTAGTTCTTGGCGAAATTACTTTCTCTAACTCCCCATTTTCATTCAATAAATATTTTTGGAAATTCCATTCTACATCAGAATCTTCTACTCCATTTTTAGCTTGTTGCGTTAAAAATTGATACACCTCACACATGTCTTTTCCTTTTACAGAAACCTTTGCCATCATTGGAAAAGTAACACCATAATTCAATTGGCAAAACTGTGCAATCTCTTCATTAGTTCCCGGTTCTTGAGAGAAAAAGTTATTGGCAGGAAAACCTACAATTACAAGTCCTTTGTCTTTGTAAGTAGTATACAAAGTCTCTAAATCTTTATACTGAGGTGTCAAACCACATTTAGAAGCGGTGTTTACCACTAGTATTTTTTTACCTTTAAGGGTAGCAAAATCAAAAGTGTTTCCTGACAAATCAGTCACTTTAAATTGATGAATGGATTGTTTAGTCATAGTTTCTATTGAATTAGTATTAGTAGTCATAGCAGTTTGTGCCTTATTCTGGCAACTAAACAACAATGCAATACAACAGGTTAAAGCAGCTAGTTTCATAATGTTTATTTTTAAAATAATTACAAATATATGTTTAATTTATTTAAAAATATATTAAACAATTAATAAATCGTAGTATAAAAAAACTCAACATGAGTTGAACCTTTTTTTAATACAAATTTGAAATAGAATTACATACCAAATTTTGAAACTCTCCAATAGGTACCGTCAAAAACTAAAGTAGTATTTTTATTATATCCGATAGCAATATTCCCTTCAGCAATGAATTTTTGATTCCCATCATTAACGTTATTCCCATTATTATCATAATTAAAAAATACTATGCTTCCAGCATTACCGTTTACGTTATTCATCGAGTAGATATGAATCACTTGACCAGTTGTACCTCCTTGTAATCCAAATATTTGTGTCTCATTAATATCTGGTTTAACAAAAAGAATTGACACATTTGATACATCGTAATTATTTAAATACGAAGATTCAATGGTTGCAGTTTTCATAACCATTTTTCCATTAGCCGTTAACGTTCCATTTACATTTAAATTTTGTTGCATATCAACTTGTCCGTTAACATACATGTTACCATATAAATCCAAAGTAGATTGTATTGTAGTGTAATAGGCTCTTATATCAAACATAAAACCATCATGTCTTAATCTACCAATACCATAGAAATTTAAATCAAGCCTATCAAGATATCCGTCCAGCCTTCCATTGAAAGTAGCGCCTTGGCTAAAAAAACTTCGTTGTCCAAAGGTTTTACTTCCCGCAATAGTTTGATTAGAAGTTACATTTACAAAATTAGAGGTATCCACTGAAGCTGGAGAACTCCAAGCTAGAGCACCTGCTCCATCTGTGGCTAAAACTTGTCCTGGATTTCCATCTGTATTAGGATACGTAATAGTACCAGCAGTAATAGTACCGCTTGTTTTTAAATTAGTTATACTAGTGTTACCTAATTGTACGGTATTGCTACCATTTCCTATTGCATTGTAACCAATAACAATTTCATTAGTATCATTATCAAATAAAGGTTTTGTTTCTGCACCAATTAAAACTGAATTATCAATAAGTGTATTGGAAGTATTCCCATCACTCAAATATCGTCCAGCAAATGCTCCGAGAACTGCATTGTTATTACCAGTGGTATTTTTATCAATTGCAGCTACCCCAATTGCAGTATTCGAACTACCAGTTGTTGTTTGTTCTAAAGACTGTACACCTATAGATGTGTTATATCTCCCCTCTGTATTCGAAATTAACGCATTCTCTCCAATGGCTGTATTTACATCCCCAATTGTGTTATTAAGCATTGCACCATTTCCAACAGCTGTATTACTACCTCCTGTTGTAGTGTTCTTTAATGTCTCAAAACCAACTCCAACATTATAATTTGCAGTTGTAATATTATTTTGTGAATAACTTCCTATTGCAACATTTGAGCTACCACTAATAGCGCTTGCTAGTGTGCCATAACCAATTGCAGTATTATCATTAGTTGCACCTCCGTTAGACATAGCTACACTTCCTATAGCTGTATTACGACTTCCATCTGCATTTCCTCCTTGACGAATGGCATTTGATCCTACAGCTGTATTGTCGTTTCCATTATTTAAACTAGCTAAAGTCATAGCTCCTATTGCAGTATTGCCCATTCCTGGTGTACCATATAGAAATGATTCTTTTCCTAACATTGTATTAAGAGAACCTCCTTTTGATCCAATTCTTAATGCTTCTGAACCATCTAATCCATTATTTACAATAATATTTTCAGAAAAAGTTTTGCTGCCTGCTACCGTTTGATTGGTAGTGACATCAACAAAATTACCCGTTGTTGCATTGGTTACAAATGCAGTTGTTGCAAGTTGGGTAGTACTAGTTCCCGGCGTTGCAGTTGGCGCAGTAGGTATACCTGAAAAAATAGGCGAAATTAAACGAGCAACTTCTCCACTACCAGAATTTAAAGGAGTTGTAAATTCTCCTCCAAAAGTCATTATTTGACCAGATTGGTTATTGCTGCCTTCACTTGAATTTAAAGAAAGACTTGTAATTGGACTTGAAAATTGAATAATCCCATTTCCCCATCCATTTACAGTTAAAATATTGCCATTACTTGATAATCCTGAACCAGATAAAATCGAAAAGTCATTATCAAATGTATAGTCAGCTGCTCTCCAATATTTGCTATATAGTCTCAAATTAGTTATTGGGGAAGCAAAAGTAATAGTCCAATCATCACTTACAGCAATGTCGGTTAAATTTTGAGTTACACTTAAAGGTGCTGCAGAAAAGTCGCTATTACTTAAATCCCAAACCGAAGTGCTACTACTTTGTGAATTGGATAAAACAAATGATACGCCATTCAAAGTTCCAGTTGTAGGAGTTAACCAAATGGCACCTTCTACACTTTGTGTAGCAACTGCAGTTGTATTCAATAATTTATTTTCTACGAAAGTCTTAACTGCTAATTCTGTTGGATACTTTGTATTAGTAGCATCTGAAAGTGTTATATCTGAAGATTTATTTGAAGTGTTTTCTTTAGCAATTAGTGCTGTATTGGTAGCATACAAACTCAAATCTTGATCACCTGTATTAGTTCCTGTGATAGCAGCCAATTTGGTTTTCTCAACAGTAGTATAATCGTTACTTGATAATTCTTTGCCTGTTACTTTATCCACTTTGGTTGCCAAATCACTAGTTACATCTGTAGTATTGGCTTTTAAAGCTACCGAAGTGGTGGTAGCATACAAACTTAAATCTTGATCACCTGTATTGGTTCCTGTGATAGCAGCCAATTTGGTTTTATCAGCTGTAGTGTAATCGTTACTTGATAATTCTTTACCTGTTACTTTGTCTACTTTGTTTGCCAAATCACTAGTTACATCAGCAGTATTTGCTTTTAAAGCAACTGATGCAGTTGAAGCATACAAACTTAAATCTTGATCACCTGTATTAGTTCCTGTGATAGCAGCCAATTTGGTTTTCTCAACAGTAGTATAATCGTTACTTGATAATTCTTTGCCTGTTACTTTATCAACTTTGGTTGCCAATTCACTAGTTACATCCGCAGTATTTGCTTTTAAAGCAACAGACGCAGTTGAAGCTAACAAACTCAAATCTTGATCACCTGTATTGGTTCCTGTGATAGCCGCTAATTTGGTTTTCTCAACAGTAGTGTAATCGTTACTTGATAATTCTTTACCTGTTACTTTGTCTACTTTGTTTGCCAAATCACTAGTTACATCAGCAGTATTTGCTTTTAAAGCAACTGATGCAGT
>JACCEA011890110.1_pt1 | contig 15311 bp, 7 predicted proteins | sample 7449851 | NCBI WGS metagenome assembly JACCEA01 (sample SAMN15323453, study PRJNA562643) | freshwater metagenome | isolation source: river surface water | place: USA:Blue River Watershed | collected 2017-08-18 | reverse complement strand
GTGGCACTTCAGGAACTTCTGGAAGTAGTGGTACAAGTGGCACTTCAGGAACTTCTGGCACAAGTGGTACAAGCGGAAGTAATGGTAGTACAGGTTCTGCTGGAACTTCAGGTACATCAGGAACTTCTGGCACAAGCGGCACATCAGGAACTTCTGGCACATCAGGTAGTGATGGTACTTCCGGCACAAGCGGTACTTCTGGCACAGCTGGAACGGCGGGTACTTCTGGAACAGCAGGTGAATCTGGCTCAGCTGGTACATCGGGAACTTCTGGAAGTAGTGGTACAAGCGGAACTTCGGGCTCAACAGGTTCTTCAGGAACTTCTGGTGAGTCTGGTACGTCTGGTACAAGTGGTTCGGATGGTGAAGCTGGTACAAGTGGTACGTCTGGCACATCAGGAACTTCTGGTACAAATGGTTCAGCTGGTACATCGGGTACTTCTGGCACATCAGGGACTTCGGGTACATCTGGTAGTGATGGTACAAGCGGCACATCAGGAACTTCTGGTACATCGGGTACAAGTGGCACATCAGGGACTTCAGGTACATCTGGTTCGGATGGTAGTAGTGGTACATCAGGTAGTAGCGGAACTTCTGGCTCATCAGGAACTTCTGGAAGTAGCGGCACAAGCGGAACTTCTGGTACATCGGGAACCGAAGGTACAAGCGGCTCGTCTGGTACAAGCGGTACATCGGGAACTTCTGGCACAAGCGGCTCTACTGGTAGTGATGGAACATCAGGTACAAGCGGTACAAGCGGCACTTCTGGAACTTCGGGTAGTGATGGCACAAGCGGTACATCAGGAACTTCTGGTACAAGCGGCTCTACCGGTAGTGATGGTACGAGCGGCACAAGTGGTACATCAGGAACTTCTGGTAGTGATGGCACAAGCGGCACTTCTGGAACTTCAGGTACAAATGGTTCTGAGGGAACATCTGGAACAAGTGGCTCTACTGGTTCTTCTGGTATAGATGGTACATCGGGAACTTCTGGTAGTGATGGCACATCAGGAACTTCTGGTAGTGATGGTACTTCTGGGACTAGCGGTACGAATGGTTCGGCTGGTTCTTCTGGCACAAGTGGTACGTCTGGCACATCAGGAACTTCTGGTAGTGATGGCACCTCAGGAACTTCTGGAAGTGATGGTACGTCTGGAACTTCTGGAGAGAGTGGTACTTCTGGCACAAGTGGTACATCTGGTTTAGATGGAACATTCTTTGGTTCATCAGGAACTTCTGGAGAAAGTGGTACATCGGGTACAAGCGGTACGAGCGGCACTTCAGGTATTTCTGGTACGAGCGGCACAAGTGGTTTAGATGGAACTTATTTTGGTAGTAGTGGAACTTCTGGCACAAGCGGTATAAATGGAAGTGATGGCTCATCTGGAACTTCAGGAACTTCTGGAGTGAGTGGGTCTTCAGGAACTTCAGGCACATCTGGTTTGGATGGAACTTTCTTTGGTTCATCAGGAACTTCTGGTGTAAATGGTAGTGATGGTACTTCGGGCACTTCTGGAGAAAGTGGTACTTCGGGCACTTCTGGAGAAAGTGGCACTTCGGGAACTTCTGGTATTAATGGTACATTCTTTGGTTCTTCGGGAACATCAGGTGAATCTGGTACAAGCGGTGTAAGTGGCACATCAGGAACTTCAGGCACATCAGGTACAAGCGGTACATCGGGCTTGGATGGTACATTCTTTGGTTCATCAGGAACTTCTGGTAGCGGTGGTTCTTCTGGTACTTCTGGAGCAGGAACTTCTGGTACAAGCGGAACTTCTGGTACAAGCGGAGAAAGTGGCACATCTGGTTTGGATGGTACATTCTTTGGAAGTAGTGGTACATCAGGTATATCAGGAACTTCTGGTACATCTGGAGAAAGTGGAACTTCTGGCACAAGCGGCACAAGTGGTACAAGCGGATTTGATGGTACATTCTTCGGTTCATCAGGTACATCTGGTACTTCGGGAACTTCTGGCACAAGCGGTATAAATGGAAGCGATGGAACATCTGGAACTTCTGGCACAAGCGGAACTTCTGGCTTAAATGGTACTATGTTTGGTTCGTCTGGAACTTCTGGTACAAGCGGAACATCTGGTGTTAGTGGAAGTAGTGGCACATCGGGAACTTCTGGTACAAGCGGCACATCGGGCTTAGATGGAACATTCTTTGGTAGTAGTGGTACATCAGGTACCTCTGGCACATCTGGAACTTCTGGAGAAAGTGGCACATCAGGAACTTCTGGTACAAGTGGTACATCAGGTTTTGATGGTACATTCTTTGGTAGTAGTGGTACATCTGGCACAAGCGGTACATCAGGAACTTCCGGAGAAAGTGGCACAGCAGGAACTTCTGGTACATCAGGAACTTCGGGCTTAAATGGTACTATGTTTGGTAGTAGTGGTACGTCTGGTACAAGTGGCTCGGCTGGTACGTCTGGATTAACATCTTCATCAGGAACTTCTGGTACATCCGGTACGTCTGGTTTAGATGGAACATTCTTTGGTAGTAGCGGTACTAGTGGAGTTAATGGTTCAACTGGAGCAGCTGGTTCTTCTGGAACTTCTGGTACAAATGCACCTGGCTTTTCTTCTGGTACTTCTGGTATAAATGGAACATCCGGTTCGTCTGGTACATCCGCACCAGGTTTTAGTTCTGGAACATCGGGAACTTCTGGATTACAAATAACAGGTACAACTAATAATGGTGTACTTACATATATAGATACTCCTGTTGGGGCTCAGGCTGAATCCAATTTAACATTTGATGGTACTACATTAGGATTAACAGGAAATATTACACAAACTGGTAACATAAATGTAACTGGATATGTTGCATCAACAACATTTAGAGAAACTTATTCTGATTTGGGAACTGGTGGTAGTGTAACTTTAGATTTATCAACAGCAAATAACTTTAGAAGACAATTTAATAGTTCACCAACAATAACATTTACTAACCCACCTGCATCAAACGCATTTGGATTTACTTTAGTAACTGTAAACGCTGGAGCATATGCGCCTGTATGGCCTGCTAATATTGATTGGGTAAATGGACCAAACGCACCAGTCCTAACAGGATCTGGTGGTGTGGATGTATTAGTATTCTACACATTTGATGGTGGCGCTACATATTTAGGATTTGTGGGTGGTAAGAATTTTAATTAATATTATATTTAAAGTTATGGGAATATTTAGAAGATTGGTATCACAAGAAGGTTCGGAGGTATATCCATTTGTTTTTAAAATAACAACAACAACAGCAAATACAGTATTTACTGTACCATTGGTTGATTTTGGTGGACTTAGTCCTAGTTTAACAATAGGCTGGGGTGATGGAAGTGCAAATTCACCTATAATAACTGCAAGTAATTCGGTAGATAGAATACACACATATGTGAATCCCGGAACTTATACAATTACTATAAGTGGATTTATGCCTGGATTTGCTGTAAACAATAATTCAGCTATTAGAACTCTTATTACTGAATTAGTTCAATGGGGAATTGTTGGTTTAAGAACTGTAAACTTTTATGGCTGTTTAAATTTAACAGCAATACCTGGAAGTGCATCATTAAGTGGAGTTGGTGGATATACTGGATTGGCTGAAGTACTTAATTTTACTAACTTTATGAATGGTACTAGAATAAGTGCAATTCCAGAAGATATTTTTGATTACTCACCAAATGCAACAATATTCAATAGTACATTTTCATCTATACCAACAATAACAACAGTACCAACTGGATTATTTGATAATGTACCATTAGCAACTTCTTTTGCATCTTGTTTCTTTGCATGTTCAGCATTAACAAGCGTACCATCTACATTATTTGATTTAAATCTAAATGTAACAACTTTTTCTGGTACGTTTAGAAATTGTAGAGCATTAACAAATGTGTTACAATTTACTAATAATATAAACGTAACAACATTTACTAATTTATATAATATGAGTTCTGCAACAAATGCATTGACTGGAACTGCACCTACATTATGGTTAAGAACTCCAACGCCGGCTGGAACTGATGCATTTAATAATTGTTTTGGTTTAGCAAACTACGCAGCAATACCTACAAACTTTAAATAATATGTATTTAAGAATAATAGACGATACAATTAATTATCCATACGATATACCTACATTAAGAGCATCTCATCCTAATGTAAGTTTTCCTGCTAATGCTAATTTAACAAATCAAATTTTGGCAGAATGGGGTGTATATGAAGTTACTCCAACCCCAATGCCAAATGATTATACAAAAAATATTATCGAAGCAACTCCTGTTCTAATTGATGGTATTTACTACCAAAGTTGGAATCAGACCAATGCAACTCAATCCGAAATAGATTATAGAATAGAAAATCAATGGTTTATTGTTAGACAGACTCGAAACGAATTATTAGCAGAATGTGATTGGACACAATTAGCAGATATACCATCTGAAACAAAAGTAATTTGGTCTGAATACAGACAATCTTTAAGAGATATTACATCTCAAACTAATCCATTTAGTATAACTTGGCCTGTGAAACCTTAAAAGGAAAATAGTTTATATTTATACCTATAACAAAAGTATATAAATATAAATGATTATACACAGTCCTATATTTTCAGGCTCAATCACACAAGCCTCATCAGCTTACGCAAATTTAAGTGGTTCGTTTACTGGTTCATTAACTGGTTCATTTAAGGGTACAATTGATGTACAGCAAGCTTCATTTGCTAATTTGGATGTAACTAATAAATTATCTATTAGCGGTTCGGTAAGTATGACAGGTTCTATGGATTTGACAGCTGGAGGATATTTAGTTGATGGTGTAAGTGTATTGGATTCTGCAATAGCTTTTGCAATAGCATTAGGATAAAAAAATATAAAAAGAAATGGCAAACGCATTTAAAAATAGTATAACAGGTTCAATTGGAACAACGGGTGTTAAAGTTTATGAAACACCTGTAAATACATCTACAACTGTAATTGGTGTTGGTGTAGCGAATGTAAACACAAATAATATTTCAGTTAGTGTGATGGTTAGAGATAATTCATTAAATAAAACTGTATTTGTTGTAAAAGATTCCCTAATTATGCCTGGTAGTTCTAATGTATTGGTTGGTGGTGAGCAAAAATTAGTATTAGAAGCTGGAGATTTTCTTTCAGTAACTTCATCATTGGCAAATTCGGCAGATGTAATTGTTTCGGTTTTGGAAATAACATAAAGTTTTAGATAATGGAGTATTTGGGTAACAATCCTAATGGTTTAAATCAACAAAATAAAGATACGATTTCTTTATTTGTAAGTGGAAGTAGAATAGCTAGTTTTTCATCTCAATCAGTAGATATAGTTGGAAATTTTAGTGCTTCTAAAATACAAACCGATGAAATAGATTCATTTGGAAATAATTCTTTGCTATTAAAAGCAGATACTCAAATAACTGGTTCACTTAATGTTTCATCTTCAATATCTTCATCTCTTTTTAGAGGAGATGGTAGTGGATTATTTAATATTAATGCATCTGCTATTGGTGATATAAACCAACTTAAGTCCGGTTCCGCAATTGCAGGTATTTCTCCAAATAATGGATTTGTAGTAAATGTAAAAACATCCATAAGTGGCGGATTAAATGTAACTGGTAGTGCAAATCTTAGTGGTTCTACAAACATAATTGGAAACTTATCATTAATTGGTAATGAAACAATTACTGGTAATTTAAATGTTAGTGGAAAAATAAACACAACTGAATTATTCGCAACATACATTTCATCTTCTATAATTTATGCTAGTGGAAGTAATAAATTTGGTGATGCATCAAACGATACCCAACAAATAACTGGTAGTTTATCAGTTAGTGGTTCAATGTTTGTAACTGGAGATACAATACCTACCGATGAAACAACAAACGAAGTATTAGTTCTTAATACAACAACAGGAAGAATTAGTAGAAGATTTGCAGCAGCAACTTCTGGAACTTCTGGCACATCAGGTAGTAGCGGAACTTCTGGCTCATCAGGAACTTCTGGCACAAGCGGCACTTCAGGAACTTCTGGCACATCTGGAACTTCTGGTTCATCGGGAACTTCTGGAAGTAGCGGCACAAGCGGTTCATCCGGCACAAGCGGCACATCGGGTAGTAGTGGTACATCAGGAACTAGCGGCACAAGTGGTACATCAGGTTCAACAGGTTCGGCTGGTACGTCTGGGACTAGTGGCACGTCTGGAAGTAGTGGTACATCGGGAACTTCTGGTTCAGCTGGCACATCGGGTTCAACGGGTTCAGCTGGTACGTCTGGGACTAGTGGAATAAGTGGCTCGGCTGGTTCTTCAGGAACTTCTGGAACTAGTGGTTCAAATGGTTCGTCTGGCACATCGGGAACTTCTGGTACATCGGGAACTTCTGGAGTTAGTGGAGCTGGTGGTAGTAGTGGTTCTTCGGGAGTTAGTGGTTCGAATGGTACAAGCGGCACATCAGGAACTTCTGGTTCATCTGGAACTTCTGGATTAACTGGTGCTGGTGGTGGAAGTGGTTCATCCGGCACAAGCGGCACATCAGGTACAAGCGGCACATCAGGAACTTCTGGTACAAGCGGCACATCAGGAACTTCTGGTTCATCTGGAACTTCTGGATTGACTGGTGCTGGTGGTGGAAGTGGTACTTCAGGTTCATCAGGTACAAGCGGCACATCAGGAACTTCTGGTACAAGCGGCACATCAGGAACTTCTGGTTCGTCTGGCACAAGTGGAGTTAGTGGTACGGGAGGTACATCAGGAACTTCTGGCACATCAGGTGTACAAGGTTCTTCTGGCTCAAATGGCACATCAGGAACCTCTGGAACTTCTGGAGTACAAGGTTCTTCTGGTACAAATGGTACATCGGGAACTTCTGGAGCACAAGGTTCTTCTGGTTCAGCTGGCACATCAGGAACTTCTGGGACTAGTGGAATAAGTGGTTCGGCTGGCTCATCAGGAACATCTGGTACATCCGGAATAAGTGGCTCATCTGGTACTAGTGGAATAAGTGGCTCAGCGGGAACATCTGGAACTTCAGGAACTTCTGGAGTGAGTGGTTCTTCGGGAACTTCTGGAGTGAGTGGTTCGGCTGGAACAAGTGGCACAAGTGGCACTTCAGGAACTTCTGGTAGTAGAGGTACATCAGGAACTTCTGGCACATCGGGAACTTCTGGAGTGAGCGGTTCGGCTGGAACATCAGGCACATCAGGTGTAAGTGGTTCATCAGGAACTTCAGGTACATCGGGAACTTCTGGCACATCGGGAACTTCTGGCACATCGGGAACTTCTGGCACAAGTGGTACATCGGGAACCTCTGGTACAAGCGGTACGTCAGGAACTTCTGGTACAAGTGGTATAAATGCTGGTATTACTTCATTTACAAACCCTGCCGATAATAGAGTATTAACTGCGGTAAGTGCAAATACAATAAATGCAGAAGCTAATTTAACTTTTGATGGTACAACTCTTGCTGTAACTGGTAACGCTACAATTAGTGGTGACCTTACTGTAAGTGGTACAACGACATATATTAATACAACAACTCTTAATGTAGGTGATAACATCATCACATTAAATGCAGATATTGGAGTATCAACTGCACCAACTGAAAACTCTGGTATAGAAGTTAAAAGAGGTAATGCAGCAACAAAACAATTTATTTGGGATGAAGGTAATGATAGATGGTCATTTGATGATACCGTAAATGTAAGTGGTAACGTAGTACTTAGTGGTACATTAGATACGGGACAAGGTGCAACGGAAGTTTATTTAATGAACCAAAATCTTCGTACAACTGATAACGTTCAACATGCCACAATTACAGCTACTAATGGTGTTAGTGTAACTGGAGGAAATCTTTCAGTAGGTGCTGGTAATATAACTATAAGTGGTACAATTGATACTGGACAAGGAGCAACTGAAGTTTACTTAATGAATCAGAATGTTCGTACAACTGATAGTGTAACATTTGCTAATATTACTGGAAATTTATCTGGAACTGCAACAAATGCCAATTTCTTAGTGGCAGATGATGATAGAACAATAGCACCTAGTGATATTGCAAGTAATAGAGCTAGATTTGGATTTACATCATTCAATAATAATAATACATCACCTTGGGCAGATTATATACACTTACGTTCATATGGTGATTCAAGTGGAGGAAACGATAATTTATTAGTATTCAATAAAAGTACTTTTGGTATAAGATTATATCAACAATCTTGGAATTCAGGAACAGCATATTCTTCATTTACAACAATATTAGATTCTGTAAACTATTCGTTTGCAGCTAATATGAACCAAAATGTTAGAACAAGCGATTCACCTACATTTAGTAACTTAACAATAACCAATGATATTACAGCAGTTGGTGGTGATATTAAATTTACTGGCTCTGATTCATATATTTGGATGCCTAATAACAACTCACTTTCAACTGGTTTCTATGACCCAGTAAGTGGTTTAGTTCCTATCCAATTAAATGGACCTGCTGATGGTATTTTCATTGGAAATAATATGTGGTTAAGCTATAATACGGCTAATAACAATAACTACAATGAAAACATTAGATTATACCCAGCAGCAAATGGAGTATCTGTAATTGGATTTAGAGCTGGTGCTGGTACGACTGGTGGAACTCCTGATAGTTCTTTGTTGGGTTACTCGGATAGATTTGAAACACGCATAGGTTCTACTTGGGAAACGAGAATATATAGTGGATATGCGGAGGCAAGAGGTGATTTTAGAGCACCAATATTTAGAGATTCAAATGATACTGGATTTTTCTTAGACCCAAATACAACCGCAACATCATTAAGAATAGCAGGTGGTATAAAACAAAATAACTTAGTAGGTAGACCTTATGCAGTTTGGGGAGCTAGTGGTGGTGCAACTGGAGCAGTAGTTATTAAATTTCCTGGTGGAACTGGTAACTATGGAATGGTTCATGCTCATATAGATATCTATGAATATAGTGGAAACGCAGCAGCAACTGTAATAGTTGGTGGACATAACTGGAATGGACAATGGTATAATATAAATGCAGAAGTAGTTGGACAAACTGATAAACCTGTAAGAGTTGGTGTTAAAGATGGTAGATATTGTATTGTAATTGGTAATGGTTCATCTTCTTGGTCTTATGGGCAAGTTGTATTGAGAAAAATACAAAATGGTTCATATTATAGTGGAATAATGGATGTTGCAGAAGGCTATTCGATAGCAATTGAATCTGATTCATACTCAAATATATCTGGTGACCTTAGAAATTTAAGAACACCATCATCATTTACAGCTGGAGGTGCAGTATATTCACCTATTTACTATGATTTAAATAATTCAGCATTTTATACTGACCCTAATAGTGGATTATCGGCAAATTATGCTGGAGAAGTTAGATTGAATAGTAGAGATGGTGGAGTTGGATTTACGGCAGCTGATGGTTCTATATTACTAAGAAGTACTGGTGATAATTTCCATAAAATTTGGTATTATGATGGTATTGCATTTGGTACAAATAATGCACATGGTGTATTCCGTTTTTATGGAGAAACAAATACTCAAAGAAATTCTGGTACTGGTGGTGCTAATTTAAGATTCTCTATTGATTCTACAAATGGTGTAGCAATAGCATATGGTGACATGAGAGCACCTATATTCTATGACCAAAATAATACAGGATATTACATAAACCCTGATTCATATTCTAACTTAAACGAAGGTAACTTCGCAGGTAGAGTATGGTATTCGAATTATTTAGTAAGCCGTAATAGTGGTGGTTTGATGGGTGATTACAATGTTACTGGTACGGCATCTAAAGTAATTTGGACTATTGGTGAAAGCTGGCCAATTGGTAATATGTACGGATTAGGTTATGAGTATGGAAGTGGATATGACCATCACTTAGCATTAAGAAACAATGGTACAACTTACTCTCGTTTTGGATTTGCAGGTGGTGCATTTATAGGAGGAACTGCAACTGCTGGTAGTGATTTTAGAGCACCTGTATTTTATGATTCGGCAGATACAACATTCCGTTTAGACCTTAACTCATCTTCTAGATTAAGAAACTTATATGTTGGTGATGGTGGTAGTGATTGGTCCGATCCTGGTGGATGGGGTACTCAACTTCACGTTTCAAATGGACCTCACTCAATCATAAGAGTTTATGCTAGAAGTGAAGGTATTGAAACTGGTATGTTCTCACATGTTGGTGGCCTATCAAAAGTAGGTTCATTTACAAACCACGATTTTAGAATAGTTAGAAACTTTTCGGATAGAATGTATTTTTATTCTGGATACACATATTCAGAAGGATACTTACAGGCTGCGGGTTCATTAAGAGCACCAATATTCTACGATTCTGATAATACAGAATATTATACTGACCCTAATGGTGGTTCGTATATGAGAGGTAGATTTGAAGTTGCAGGTGGACATGGTAATTCATCTCTTAGAATAATAGCTAGAGGAAATGAAATGGGTACTGGAACTCCATCGTATTTACAAATGTGGGTTTCTGAACCTGGTGTAACTTGGAATGATGGCGGATTTGGATTTAACGTACATAATGATGGTGGTTCGCCTGCTGGATTTAGTAGAATAAATACCGGACAGGGACAAGCATATATGAGATTTAATACCGGTGGTAACACATATTTTTATAATACAAATACCAGCGGTACTCGTTATACTACAATGGAGTGGTATTCTAATGGTACTGTTTATGCAAACGATTATCTAACGGGAGGTAACTCATTAAGAGCACCAATATTTTATGATTCGGCAGATACTGGATATTATGTAAATGCAAATGGTACTGCTAGATTAAATTATGTAGTGGCAAATGGTGGTATTAGAATTGATGCAAACGAACACATTTATTTAGATAACAACTATGGACAAACTGTATTTGGAGTTTATACATCGGTTCGTTTTCAGGGAATTTGGTCTATGGGTACTCCTTGGAGAATGCCTATTGATGGTACATCTCTTGGTAACTTATATGGTTTATCTTGGTCGCATCCAAACGCTGGTGGGCAAGCTAGTTTTTTAAATACGCACGGATTATTAGTAGTAGAAAATGGTACAACAAATGCTGCAATAGCATCTGTTATTTGGGCAAGGGCTGATATGAGGTCACCTATTTTCTATGACCACGATACGGGATGGTATTTAGATGCAAATGGTACTTCAAACTTAAATAGATTTACTTCTAGAACTCACGCAGCAATGAATAGGGGTGTTCATTGGATTACTCCTAGATTTGATTATACTGGTGATAGTAACTATTGGACAGGTACTTTTGGTTGGGGAACATCTGCTGGAAACTGGGATAATGCTTGGAAAGCTGGTTTTGCTGGATGGGATATTTGGGGTGGTGGAACAGGTCACCCTCAAGGTGGTGGATATATTCACGCACAAGGTATCGTATCTGGACAACACTACGCAACATCCGATGGAGGTGCTGCGTATGGTTGGATGATGGTAGGTGCTGGTGATGCAACCGCAAATAGATATTGGGCAAGAGGTAAGTGGGGTGGTGGTGTATCCGGTTGGAAAGAATTCGCTATGTATGGCGGCGGTGGTTCTGGTGACCTTCGTGCTAACGTATTCTACGATTCGGATGATACTGGATATTACGCAGATTTTAATAGTACATCAAACCAATGTATTAGACAACGTGGTGGTACTTTACATGGACCTAACCCAACTTGGGGCGCATATCTTTATGTTGGTTCTAATGGTAGACCTGATGGAACTGCCTCTGTTGTAACAACTAATGGTAACTTACACTTAGATTGCCAAAACGGATATGAAACTTATATCAACCACTATTCTGGAAATAGAACCTATCTTTATGAGATAAGAACAAACTTTATTTACGATAGAGATAACACTGGATACTATTTGGATATAAATGGGGGAAACAGATTAAATGAAATATACATAGACCAGGGTTACAACTACGGATGGTGGAGAAACTATGGTTGTACTGGTTTATATAACCAATCATATGGTAGAGGTATATGGGCAGCTGAGTGTGGTGGAAACCCTTATGGTAACTACACAACTTATGATGGTGGTAGAAACGGCTGGCAAGGTTGGGGTATAGGTTCTCGTTATACCTTTATGAGTACTTTGGGTGATAACTGTGGTGTGCATGATAGTGCTAGAGGTTGGATATGGTTAATGAGTGGTGCAGTTCTTTACTTATATTACGCATCATCTGAAAGAATGTCAATGCAACCTTATGGTGTGTATGTAAACAACGATATTCGTTCTCCGATTTTCTATGACCACGACACTGGATATTATGGTGACTTTAACTCAACATCTAGATTTAACTATATTATCAATAATAACGTATATTCTTACGGATGGGTATTTGCGCAAGATAACATCATCGCATACTATTCGGATGAAAGATTAAAAACAAAAATTGGTAATATTGAAAATCCATTAGAAAAAATATCTAAATTAAATGGATTCTATTATGTAAATAATGAATTAGCACATTCAGTAGGATATACTGATACCAAAGTACAATTAGGTTTATCAGCTCAAGAAGTTCAAAGTATATTACCTGAAATTGTACATTTGGCACCGTTTGATATGGATATCGATCCTGAAACGCAACAAATAAAAGGTTCTAAGAGTGGTGAGAACTATCTAACAATTGAGTACGATAAGTTAGTTCCACTTTTAGTAGAGGCTATTAAAGAACAACAAACTATTATTGATAAGCAAAATAACGAAATTTCTGAAATTAAAGAAATGTTGAAAATGATGCTTGACAAAAAACAATAATTATTTTTTAAAAACAACATATTTATAGAATATAAACAAAACTAATTTATTATGGGATTAACATACGAATGGAAACTAATAGGACTTAAAAAGCAAAATACTCAACATGTAGATGATGCTATTGTTGGCACTAATTGGAAAATTACAGCAACAGACGAAGATGGTAATGTTGGTACATTTACTGGAGCAACTCCTTTTAAAGTTTCAGAAATTAATACAGGTAGTTTTATAAATTACAATGAATTGACAGAAGATGTAGTTATTGGATGGGTAAAGAATCATGTAAGTGGTTCGGGTCCAACCAATTATATGGCACATATAAATGAAATGATTAGAAAAGAAATCAATTCTAATAAGTGGGTAAGTATGCAAGTAGCTGAAAGTGATTTACCTTGGTCTCCTACATCTGGAAGTAGAGTGGCACCTGAAGTGTCTGAACCAGCACCAGTTGATTAATTTAATTAAACAAAAAATATCAAATATCCAAAATGCAGATTTATAAACAAATTTGTGTTTTGGATATTTTCTTTATATTTATATAAGTAATTAATTGGATTATCTTAATTACAAACTTAAAATACAAATTCGAGAAATAAAATGGCAGAAAGAATCGTATCACCCGGCGTATTCACAAGAGAAAATGACCTATCCTTCTTAGCGCAAGGTGTAGGTGAAATTGGAGCAGCATTTATAGGACCTTTTAAGCAAGGACCTGCATTCGTTCCAACTATTGTTAGAACGCAATCAGAATTCGAAGATATCTTCGGAACACCTGATGGAACTTATTATACTGAATATGCAGTACAAAACTATTTAAGAGAAGCTGGTAGTGCAACCATCGTAAGAGTTGGTGGTATTGGTGGTTATACTCAAAATTTACCTGTTGGTATATTTGCATCTGGGGGTTTAGTTGGACAAAAACTTATTGGAGTTTTATATTCAACTGAAACTGGTGATGAGGCTGTAGGATTCAGAACACCAAGTGTAACAGGTGCAGGACCTGGATTTGCATCTGGTTCATTTGTGGTATCTTCTTCATTTGGATTTGTATCTGCTTCTATTTTAGAAACTGCTACAAATGATGTAGTAGATACATTTGGTACATCTCCATTCGGAGCTAAAACAGCATATACTTACGCTTATTTTAAAAATATAGCAACAACTAATTACACTAACGCTGCGATGGGGCTTGAAGGTGGTACATTTGTATCAGCATCAGCATTACCGGCGCAAGTTTATGGTGATGTAAGTGCAGCAGAAACTCCATATGTTAAATCTCAAAAAGATAATAACAATGTTAGATATGATTTATTTAAGTTTGTAACTTTAGGACATGGTACTCCATATAATACTAAATTTAAAATTGGTATTTCTAATGTTAAGGCAGCTGGTGAAGATGGAGCAACTGATTATTCTACATTTACTGTAACTGTAAGAGGATATTCTGATACTGATAAGAGAAAGACTGTAGTTGAAACATTTAATAATGTAAACTTAGACCCTGCATCTCCTAACTATATAGCTAGAAGAATTGGTGATAGATGGAATACAATTGATTCTGATGGTAAAATAACTGAAAATGGCGATTACTCAAATAAATCAAAATATGTAAGAGTAGTAGTAGCTGAAGCGGGTTCATTCCCAATTTCATCAGCACCATTTGGACATGCACCATACACAAATCCAATAGTAACAAATACTAATGATGTAAATAAAGTACCTGCGGTAGTTTACCAAACTGGTTCAGCAAATAACACATCATCATCTCCTGTATATTTTAGTGGATTTGATTTTGAAACAATTGGTGTATCTGATGATAACAAACAATACTCAAAACCACTTCCTGTTGGAGCATTGGTTGGAGCAAACGTTGATTTCGCATTTGATTCTCAATTATCATATTTAATGACAGGTTCTGCATCAACTGATATGGTTAAGAGACAATTCGTATTAGCATTCCAAGGTGGTTTTGATGGTTTAAACCCAACAATCAAACCTGCATTGGGTACTCAAATAACTGGACAAAATACGCAAGGATTCAATTGTTCAAATAATTCAACTAATGGTTCGATTGCATATACAAAAGCAATCAACGCTGTATCAAATGCAGATGAGTGGGATATCAACTTAGTTGTAACTCCTGGTATCATTCGTTCTTTACACCCATCTATTACTACAAAAGTAATTGATATGGTTGAAGATAGACAAGATTGTTTCTATATCGCTGATTTTGTAGCAGCAAATGCAACAATTACTGAAGCAACTGAGGAAGCAAATTCAGTAGATTCTAACTATGTTGGAACTTACTACCCTTGGGTTAAGACAGTTGATACTAATAGTAACAAATTAATGAGTGTACCTCCATCAGTATTGATGCCTGCTGTATTCGCTTCTAACGATAGATTAGCAGCAGAATGGTTCGCACCTGCTGGTTTGAATAGAGGTGGTATCACTGGAGCAGTTAGTGTATTAAATAGATTAACGCACGCTGAAAGAGAT
>JACCEA011478094.1_pt1 | contig 15312 bp, 34 predicted proteins | sample 7449851 | NCBI WGS metagenome assembly JACCEA01 (sample SAMN15323453, study PRJNA562643) | freshwater metagenome | isolation source: river surface water | place: USA:Blue River Watershed | collected 2017-08-18 | reverse complement strand
AATCAATTAACTTCATTAGAAGGTATAGAAAAGCTTACATATTTAAAAGAATTAAATTGTTCTTATAATAAATTAACTGATTTAAAAGGCATAGAAAAGCTTAAAGATTTAAAAACTTTATATTGTTATAATAATCAATTAACTTCATTACAAGGTATAGAAAAACTTACCAATTTAAAAACTTTATATTGTGATAATAATCAATTATCATATAAATCTAATAATTTAGAAGATATATTAAAGGGGATTAAAACGGAAAATAGGAAGAATATAATCAAATCTATATTATGGTGAGGTTGATGATAATTTGATTATTTTATAAAAAATGAAAAGGAAAATGAAATAATACGACTTTATAAAAAGATTATTTTATTATATTAAAAAAATAAAAAAGAGGAATGTTGATATGAAATTACAAGAATATTTAGATAAAAAATATAGTAAAGAAGAACAAAAAAAATTAAAAACTTTATATTGTTATAATACTCAATTAACTTCATTAGAAGGTATAGAAAAACTCACCAATTTAGAATATTTAAATTGTGATAATAATCAATTAACTTCATTAGAAGGGATAGAAAATCTTACCAAATTAAAAAATTTAAATTGTTCTAATAATAAACTATCATATAAATCTAATAATTTAGAAGATATATTAAAAGGAATTAGAATCGAGAAAAGAAAAACACTAATTAAAACATTGATATCTATATGAAATTACAAGAATATTTAGATAAAAATTATAGTAAAGAAGAACAGTTAAATTTAAAAGAGTTAGACTGCTCAGGTAGTAATATTACTTCATTAGAAGGTATAGAAAATCTTACCAATTTAGAATATTTAAGTTGTTATAATACTCAATTAACTTCATTAAAAGGTATAGAAAAGATTACCTATTTAAAAACTTTATATTGTTATAATACTCAATTAACAACTTTGGAAGGGATAGAAAAACTTACCTTATTAGAAGGTTTATATTGTGGTAATAATCAATTAACAACTTTGGAAGGGATAGAAAAACTTACCAATTTAGAATATTTAAGTTGTTATAATAATCAATTAACTTCATTAGAAGGTATAGAAAAACTCACCAATTTAGAATATTTAAATTGTGATAATAATCAAATAACTTCATTAGAAGGGATAGAAAAACTTACCTTATTAGAATATTTAGATTGTTATAATAATCAAATAACTTCATTAGAAGGGATAGAAAATCTTAAAGATTTAAAAGAATTATATTGTCATTCTAATCAATTAACAAGTTTAAAAGGCATAGAAAATCTTACCTATTTAAAAACTTTAAGTTGTTATAATAACCCACTACCGTATAAATCTAATAATTTAGAAGATATATTAAAAGGGATTAGAATAGAAAAAAGAAAGAATATAATTAAATCATTGATATGAAATTATACGAGTATTTAGATACAAAATATACTAAACATGAACAGTTGAATTTAAAAAATTTATATTGTTCTCATAATCAAATAACTTCATTAGAAGGGATAGAAAATCTTACCTATTTAAAATATTTAAGTTGTCATAATACTCAATTAACAACTTTAATCGAGATAGAAAAACTTACCTTATTAGAATATTTAAATTGTTCTAATAATCAATTAACTTCATTAGAAGGGATAGAAAATCTTACCAAATTAGAATGTTTATATTGTTCTAATAATAAACTATCATATAAATCTAATATACTCGAAGATGTACTAAAAGAAGTTAAAATCGAGAAAAGAAAAACACTAATTAAAACATTGTTATCTATATGAAATTATACGAATATTTAGATAAAAAATATACTAAAAAGGAGTGGTTAATTTTAATGTAAATATAAAACGTTTAAACTAAACTTTAATTGAAAAACTGAATATGATTATAAACACAACAATAAATTTGGAATACTAAAATAAATATTTTATATTTGTTTTTAAAACATGTAATTTAAAATTAAAATTGTTATGAAATTACAAAGTCTTTTTACCAAGCTGATATGTGTAAAATGATTGATAATATGAGTAAATTTTCCTATAAAAAATAAGTAAATGATATGAACTTAAAAGACGAATATAAAAAAGAAACGGGTCATTACGTACACTACCGAGAAACGGAAAGTGGTATAAAATTATACTACGAAGATTATGTTGAATATATTGAACATAGGTTAATTGAGTTAAAAAAATTGCGAGTAGACGATTTTAGCAACCGAAGCCGAAGAGAAATGTTAATTAGCTTTATGGAAAGTTTAACAAGTGAGGATTTAACTCAAATTGAAATTGCGGAATTTAATAATGTTGCTGATAAATTTTTAGGCAATTAATTCTTGTTGAAAATTTGCAGATAAGAATATTTATATAAGAAATAAAAAGATTATACGTTTATGGAAAGTTTAAACAAAGTATTTACCGAAGAGCAAATAAACGATTTATCAACTAAAATATTGAAATCGAGTATTACTAAAATTACCGATGAATTACAAGGTAATTTTAGTAATGAAATAGAAAGTTGGATTTATGAACACTACCTTAATTCAAAGTCAAAAATTGAAAATGAATTGATTCGGGATATTACAGAAGAATTTATTCAAAATCCGATGCAATATAAATTTGCTAAACTTCGTGAAAAATTGTTTTTGGATAACAAAGAGTTACTTACTAAAACTTTGACTGATGAAGCAATCAAAATGAGTGTAGAAAATGTAATTGAAAACTACACACATAGAAATTATCAATTCCATTGGAAATGGAAAGATGCTATTATAGAAATAATTGGAAATAATTGGCATAAATTCAAAGATGATGAAAGAGTAAATAATGGATTATTACGTCAAATAGAAAACTTAAAATCACAAATAGAAGAACTTAATAATATTAAACAAAATAACGATAATGAAAAATAATATTGATATTAAAATAAATCATTTATTATCTTTAAGTGATGAATTCGTATTCAATTCTTATTATTCACATACCAATAAAAATATGTGGAAGATTAGAAATAGTTACACAAAATATAAAGAAGAAATATTTGTTTTATGTGAAGTCGAAGAAGGTATTGAAAAAGCAATCGATTTAGCAATAGAAAAAATAACTAAAGCTAAAAACGATTATTTTTCAAATCTATAAAATGTATAATAATTCTAAAATAATTATTTTTAATGATATTATAAGTAAGATTTATAATGTTCGAGTTAGATTATTTAACGAAGAAGAATCTAAAGAATTATATAATATTTTATCGAGTAGTAATGTTGTAGATATTACCTATATTAAAAATCACTGTCTAAAAACAATAGAAAAAGATAATATTTTCTATATTGTTTTAAACAGTGAATATATTATAGCAGAGTTCGAAAATATAAATGATGTTAAAAATATAGGATTTTATTTTATACGATTAATGGATTTTATTTTATAAAAATAATCTATTCGTTTTCATAGTCATTTCGTTTAAAAGATTTAACCTTTGCCCATTCATAAGTAAAACACTCTCCTTCACTCTCATTACCTGCCATTCTAATATAGATACCGTCTTCTCTTGTATCTACCATCACCTTATTTACACGTAACGTGTTTAACACACGTTTAAACTCATCTCTTTGAGTATCACCTGTAACGTGTATATGCGATTGTTTCAACCGTCTTTTAATAAGCCAATCTGTTATCTTCTCAATCATTTGTTTGTAAAATTTATTATTGTTTTTTGATTAACATGAAATTATGATGTTCAAGATATTCAATATCTGATAGTTGTTTATCATTTTCAATATACTCTTTAACATTTTCAATCTCCATAAATCTACCTTCTCTAATCCAATTATCAACATAACTCAAATCCATCATTCTTTTTTTGTATCCTAATTCACGAAATAATCTATCACCATCAGATATTTGTTTTATATCTCTCATTGGTATCATATTCGGTAAAAAAGGTATAATCTTATTTTTATTCAAACCATCTAAAAGTAATTGTTGTACCTTTACAATAGAAAGCATTATTTCAGATATTCTCGCTTTAATTTCTTCTGTTTGTTCTTGAGCTTTAAGGTATATTAACCTCTCTTGCATTTCTTTATATAATTGTTCCATAATGTTATACCTCATAATCAGAGCAGAGATAGTCAAAATCATTCATAGCAGCATCTAATAATTCATATTCATTAGGGTCTTCATCAGTTTTACCATTTTCAAGATATTCAATTGCAATGTTTTTTCTCAAATTCTAAAATCAATAATCAGTTCTACTTAATGTAACCATTTTTCCTTTTACGCTTTGAATGCTCCATTTTCCTTTCGGTAACGGGAATTTAAGAGTATCCCAATTAGCACTATCGTTTGTATCAGCAATAAAATAGTTACAAATCGATACTTCTGTATTCATAAATCCTTTTGGTATTTCAATATCAATTGTTTCAAATATCTTATCTGCTCGCACTCTTTGTCCTTCTTCTGTTTTCATAGTTTTAATTTCATTCTTATAATATTCATACCAATATTCCCAATCATGATGTGTCATTTCTTTTTCATCAACATTAACCCATAACCACTGTGTAAATTTAATCACTTCTTCTTTAATTAATTCTTCCATATTTTTATTTGTTTACATTATTACTTATTTGTGACTGACCACCATTTTATTTTAGGTTTTATATAAGTTCTATGATGTTCTAACATAGTCATAACACGTATGAAATGATGAAAACTATGTTTAGGTTTTCCATTATACCTAATTTTATATTCTACGTATAAATCGGTTAAAGTTTTTTTCATATTATTAATTAATCTCTTTGATTAATCTATCTTCTATAAATTTTATGATATTTTTAATATCATCTATCGAATAAAATTTACCTATTAAATTACCCGAAGCATATAATAGGTAACTATTTCTTCTTTTACCCGAATAAGCTTCCCCTTCTATAAGACCACTAACTATTCTCAAATCGATATTGTTTAAATATTTTTGAGCTATAGGATGTTCATAATTGAACATAAACGTTCTTATATCATTATTATCCTGTCCGAATTTAGGCTTATCGCTATAATTCTTTATAATCTCTTTCTGAAGTTTTTCGGATTCTTCCTTATCTAAAAACCCTCCTTCTATACTATTTTTTCTTAATATCTGATTAAAAAAGCTTAAATCTTTAAAAATTGATAATTCTTCAATATTCTGCTCTAATAGTAAATAATCTTCTAATTTTAATATACTTTTCATATACTATATATTAAATTGTTTATACTAAAACGCACCAAAGAAAGAAATACTATCATCAATTTCAGACAACATTCAACAGTGTAATATTTTTAAGTTTATACAAATATAAAAATAATTTTTGAATTGAAAAATTTCCCACCCTTCTCTTTCTTTTAAAATTTTTATTCAGTTCTACGAATAAAGTTTAGTGGTTTAATAATCCACACCTACACATAACAAGGTGTGTATGTAATGTGAGGTTCAGTGGTATATTCAAATTTATCTTTCTAATCAAGTTCATCAGTTAAGTCAAGTCAAGTCAAGTCAAGTTCAAGTTTTCTTGTGCTTCGTTCAATTCTTGATGTGTTTTTATATGTTTCATCTTCGTAAATTATTTTAATGTATATTAAAAAGAAAACCTAAATATATCTGTAACCGTTAGGCGTAATTGTTTACTTCAATAACTTTAATCACTTTTGTTAATTCCATATTCATTACATAATCACAATCAGGGTGTTTCATTCTAAAAATCGGAAAACCATTTTCATCTTTACCATTTGGGAAACTATGTTTTAATATAATTTCTTCTAATGAAACACAACTACGCCTAACAAAGTATAAACGTAATGTTTTTAGTTTTTCAATAAATCTTTTTATCATAATATCAAGTTCTGTATTTCTATTTAATTTCAGTTAAACACTACGTACGTTTATACCCATCCGTTAGTGGCAATAATCAGGAAATTCATCTTCCATACTTCGTATATACCCAACCGTTACCACCAATTAAAAAGATGGTGCGTCTATGATAGCGAAGTGTGTAATTTGACACATATCACCTTCTAAATCTCTATTTTTCCACTCCTTATCTTCTTTAAAATAATTTCTGTTAGTTCCTATTGGGTATATTTTAATAAAAGAGGAAACTTTTTCATTACCTTTATAGAATACCGCACGTTGTTGAATGTAGTAGATTTCAAAAAATACCGTGTATAACAACAAATATAAGAAATAAATTTTGATTTGTCTAATTTTTATAGGAAAATTTACTTCTCATATTTGCAACCGTTAGCGGTAATTTACAGATTCTCTCCATAGTGGCAAAATCCGTCCACACAATCACATTCATCCGAGTTGAAATATTCGCAGTTCTTTGAAAGCGGTAAACTATCCGCTAACATAGGATAAGCAGAAATTTTATTTACTACATCCGCTACTACATCAATCATCTCCTCAAAATTTAACTGTGTTGGTCTTTTACCTTTCGTTTTCATAGCAACTATGATTAGTTCACTTGCTACTGCTCCTTTCAATTTATCTTTATCCATTTTGTTTTGTGCTGATACCATCCGTTTTCAATATTTAATTCTGATTGAGTTTAAACTTTACACTATTTTTATCTAAATATTCGTATAATTTCATATAGATATCAATGATTTAATTAAATTCTTTCTTTTCTCGATTCTAATCCCTTTTAATATATCTTCTAAATTATTAGATTTATATGATAGTTTATTATTAGAACAATTTAAATTTTTTAATTTGGTAAGATTTTCTATCTCGATTAAAGTTGTTAATTGATTATTATAACAATATAAAGTTTTTAAATAGGTAAGATTTTCTATACCTTTTAAAGTAGTTAATTGATTATTATCACAATATAAATTTGTAAGATTTTCTATCTCGATTAAACTTGTTAATTGATTATTAGAACAATCTAAATATTTTAAATCTTTAAGATTTTCTATACCTTCCAATGAATTTAATTGATTATTAGAACAATTTAAAGTTTTTAAATCTGTAAGATTTTCTATACCTTCCAATGAAGTTATATTTTCATATGAACAATCTAAATATTTTAAATCATACTGCTCCTTTTTAGTATATTTTCTATCCAAATATTCTTGTAATTTCATATCAATGATTTAATTATATTTTTTCTTTTCTCGTCTTATACTCGACCGTTAGCAGAAATAAAAATTACTCCGTTTCTAAGATACGCCTACAAGCATTTGTTGTTAATAATTAAGTTTATCGTATGCGTACTGCACATATACGCAACACGTTAGCGGTAATAAAAGATGATGAAATTTTAAATTCAGTAAAACAATATTTACCAAGTGATTTGATATACATAAGAATCTATAATGAAACTGTTGGTTTTGAACAAGGTTCATATACTTTTGTTTTTAAGTGACAATAGTTGTAAGCAATTACAAAACTGTATATTCTACCCTTCCACAATCTCTGCAATAAAATCTACCATCTATCCATTGTTCAAGCCTTTTGCAATTACAGTTTTGTAACTGTTCGCTTCGCCTTACAACATCGGTTTTGCGTAATGCCTTCTTTTTTGGTTTATTGAAGTTTTTTGCTTCCATTTTACTTTTGTTTATAACTGAGCGTTAGTTTTTCAATTACGGCACTAACGCAAAGCCGAGAACCGTCTTCTTTTTCTTTTAAAATTTTTGTTCAGTTCTCCAATTAAACACAAATATAAGCAATTATTTTCACAATTCCAAAATTCCCAACCAACTTATTTAATATCTATTATAAGCATTGAATCAATTGATTTATTTAATATTAATGTGTAGTTGGTATCATCAATACTTGGTTGAACATATTTTCCAAAAAGGTCAATAAAAATTTTATATTTACGTTCATTAAATCGGTTATTTGATTTTTTGTGTTTCATATTTACATTTGTTTTAAGTTGAAAATTTGAGGTTTTAAATCCTTGTCTTAGCTATGCAAGGAAATATATTTTCCATAGCTACTTGAATAATATTCATATCATATTCTATTTTATCATTTATAATGCGATAATTATTTTCATCTATAAGAAACTTCAATTTCTCTAATAAATCACGTTCATACAAACATAATATTAGTACACCCAATACCTTTTCTATCTTTTGTTTTCTTATAATACTTTTAATATCCATCTATATAATAGTTAATACTTCTTTTTTAAATTTATATTGAAAAAAATATTTAACAAGCTCACAACACTCTATATAAGATATATCACAATCAACTTCTAAATCATCATTTATATAAATACCATATTGTAGACTTTTAAAATTTATATTATAGCAATAAACAAATTTATCGTTTTTATAAACTCTTCCTTCTTCAAACTCATCAAATATGTTATTGAAATATTCTACTATTTTCATTTCTTTATTTGTTAGAGTAGAATAACTATTTAATAAAGAACATATTTTATGTTTTCTTATAATACTTTTAATATCCATCTATAAAACTATCAATACTTCTTTTTTAAATTTTGCTTCAAAATAATCTTTTATTAAAGAATGTCTAATTTCTTTTTTATAACCCATTTTTGTTAATCTCGCCATGACATAAACACCATAATATAAATGTTTATTTTCAGCATTATAATAATAGATATAATTATGTTTATCATCATATGCATATTTATCTTCAACATAAACTATGAAACAATTCTCCAAGAATTGTATCAAATCTTTCTCATTTTTAGATAAAGTATCTTTTCCGAGCATATTGGTTATGCGATATTTCCTTAATATAACTTTTATATCCATATTATAAAAATATTTCTTTTTTCATATCTATTTTCTCACCGAAACATTCCATAATATTATTGGAACAAACACAATCTATATATGATATAAGAACATTTTCAATATAATATTTTAATTTAACATTTAGAACTTCTTTTAATTCATTCGTTATTTCTTCTCTGTATACAAATGAGTATAAATCGGGATGATTAATACATAAATCACTTTTAGTATAAATCTCGATATTGTCTCTATTTAGAGATATGTTTTGTCCTAAATAAAAAGCCAAAATTTTCCAAACATCTACATCTTTAGTATTATCTTGGTTAAAACTATTGATAGTTTTAAAGTCGATTTTAGATAACGCATTTATTTTCAAATGAAAAGGGTGTATTCCTTTTAAAACGGGTTTAACAACACTTCTATAATGTGTACGAGACAACATTGATAAAAGAGTTCTAACACATTTATAAGTAGCTAATAACTTATTTCTTTTTACTAAATGTGTAATAGGTAGCGGGTGTATTTGTTTATCTTTATGTAGATTGTAAGTGAGATACAAAGAATTGTTTAAAGAATCTATCCAACTTTTTGGGAAAATAGTATCGGTTATAATACCGTTTTCAACAACTATCAGATTGGTGTTCCATTTTAAATCCCATTGATTTTCGATATTTTTTACAAATTGCTTACGTGCTTCTTGTTCAAGCATCATCATATCTTTGGGTATTTGTATTAAAACATCACTATCTTGTGAATCGTGACTACCGTAAAAATAATATGGATATGGGAAATCTTTTTTCATATCTGTAAATATAGTAAATTCTAACGATATAACCAATTTATTTATAACATTTACATTTACATTGCCTCAACTTTTTCACACCATTTTTTATTTAATTTTATTATTATAAAAACAAATATAACATGAAGTGGAATTATAAATATTTGTTGCCAATAGATTTCTTTTGTAGTTAAAATCATCCCAATTCCACAAGAAATACACAACGCAATTATTTGTAGTATAGCAACTTTATACATAACATTTTCTAAGGCTTTTGATTTTTCTAAAAAACGTTGAGTAACACTATGTATAGTGCATGGTTGCTCAGTTTTTGAAAGTTTGTTTTTCATATTAAAATTTGTTAAGTTTTGAAACTTTAATTTAAAATTTATTTACAAATATATGAATAAAAACTAAATATAACAAGACATTTGGTTTATTTTCACCAAATATTTTACCAAATTGTTTATTATTGTGGTCATTCACCAACCATAACTAATATAAATTTTCATATTTAGCTTTAAGTGTTTCGTATTTTTTAAACTCTCTTTCCTCTTTCTTTCGAATATGAAAAAATCATAACATCACTAACTTTTCTATGTATAATATTTGATGAGTTTATCCAAAATTTTATATCATTATCCATCTCACCTATTCTTATTTCAACCATATCACCTCTCCCATTATGCATAGTTGAAAATGATAAATATAGATTATTCTCATTATCATTTGTATGACCATCGAAATAATGAAATCCTTTTCTACTCATTAAAGAGTGTAATGCTTTTAACTCCATATATCTTTATTAATAATATCCATAGCTGTTATAAAATATTCATCATAATTATCTATCGATTTTTTTATTTTTTCACATATTTCATATTCTTCCATTTCAATCGCATATTGCAATATACGATTTAACTCTTCTAAAGTAAAAGGCTTGGTTTGTTCGGGGATGTTAATATATAGCATATACAAATTTATAATAAATAGTTAATAAATCCAAGAATATTTATAACATATTCCTCCATATCTTAAATTCGTGCTCAGAATAGTCTTTTTCACAATATTTCTTAGCTTCTAATAAATCTTTATCCATTTGTTTTGTCCATAACTCACACCAATCATTTTCGCTGACCAATTCTTGTTTAATGATGTAATAATTATTATCTACTGAGAATATGCAATATCTAACGTTTTTTTTCGGTGTTTGAAGACGATGAATAACATCTCCAAATTCAGAAAATTCCGAAAAATTCATATTAGAAGCTAATCCAATGTTTTCGAGTTCAGTATCCCAACTTATCATATATTTGCGTTTTATAGTTTATAATTATTTAAAATATAGATTTAACATTCACATCAAATTTATAATTAAAAAAATCTTTTATTAGATTTTTCGTATCGACATATTCTATTTTAAATTCCCGATGCAAAACATCTTCTATATAATCATCTACCCACAATTGTTTAGTTTTGGAAAAGTATAAATATATTTTTCTACCTTTTTTAGAGACATATTCATCAGAATATAAATCTGAAAAAATATCATTTAAATAGGATAACAATTCTTCTTCTTTTGTTGTTATAGTTTTTTGACCTAATAGATTATCTATTTTATATCTCCTTATTATAGTTTTAATATTCATCACAAAATGGTTTTTACTTTTACATCAAATCTATATTCGAAATAATCTTTAATAATTTTATTACCCGTAGTTCTATTATATATATCTAATAATTCGGAAAGATACTCGCCATGCCACAATTCTTGAACATCTTTAAAATAAATATAAACCGTTTTCGAATCTTTCGTATACCACTTATCTGTGATAAAAACATCAAAACAATTATCTAAAAAGGATAATAGTTTTTTTTCTTCTTCGGATGAAGATGTTTTACCTAACAAATTATCAATTTTCTTCTTTCTTATAATAGCTTTTATATCCATGATAGTATATCTGAATATAATTTATCAATTTCTATTTTAAAGTTATACTCAAAATATTCTTTTATAATATTTTGTATGTCAGAATAATCTGTAAAATAATATTCATCTATTAAATCGTGACATATTCTATGACTATAGATTAAACATTTTAAGACACTATCATATTGGTAAATAAATTCTTTTCTATCTGCTAAATTAAAGAATAATAATTTTCTTTGATAATGTTTACATACATAAGTATCATATTCAAAGTTTTGGCATTTAAAATTGCTATCTAAGTAATCTAACAATTCTTTTTCCTTTTTAGATAAAGTATATGTTCCTAATAAATAATCAATTCGATGCTTTCTTATAACATTTTTTAATGACATAACGAATTGATTATTTTTTTCCTTTTTTCTATTTTTATTTCTTTTAATATATCTTGTAGATTGTTTGAATATTTATATAGAAGCGGATTATTATAACAATATAATTCTTTTAGAAAGGTAAGATTTTCTATCCCGATTAAAGTTGTTAATTGATTATTAGAACAATATAATTTTTTTAAATAGGTAAGATTTTCTATACCTTTTAAATCGGTTAATTGATTATAAGAACAATCAAAAACTTCTAAACTAATTAATGTTTCTATTCCTTCCAACGAAGTTAAATCACTATAAGTATAAGATAACATTTTCAGCTCTTTTTGTTCTTTTTCTGTATAAAATCTATCTATATGATTTTTTAACTTCATGATAACAAATTTCTAATAATATTCTTTCTTTTTTCTATTTTTATTTCTTTTAATATATCTTGTAGATTGTTTGACATAAATGGAAGTGGGTTATTAAAACAACTTAAAACTTTTAATTTTTTAAGATTCTCTATACCTTTTAAATCGGTTAATTGATTATTATCACAATTTAAGTATTCTAAATTAAGCATAGTTTCAACACCATCCAAACTTGTTAAATCATTATTAGAACATAATATAGTTCTCATTTTTGCAGACTCTATATTCTTTAACGTATCCAAAGAATAAATATAATTTCCTGTGCAATATAATATTTCCAAATGATTAAAGTTTTCGATACCATCCAAACTTGTTAATTGATTATCGGAACAATCTAATAGTATTAAATTAACTAAATTAGATATACCTCTTAAACTTGTCAATTTATTAAAACTAATATCCATTTTTTTTAAATTACTCAACACTTCCAACCCTTCCAAGGATTCTATACCTTTACACGAACAATCTAACTTATCTATTTTAGATTGCTCTTCTTTGCTATAATTTTCATCTAAATATTGTTGTAGAGTATATGGCATATATCTTTATAATATAGAGTTTATAATATTCTTTCTTTTTTCTATTTTTATTTCTTTTAAAATGTCTTGAAGTTTGCGGTGTTTATATGGTAGTGGATTAGTAGAACAATCTATATATTCTAAATCGGTAAGATTTTCTATCCCGATTAAACTTGTTAATTGATTAGAAACACAATCTAAATATTTTAATTTTTTAAGATTTTCTATTCCTTTTAAACTTGTTAATTGATTATTATAACAATCTAATTCTTTTAAATCTGTAAGATTTTCTATTCCTTTTAAACTTGTTAATTGATTATTAGAACAATTTAATGTCTCTAATAAAGTAATATTTTCTACACCTTTTAAATCTCTTAATTGATTAGAAAGACAATTTAAAACTTTTAAATTTGCAAGATTTTCTAATCCTTCTAATGAAGTTAATTGATTATTAGAACAAAACAATAACTCTAAATATTTCAAATCTGTGCGACTATAATTTATCTTTAAATATTCTTTTAATGTCATAAATATAATTATAATTGATGGTCGTGACAATACATATTCAACATCATTAAATCCATTACACGAATAATCTAAATAATTTAATTTGAAATCATAAAATCACAACACATCTTCAATTTCTTCCTCATTTAAACGATTATTATTACATTTTAAACTTTTCAAATATTTAAGTTTTTCAAGTAGTTTTAAACTTTCGATATAATTATTATTACAATTTACAAATTACCACAATTTTTTAACACAATCTTCTATATTTCTCCGAATTTATCAATACACATCTCGTATTCAGAATCGCTTATTTCTACTAAAATGTAATCGGGAATATTTTTATAAAGATGTAAATCTTTGCGAATATTATACATCTCAATATTATGAACATCGCTTATTTCATCGATTAATAAATCTTCAATGAAAAACTCATAATCTAAATCATAACGCTTACAATAGATATAAGCCGCTTCTAATACCATTAAATCTTTTCGAGTAGTTTTCAATTTTCTATTTTTATTCATAATTCATTTTTAAACTAAATATATACTTATTGACATCAATACTAAACATAATATAAACCAATAAAAATCACCTTTGATAAAAAAAAGATGAAGAGTTTTAATATTATCGATTATTTTTTTAAACATAACTAAAGATTTTTTAGTTATATATTAAAAAATCGTATAGTCTAATAATACCAATTGTTTCTATTTAACTTCATATAAATGAAAACATATCACATATTCAAAATCTTCTCCGAAATCTTCATCATCTAAATATTCACATTTATAATCCAATTTACCAATATATTCACCCCACTTATGCCATCTCCACCCACCACCTTTACCTTTGTTTTCCTTGTCTTGAAAAACGGGTGTGGCACTAATGAAATACTTTCTATTTGGGTCTTCAATCTCTTCTTTATAATATTCTTTTATTTGGTCTATACTATCAGCAACGCCGTACTGAACTTTATGATATGTTGGAGCAAATACTTCATAACATTGGTCAAAAGGTATATTTAAAATACCTTTATCGATTGCTTTCATGTCTGTAAGTTTTAAATCCTTTTAATTTCATTGTATTTACGGTTTAATGTGTTTTAACAAATAGTTCAGAATATGATTCACAAGTAGAATTTACTAATAGCGTCACTTTTTCCCAATTTTTAAGTAAACCCGCTGCGTGAATAGTTCTCCAATAAGATGCTTTATAACTTGGGTCGAAACTTCCCGAAGAACCAAAATTAATACTATTTTCTCTTTTACCGAAAATATAAGTATCTGAATATCCTCTATCAAGTTCTACTTCTGATGCAAATAAATATTTATCATTCTCTTTTAGTGATATTATAATACTATTTTCCGATACTCTACAAGTAGCTAAATCGGATAATTCTACACCCATATTTTTCAAATCGTTAAGAAAATCCTGTTCAATTTTTCTAACTTTTTCTATTACATTTTCCATATTTGATTAGTTTGATTATATATACAAATATAAGAAAAATTTAAACAATTTCAAAAAGATTTAATCATTTTTTAAGAAAGAATGAAAGTATTGAGTATTTCTTCATAATTTTCAGCTAAAAACTTACAAGCATTAATATTTTCAAACTTCATCAAGAAAGTTCTCCTTTTTTATCTAATTCTATAAATCATTATTATTTTATATCTACTCATATAGTTTACTTATAATATTTTTTCTTTTTTCTATTTTTATTTCTTTTAAAACGTCTTGAATATTGCGGTGTTTATATGGAAGTGGGTTATTAGAACAATGTAAATATTCTAAATAGGTAAGATTTTCTATACCTTTTAAACTTGTTAATTGATTATTACCACAATATAACTCTTTTAAATAGGTAAGATTTTCTATCCCGATTAAACTTGTTATTTGATTATTATAACAACTTAAAACTTTTAAAAAGGTAAGATTTTCTATCCCGATTAAATTTGTTATTTGATTATTATAACAAAATAACTCTTCTAATAATGTAAGATTTTCTATACCTT
>JACCEA012399449.1_pt1 | contig 15321 bp, 18 predicted proteins | sample 7449851 | NCBI WGS metagenome assembly JACCEA01 (sample SAMN15323453, study PRJNA562643) | freshwater metagenome | isolation source: river surface water | place: USA:Blue River Watershed | collected 2017-08-18 | reverse complement strand
ACATCAAAATCCTTGAAGCCCAACTCGGCCATTGTTGGGACATCGGGTAAGGAGCTTGCCCGTGTCGGACCAGAAACAGCAAAAGCGCGGACGCGCTTTTCTGCGATCAGTGGAGTGGAGGTTGAGACGGTATCGAAGGTAAACGAGAGCTGGCCGCCCAAGAGATCAACCAGGGCTGGGGCGCTACCCTTGTAGGGGATATGATTAAACTGTGCGCCGCTCAAGAGGGCGAACATTTCACCTGCGAGATGTCCGCCACCGCCGATGCCGGTCGAGCCATAACTGAGTTTGCCAGGTTGGGCTTTACCCTGCGCCACAAGATCCTGAATGCTTTTGATGGGCGATGCAGCTGGGACAATCAATACGTACTGGAATGATGTGAGTTGGCTGATCGGTTGTAAATCTTTAACCGAGTCATAAGGTACTTTGCTGTAGAGCACCGGGTTGATCACAATCGGACCACTGGCCGGTGCGATTAAGGTGTAGCCATCGGGTGCAGACTTTGCCACGATGTCTGTGCCAATCATGCCGTTGGCCCCAGCGCGGTTTTCTACTACGACGGGCACGCCCAAGATATCCGACATCTTCCTCGATACGACCCGCGCAGTGATATCGGCATTCCCACCCGCTGGATAGGGGACAATGACTTTGATAGGCTTGTTAGGATAGGGTTGCGCAGCGCTCGGGCCTGCCAAACCTAAGAAGAGAGCAAGTGCAAAGAGTGCGGATTTCATAGGGTTTTTATCGATTAGGTTAATGAATCAGCCTATATTATCTGAATAATTTCTTCCGATCAGGTATTGGCCCCATGAGTGAAAGCGCGCGTAATGTTTTAGGTGAGGAATTGGTGCCTTGTTCTTACGACCCCCTGACCGGATACTTCCGCGATGGCTGTTGTCACACCGACATGCACGACCTTGGTAGTCATGTCATCTGCGCCAAAGTGACGGATGAGTTTTTAGAGTTTTCGCGCAGTCGGGGCAATGACCTCTCGACGCCGCGACCCGAGTATCGTTTTGCAGGCTTAAAGGATGGGGATCGCTGGTGCTTATGTGCCTTGCGCTGGAAAGAAGCCCTTGCAGCGGGTGTAGCCCCAGAGGTGGTTCTTGCGAGCACGCATATTCGTGCTTTAGATTTTGTGACGATCGAGCAATTAAAAGCCTATGCAGTTGATGCCTAGGTTCTTCATCACCACGGAATCGCCTTGCCAGCGTAGTCGATAAAGTGTGCGCCGCTTATTGGCTGCAGCAAGTCCATATTCGCGAGTAAGCCGGCCACGGATTCGTCTGCGGATACTGTATGCGAGGCTGAAGCGAACGGCTTGGACAGCGGAGAGGCAACGGTGCCGGGTTGTAAGGCGACCAGCACCGCTTGTTTATTCTTGCGCGCAAACTCAATGCCTGCAGTCTGAAGCATCATATTGAATGCGGCCTTTGACGCTCGGTAGCCGTACCATCCACCTTTCTGGTTGTCGCTGATGCTACCGACACGCGCAGAGAGTTTTGCGTAGATGGCTCGGTCTTTGCTCAGCAGTGGCAAGAAATGCTTAAGCAGCAAAGAAGGGCCAATTGTGTTGACCTGAAAGCTACGCATCAGCGTTGCGCTACTTAATGCACCGATTTGCTTCTCGGGCCCCACGCCATCGATGGTGAGCGCACCGGTGGCATCAATGATTAGGGCAAAAGGTCCGACATCATTCAATGTCGTGGCAGCTGAAGCAATGCTCGCCTCGTCTTCAAGACTAAACCCAGACATTGTGCGGCGCGACAATTCTGTCACCGACGCACACTGTGGATCACTCGTTAGGGCGCGGACAAAAGCCGAACCGATCGTGCCAGAGGCGCCGATTACTAGGGCACGATAGTTTGGTTCAAGGGAGTGCATATGTTCAATCAATTAATAGAATCAAATGATCATAGCCTCTCACCTTCATGATCCTTGGGATATACTAATGCCATATCCAATAGATTTAGAGCTTTCAAAATATGGCAATCACGACTGTTTTTACTAATAACCGTACCCAGGCAGTCCGTATCCCTGCGGAGCTTCGTCTGCCTGATTCTGTGAAAAAAGTTGTCGTGCGTGCGCGTGGCCCCGAGAGGGTGATTACTCCTGTCGGGCAGACCTGGGATAGTTTCTTTTTAAATGGCCCGCTCCCGACTGATGACTTCATGTCAGAGCGCTCTTCGCAAGAGCAACCGGCGCGCGAGAGCCTTTAATGCTCAAGTATTTGCTAGACACCAATATTGTGATCTATGTCATCAAGCGTCGTCCGATTGAAGTGCTTGAGATCTTTAATCTGCACGCTGCACGTATGGCAATATCATGCATCACTCTGGCTGAGCTCTATCACGGCGCTGAAAAAAGTAGCCGTGTCACACAGAATCTTGAAGTAATCGAGGACTTCCTGAGTCGAGTGCAGGTTTTGCCTTACTTGGAGAGTGCCGCACAACATTACGGCTCTATTCGAAGCGAACTGGAAAGACTGGGTAAACCGATTGGCGTAAACGATCTACATATCGCAGCGCAAGCGCGTAGCGCGGGTTTGATATTGGTTTCGAACAATACTAAGGAGTTCTCTCGTGTGCCTGCGTTAATGCTGGAGAATTGGCTTGAGCCATTAAAAAAATCTAAATCTAAAGTGGTGTTGCATGAGCCGAAAGTCAAGCGTTGAGTAGCCCGCCCGGCAACATACTCACAACGCGTAACCCGTTCGGTACATTAGCCTCAAAAGAAAGCGTCCCGTCGTAAAGCGTCACTAAGTCGCGCACGATACTGAGACCGAGCCCGCTTCCTGGCACCGTCTCATCAGCGCGCTGTCCGCGACTAGGTGGGTGCGTTGAGTCCGTCAGTGACTCAGACCCGGGCCCATCGTCTTCGACCACGATACGCAGCTTTCCATTTGAATACGTTGCCTGCACCACAACAGAGCGCACGGCCCATTTAAAAGCGTTGTCTAGAAGATTGCCCACGATTTCTTGCAGATCTTGTTCCTCACCCGCGAAGTACAGTTCATCTGAGATTGAACCGAACGTCACTTGAATCGATTTTTCAGCGTGGACTTTCTGCATAACGCGTGCGAGCTGCTCGAGCGTTACTTTGACCAAAGTGCGGCTATGCGGAACCCCTGCGTTTGCCGCGATACGCGCGCGCTTCAGTCTCCATTGCACTTGTTGCTGCAATTGTTGCAATTGCTCCTCAAGCGAGGCCACGAGAGCCGCGTCATGGCCGCTACGTGTTTTCTCAGCATGCAGCGCGTTGATCATGACTGAGATAGGCGTCTTAAAAGAGTGCGCCAAATCACCTGCCTGATTACGTGCACGTTCGATGATTTTTCCATTCGCGTCGATGACTGCATTGAAGTCCTCGATAAGCGGCTTCAGTTCGGTAGGGTAGGTGCCCGTAATGCGTGCGCCAGGGCTTTCGCGAAGTCTGTTTACAGATTTCTGTAGTTGTCTTAATGGTTGGAGTCCAAAGCCGACCTGTGCTGCGGCGGCGATAACGAGACTCACAAAAAGGATTCCAACAAACAGCGCAAGTGAATGCTGCCAGGTTTGGATCGCTCGTGACAACTCTTTCGTTTCAGAGCCGACGATTACTCTCAGTTGTTTATTTGAAGCGTCGGGGAGGGTGAGGTTCTGTTCGGCGACCAAAAGGCGCTGTGCCGCTGGTCCGATGGCAGGATGAAAATGAATTTCACCGTTTTTGAACGAATCATTGGCGACATCAAGCTTTGTATCCCATAAGGATCGGGACTTCAGCAAAGTCACTCCGCGCGTATCGTTGATTTGCCAATAGAGTCCTGATTCGGGACGTGAGAAGCGAGGATCCGGCCCGGTCGTACGGATCGTGGGATTACCCTGTGCGTCGAGCTCAAGGGATGCAACGATCTGGTACAGATAGGATTGCAATTGTTGTTCGAACTGTCGCGTCGCTTGATCTTTAAAGAGCCCATCTAACGCAAAGGTCGTGAGCCCTAGAGCGATCGCAACCCACAGGGCTGTGCCACCAAACAGACGCAGCATGAGCGAGCCACGCCAGCCATGGAACAGATGTCTGGGCATGGTCAGCAGTCTGCCTTGCTCATTCGGTAGCCCATTCCTCGAATTGTCTGTATTACCCCATCCGGCAGCTTCTTACGCAGGCGACCTATCATCACCTCAATCGTGTTTGAGTCTCGATCAAAGTCTTGCGCATAAATATGCTCTGTCAGATCAGTCCGAGAGACGACCTCGTCGAGATGATGCATGAGGTATGACAGGATTTTGAACTCATGACTAGTCAAAACGATCACTTCATTTTCACAAGACACTCGACCCGTGCGCGTATCAAGCTCAAGCGTGCCACAACGTAGTGTCGCATCTGCCATGCCGCTCGCCCGGCGGATGAGTGCACGCACGCGCGCAAGCAACTCTTGCATATGAAAAGGCTTGGTGACGTAATCATCCGCGCCGGCATCAATACCGGAGACCTTGTCATGCCAGTCGTCTCGTGCGGTCAGGATCAGGACAGGCATCGTGCGTTGGTCAGCTCGCCACTTACGCAAGACCGAAATCCCGTCCATGAGCGGCAGGCCTACATCCAAAATCACCGCATCGTATGTTTGTTCCTGGCCCAGGTACAGGGCCTCACGACCATCAGAGGCGACGTCGACGGTGTAATCACTTGCGCAAAGTGCTTCTACGAGCTGGCGCTGTAATGTCAACTCGTCCTCCACGACTAATAGACGCATCGCTTAGCGCTCCTTATCTGACAGGACGACACCTGTTTTGGCATCTACTTTTAATTTTTGCAAACGACCGCCAGTTTTTAGGATTTTAAGCTCATAGATCCAAACCCCCTTTTTTTGTTCAAGCTCCACCTCGAGTACCTGCCCAGGGTTGGAGGACTCGAGACGTTCAAGAATGACGCGCAAGGACAAAATTTCACCTGATTCGACCGCTTGCGTGGCGCGCTGGTGGTCTCCCGGACTGGCGCATGCCGAAGATAAAGCGCCTATTCCCGCGAGACAGATTGCCCCGATCGCGAGAGCCTTATGCATCTTATTTTTTGCGGCGATTTTCATCTTGGGTTTTCCGTGTCATTCATGCCGCCATTGTGCCTTGTGAAAGATGAACGGAAGATGAACGAACGGTTCAGGAAACGTACACCCTTGAAGATGCATGATGACGCCATAGATTAATGATTTAGGAGCTATTGCATGTTCAAGCGCGTCATCCAAACTCTATTGTGTGCCATTCTAGGCTCGAGCGCCTTCGCTGCCCAGGCAGGTGATACAACGCCAGTTGCACAGCTACAGCGCTTTGAGGCGGCTGCTGGTCGCACAGGTAATGCGGATTCAGGTCGTCTGTTCTTTACGTCCACGCACGGCTCGAAGTGGACGTGTGCCTCTTGCCATGGCGAGACGCCGACAAACGTTGCAAAGCACGCAAGTACGGGTAAGCCTATCGAAGCCTTGGCACCTAGCGCAAATCCGGCAGCTTTAACGGACTCTGCGCGAGTAGATAAGTGGTTTCGTCGCAACTGCAAGGACGTCTTGTCGCGTGAATGTACGCCGGCAGAAAAATCTGACGTCATCGCATTTTTGTTGTCGCTCAAGCCATGAAGCGCGCAACCATAAGCCTTGCAGCGGCAATACTGCTCGCAGCCTCTCTGGACGGAACAGTCGTGAAAGCGGCGGGATCTAAAGATCTTCTGCCGGCCATGATGTCTGAGAAGTATCGGACCGAATGTGCCTCTTGCCATCTTGCATATCCGCCTGCCTTACTACCGGCCGCATCGTGGCGTAGGCTCTTGAGTCACTTGGACAATCATTACGGCGTCGATGCATCGCTAGAGCCAGCAGAGGTCTTAGAAATCTCGAAGTGGCTCGAGCCCTTGGCAGGTACCTACAAGAAAGTCCGCGAAGAGCCTGCAGAAGATCGTATTACTAAGGCCGCATGGTTCGTGCGTGAGCACCGCAAGATTGATGCCGAGGTTTGGCTGCGACCGAGCGTAAAGAGTGCCGCCAACTGTGCGGCTTGTCACACCACTGCCGATGACGGCAATTACAACGATAAGTTTGTGAGGATACCGAAATGAGCATGACCTTGAATCCATCGAGTATTAAAGTTGCGGAACCTAGTGCGACAAGACGAGTGAACGATCTCGCAACGAGAACGTTTCATTGGTTGTTTGCCTTTTCATTCCTGGGGGCCTATGTCACTGCCGACTTCGAGCGTCTGCGTGGTGTGCATGTTGCACTCGGATACACCATGCTCGGACTCCTTGGCTTCAGGATTGTGTGGGGCTTATTGGGTCCCAAGCATGTCAGGCTCAAATTACTATTTGGCAAGCTCTCGGGACTGCGTAGTTGGTTAAACGATGTGAGACATGCCACTAGCATTCAGACGATTCCCTGGAAGCAAGGCCAGAACTTGCTGATGACCCTTGTGGTGGCATGCCTGTTAGTGCTGGTGTTGCCCTTGGTAGGTTCTGGTTATTTGGTGAATAACGATTTGGGTGGGAAGATCATAGAGAGTACGCATGAGTTTTTCGGGGAACTGTATCTTTGGATCGTTGTAGGGCACTTGGGTTTAATAGCCTTGATCAGCCTTTTGCGGCTGCGCAACATGGGATCCCCCATGCTGACTGGTAGGGTGCCGGGCCCGGGTCCAGACCTGGTTAAAACGGACCAACGCTTCTGGGCCGCAATGCTTGTCCTGGGGTGTATTGCCTGGTGGGCTTGGTCGCTGTTGAGTTAGGGTGGATCGACGCTCCGAAGGCCCAGATTCTGCGGTAATTCCATCTGGTGGTAATACTATGGCCTGCCCCGTGTTTTTTAGACGGCGCAGGTCATTTTTGTGATTCAATTTTCCCTATCGTTTATTAAATCTCCTCTGTTGTGTCGCAACACTGGAACCTGTTTTTTCCGTTTACGAAAGGGTCTTCGATGAATTTCTTGTTCACAGATGAAGAAGAGCAACTACGTGCAACAGTTCGTACGTTTTTGTTAGAGCACTTTACAGAAGAAGTGCGGGCTGAAAACATGGCCGGTAAGCGAGGTGAGGGCTGGGGTCCAGCAATCCGCAAATTTTTTGATACGGTCAACGATAAGCGCTGGTTTGCCTGGAGTTGGCCAACCGAGTTTGGCGGTGGCGGTGGAAACCGGACTGCGCAGTTTGTGATTGAAGAAGAGTTTTACCGTTATACCGGCATCACGCTTGGTGGTGGTACCGGTGCGCCTGCGATTCTGTCCTTTGGTACTGAAGCACAAAAGAAAGAGTTTGTGCCGGGTGCGATCAAACGTGAAATTATTTTCTGTCAGGGCTATAGCGAACCAGGCTGCGGCACCGACCTGGCTGGTATTCGTTGTCGCGCAAAGCGCGTCGGTGACAAATACATCATTACCGGACAAAAGATTTATACGACTAATGCACAGAATGCGACGCACATCTTTTTGATGTGCCGCACGGACCCTGATTCGGTTAGACATCGTGGTTTGTCTATTTTGCTCGTACCCATGGGCATGCCAGGCATGACTGTACGCCCACTGTGGACAGTGCAAAACGATCCGCCAGCACCGTTTGGGACGACTTACGGTGAAGAGCGCACCAACGAAGTGTTCTTTGACGATGTTGAGGTGCCTGCTTCCTGCCTGCTCGGTGAAGAGGGCGGTGGCTGGGAAGTTGCCCGTCGCGGCTTGAACTTGGATCGCGTTGGTGCCTGGCGCTATTTGATCTCGGTGATGCGCGATGAAGACATCGTGAACTGGCTGCATGGCGATGGAGAGTTACAAAACTCTTTGCGTGAAGATGCACAAGTACGCGACAAAGTGGCTGAGATGTGGACCGAAGCAGAAGTCTGTCGCCTGATGACGATGCGCAGCATTAGCATTGAGCAGCATGGTGGCAAGTTCACCTATGAAGGTTCTGCAGAGAAAGTATTCGCGCCGGAGCACAGTGTGCGCACGACCGAAGCCATTAGCCAGATCCTTGGGCCCTACGCACAGCTCATGCAAGGTTCGCCCGATGCGATTGAAAAGGGCGTCTTTGCACACAACATCCTGGGTGCCTATCAATCCACGATCAACCATGGCAGCGTCCAGGTGATGCGTGATCAAGTCGCCCGTATTGGCTTGGGCTTGCCCCGCGCAGCGAAATAAAGAATAGGTGAATCGATAATGGATATTTTGCTTGACGATCAAGAGATACAGATCAAAGAGGCTGCGTCTGAGTTTTTGGCGGGTGAATGCTCTTCTGCGCTCGTGCGCCAGATCGAGACCGATGCGTTGCAATACTCACCCGCGCTTTGGACGAAGTTTGCAGAAAACGGCTGGCTGCAACTTTGTTTGTCAGAAAAGAACGGTGGCGAGGCATTGCCTCTCACCTACCTGGGTCTGCTATTTGAATTAGCCGGTTATCACATCGCGCCGATCCCGTTGCACTCTACGATGGTGCCCGCCATGGTCATTGATCGCCATGGCAGCCCAGAGCAGCAACAGTTGTTGCAAGGTGTGCTGGCAGGTGAGCTAATTCTCAGTCACGCTGTTGCCGAGAAGAATGGTCGCTGGACCACCGATTCAATCGTTCTGGACGGTCGTGTTGAAGGTAATGAGCTCGTATTGAATGGTGTGAAGAGCTTTGTGGGAAGCTTCCGCGCCTCGCAGCTTTGTCTGGTGCTGTATCGTGACGCGCAAGCGCCACACAATCTGGGTGCAGTGCTTGTGCCAACCAACGCGCAAGGCTTGTCGAGCGAAGCGTTGGTCTCCATGGCCAAAGATGGCGAAGCAAACCTTAAATTCGAGAACGTTCGGGTGCCTTTGACTGCACGGATCGGACAAAGCGCTAGCGGTAATGCGGTCGCGCATGAAGTCATGGACTTGTCGGCAGTACTTTATGCCTCAATGATGGCGGGCGCTGGTCGCAGAACCCTGGACATGGCTGTTGCACATGCCAAGCAGCGGGAAGCCTTTGGACAGCCTATTGGTGCGTTCCAGGCGATCCAGCATCTGTGTGCAAACATGGTGAACGCCATCGATGGCACAACGATGTTGTCACGTGAAGCTTTGTGGCGCATGGATCAAAAACTTGCCTACCGCGTAAACGTTGCCCAGGCAAAATCTTTCGGTAACGAGCAATGCATGATGGTGGTTCGCTCGGCACAACAGATCCATGGTGGCATGGGCTTTATTCGTGACTTTGACTTGAACCTTTGGTATCGTCGTGTGGCTTCCTGGAGTTTGCGTGGAGGCACGGCTGCAGAGCATCGTCGCACGATTGCAGCCGCGCTGTTAGATCAGCCAGGTAAAGTGCGCATCGGAGCGATCCCACAACAATAGTTGTTAGTGATTCGCAGTCACCAAGAGGCGAAAGTCAGTCGCGCTAAATGATTTCTACTTTCGCCTCCTTTCCATCTCTGTATGTTGCCACCTTGCTGATGTTGGTCAGCACGGGGCTTTTTAATACCTATGTGGCGCTGAAGCTTACGTCCGAGTCGGTTAGCGCCCTATGGATCGGTGCCCTGATTTCGGCTTACTACGTGGGTTTGTGCATCGGGGCTCGGGTCGGTAACTTCTTGATCCTTCAAGTTGGACACATTCGTGCCTGTGCCACCGCTGCAGTCGTGTCGATTTGCTCCGTACTTGCTCAAAGCCTGTTTGATTCGCTTCCAGTCTGGATTGGGCTGCGTCTCATCGTCGGCATTGCAATGTCCATTCAATACATCGTGGTCGAAAGCTGGCTGCACGCTCAAACCGAGAACACCCATCGCGGTCGAGTGATGTCCGTTTATTTGGTGATGTCCAGCTCTGGAACTGCGCTTGGGCAACTGGCGATTACGCTTTACCCAACGCTTGATTTGCGCATACTTATTTTCGTGGCGCTTTGCCAGGCATTAAGCTTGCTCCCCATTCTGCTCGCAAAGTTAAAGCCCCCCGTTATGCAGCTACCGACGCCTGTGGACCTCAGGTATTTTTTTAAAGTTGCGCCGATGGCCTTAATCACGGCATTCTTCTCAGGCAATATTTCGGCGTCCTTTTATGGGTTGGCTGCTGTCTATGCGGCAGACCAAGGCTTCAGTACGAGACAAATTGCGTTTTATACGGCGACGACGGTCATCGCAGGTCTGGTGGCGCAGTGGCCGATGGGTTGGCTATCAGATCGCGTGGATCGCGCTAAGCTCGTGCGCAATAACGCCTTGATCTTCACAGGAATTGCTGCGCTGATGTGGGGTTGGATCAGTTGGCCCTATTGGCTAATGCTTTTGTTCGCAACTGGCCTAGGTGTCATTCAATTCACGCTGTATGGTTTAGCGTCTGGGCTTTCCAATGATCGAGTGCAAGAAGATAGGCGGGTCGGTGCGTCCGCTGTGGTCTTGATTGTGTACAGCGTAGGTGCTGCCTTGGGCCCGCTTATTTCCGGTGCCTTGATGCGCCTGGGCGGGACAGGCATGCTTTATGTCTTCAGTTCTGCATGCGCCTTGTTGCTCGTGCTGTGTATGACGCGGTTTAGCACACACCCAACACGCTAGCGTGATAAGATTTTCTTCACTCCGATCATAGCGAATGACCTCCGATGGCAAGATGTGTGCTCCAACGGTTATTGGTTCTAGTAATAACAATGACCTTGCCTATGGTGACGATGGCCGGTGAGGTGAGCGTCGCGGTAGCGTCTAATTTCACCGCACCCATGAAGGTCATCGCGCAAGCCTTTGAGCGGGACACGGGTCATAAGGTGATTCTGTCTTTTGGTGCTACAGGGCAGTTTTATGCTCAGATCAAAAACGGTGCGCCCTTTGCTGTCTTGCTGGCGGCCGATGACGAGACGCCCGCAAGATTAGAGCGAGAAGGCGTTGCTGTGACTGGAACCCGCTTTACCTATGCGACCGGAAAGCTCGTACTGTGGAGTAAGAAGGCTGACCTTGTCGATGACAAGGGCGAGATTCTGAAAACAGGAAAATTTGACAAGCTTGCGCTCGCAAATCCAAAGCTTGCACCCTATGGCGCTGCGGCCATGCAGGTCCTTGAGAAATTGAGCCTCACCAAACAACTTGGACCGAAGCTTGTTGAAGCCTCAAACATTGGTCAGACCTTCCAATTCGTTTCATCTGGGAATGCCGCGCTTGGTTTTGTTGCGCTCTCCCAGGTATTTGAAAACGGCAAGCTCAAAGAAGGTTCTGACTGGGTCATCCCGTCTAACCTGTATAGTCCAATTAAGCAGGATGCTGTGTTGCTAACGTCAGGCAAAGCAAATCTGGCCGCTCAAGCCTTGCTGCATTACTTGCGTAGCGATAGAGCAAAAGCCATCATCGTATCCTTCGGTTACGACCTTTAAAGTTTGCCCACAATGACAAGCCCCATTACTCCGGATACCTGGCAAGCCATAGGCTTGACGCTTAAGCTGGCGGCGCTAACAACGATCATTCTCTTGTTAGTGGCGACACCGATCGCGTGGTGGTTGTCCCAGACCCGCTCTAAATGGCGTGCGCCCATCAGTGCAATGGTCACTCTGCCTTTGGTCTTGCCCCCCACCGTGCTGGGATTTTATTTATTGGTACTGTTAGGCCCACAAGGATGGGTCGGAATGTTGACACAGGCGTTGGGTCTTGGCTTGATGTCATTTTCTTTTAGCGGGATTCTGATTGGGTCTATTGTTTTTTCCTTACCGTTTGCCGTGCAACCTATTCAGTATGCGTTCGAAGCCATCGGCCGTCGCCCGCTCGAGGTCGCAGCGACCTTGCGTGCAAAACCCCTAGATGCTTTCTTCACGGTTGCTCTGCCTTTAGCCAAACCTGGGTTGTTAACCGCAACGGTCCTCACCTTTGCTCACACGGTGGGCGAGTTCGGTGTGGTTCTCATGATTGGTGGAAACATACCGGGCCAAACGCGTGTTGTATCGACACAGATCTTTGGGCATGTCGAGGCGATGGAATACACCCAGGCCCATTGGCTAGCAGCTGGAATGGTGATTTTTTCTTTTGCCGTGTTGCTCTGCTTGTCGCTATTAAAAAGGCGCTCAGATAGGGTGCTGCCATGACGAACCCTAAGGCACTTCGGCTTGCTCTTTCTTTACAGCGACAAAGCTTTGCGCTTGAGGTGGATCTTGAGCTGCCTGCTCGTGGCGTCACCGTCTTGTTTGGCCCCTCAGGCTCAGGCAAGACGACGATTCTGCGCTGTGTGGCGGGCTTGGAGCGTGCGCAGGGCCGCGTCACGATTGGTGATACGGTTTGGCAGGACGATGCGCATGCGAAGTGGGCGCCGACCTGGCAGCGCGACTTAGGCTATGTGTTCCAAGAGGCTAGCCTGTTCGAACACCTGAGCGTGCAGGCCAATCTTGTTTATGGCATTAAGCGGACAAACAAGCCTGGTGGTGAGGCAGCACTCAAAGCGGCCACCACACTCTTAGGTATTGAGCATCTCGCTGACCGCGACACCACAAGTTTGTCGGGGGGTGAGCGCCAGCGTGTCGCCATTGCACGTGCGCTGGCGACGCAGCCGAAGATCTTGTTGTTGGATGAGCCCCTAGCATCACTCGACAGCGCGCGTCGTCAAGAGATCTTGCCTTGGCTCGAGCGCCTGCATAACGAATTGAGTATTCCTGTCTTGTACGTGACGCACGCTATGGAGGAGCTCACGCGCCTTGCAGACCACGTAGTGCTGCTAGATAACGGACGTGTAAAGATAGAGGGCTCTATCAGCCAGGCGCTATCTGACTCCATCTTCGCCTCGCACGCGGGGTCAGAGGCGGGCGCTGTATTGGCAGGCTCTGTTGCCGAGCATGACAATATTTATTGCTTGACGTGCATTGATGTCAGTGGTGCCCGCCTGTGGGTACGTCAAAAAGAGCTCGCGCTTGGTACCGCAGTGCGGGTTCACATACACGCTAGCGATGTCAGCTTAGCGCTGACCGAGCCGCGCGACAGTTCGATTCAAAACAAGATATGCGGTGTGATCGAGAGCATCAATGATGACGCGCACCCTGCTAGCTGTTTAGTTGGAATTCGGTATCAAGACCAGCGCTTGCTGGCACGCGTCACCCGTAAGGCTTTAGTGACGCTTGGGCTGACTGTCGGGACTGTGGTGTGGGCGCAGATTAAATCGGTTGCGCTAGCTTAGTGTGTGTAGGGTACGGATCGTGCGATCCAATACACAATGACCACCAAAGCGGATGCTCCGGTCAAGGCGCCGCCTAATAGTCTCCAGGTCATTCTGTGCAGTTCTTGATGTAAATCGGCTTTCGTCACAAACGTCTCTAACCGCGTTTCGATACGGGCCAAACGATCGCATGTGTCTACTGCAAATTTTTCCAAGGCAATAATTCGCGCTTCCATCTAACAAATCCTAAAACTGTTGGATGAAAATTGTCTCAAGTTCTCATCACGGCTACAAGCGTAGAAGTGCAACAAAGTGTGACAGGGCTTTTTTGGGGGGGCTCAGGCTAGTGTCCGTCGCGATTCCCTTTGGTGCCGCTCCTGCCTGCTGTTCACTGGCCAAGGTAGCCAAACCGTCGCATCAGTTCTACGGTGGCCCCATCGGCCATCAGGTCGCGTTCCAGCCGATAAGTCTCTCCAAAAAAATCTTGACTGGCTTGGCGGTCATTTAGGACCGTTCTAAGCACTCCCAACGCGGCTTCTCGGTCAAAAATACTTTCCATATAAAGCACTCTTGCCCCGGCAGAGCCATGACCGAACGCGTATACAAAATATTGGAACTGCAGATTCCCTTCACGCGCTGTTTTCGGACCGGTAATCACCGCAAGCGCTTTTTCAAACTCTCCCGGTTTGAGTTTTTTACTGAGTTCGCGCACGGCCTGATCTAGAGCTTCGATCTGTACATTTGCAGCATCTGCTGCGTTGGCAAGAAGCAATGGTGCAAGCGCGCGCGAGTAGCGGGTAATGGAAGCCATATCGACATTTTCGCGGCTCAATACATTATCGATATAAGCGCGTGACAGCGACAAGATCTTCTGCTGGCGCACTCTTTGCACTTCGGTGAGTGATGCCTTGGCCAGATCTGCCTCGGCAATGTCCATATTCTTGAGTAACGTCCTCAGTCGCTCAATCCAAGGTTGCTTTGTTGGGCTCTCGAGTAGTCCTATCGACGCCGAGTGCACGCCAAGAGGAAGATGTGAAATTGACTTGAGTTCGTGATAACGAGGCGGCGAATAGGGTAGGGAGCCTAAATCCTCACCCCTAATTAAGGTTACGGTGTCAGTCACCAAAAAGACGGGTTGGTCACTCTTCAATGCGAGGGTTCGTGCGGCTGCATAAGACTCTCTTGCGGCAGCATTGAGATCGTTGAACAAGGGAGGTGTTGGACTTTGCGCATAGGCCGGCAGAATCAAGGCAAAAAAGACTGAAATAGTTTTAAGGGTGATTCTGTACATATCAGGTCCAATATCGGGGTGGATGGAGTTGTATCCGATGGCTAGGGTACGAGTATTGCATCCAAATCCCTTTTTCGCTCACCCTTTCCCTTAAAACGCCACCCGTAACCCAATGCTGCCGCCATACAAGGTCTGGCCGGTTCTCGCCTCGGCAGAGACTCCCGCGTAGGCGTAGGCGCTGTCCGCGACTTTGACCGTACCGTACAAGCCTGCTTGCACAAAAGTTGAGCCTGCCGTGGGTGTGGTGACGCTGCTTGAGTAACCACCGAGGGTGGTATTCAAAGTTGGGTTCAACAAACCTTGCGAGTCAGCACCGATCGCGAGGTTCGCACGGTAGGTGTACTCATCTTTAAGCGGATCTTTGTTCAGTGACCCTGCACCCACGCCGATCACCGCGCGCACGCCATTGGCGTTCATTCGTCCGACATTAAGCGCTGCAGCACTTGCACCTTCATCGTAGGCGGCTTGGCCCACGTACTGGTAGGTCAATCGTATATACGGGGTGATGCGCACATCGCTGGTCTCAAACGGACGGCTCAGCCCTGCGCTCACCAACACGTCGTTACCCATCACAGACTTGTTACTAAAGCCGCTGCTGATTCCGGTGATGTCACTACGCGAGAAGTTTGTTGAGCTCAACCCAAGGCTCACCATGCCATCGAGCACATAATCTTCTGCCACAGGCATCTTGCTGTAGAGGAACAGTGCACCCTGTTGGATGGTGCTGTTTCCACCCGTTGCATTGACTGTGGTGTTAGAGAGTGCCAAACCACCACCAAGCTTTAAGCCAAGTTCGGCATTCGTGTACGCATCCACACCAAACACTGCTTGGTATAGGTTGTTATTGAAGCCATTACCGCCGCTGTTGCCCGAACGCTCACCGCGCTGGTAGGCGATCTCACCCCAGGCGCGACCGTCTGCGACGGCTGCACTCGTGAGGTTTACCGAGTGCGGGTTT